>Ga0078972_1015505_pt1 | contig 11640 bp, 7 predicted proteins | sample YelNatPaOPGAMG01_FD_67568 | JGI IMG/M metagenome (GOLD analysis project Ga0078972, IMG submission 67568) | Hot spring thermophilic microbial communities from Obsidian Pool, Yellowstone National Park, USA - OP-RAMG-01 (SPADES assembly) (version 2) | ecosystem: Environmental > Aquatic > Thermal...
TCCCCGACCCCGACGGCGACTCCGACTGCCACTCCCACCCAGACTCCCACTGTCGTGCGCACTTCCCAGGTGAGCAAGCGTGCCACCCGTCCACCCCGTCCCACACCGACTCCTGGTACGCCCACGCCAACCCCCACACCGGTGCCGCGCACTGTTCTGGCCAGCTCGCTAGACCTGCCAGATGTGACCAAGGCGCAGGATCATTTCTGGTTCGGACGCCCGTTTGATGGACAATTCAATGCCTGGGGTAGTGCCTATTATCCTTTTGGAACCAATGCGCGCGGACAGTACTTGTGGCATTATGGCATGGATATCCAAAACCCCTTCGGCACCCCAATCCTGGCTGTTGGCGACGGAGCCGTGGTGCGTGGAGGTCCAGATGATCGGGAGCCGTACGGCCCACGTCTCAACTTTTTCGGACAAGCAGTGCTTATTCAGCATGATGTCACATGGAACGGACTGCCGATTTTCACGCTCTACGGGCATGTTTCAAAAGTGCTTGTCCAAGAAGGTGAGCGGGTGAAGGCAGGACAGGTGATCGCCGAGGTGGGGCAGGGAGGTGTGGCATTGGGGCCCCACTTGCACCTGGAAGTGCGCGTGGGTAGCGCGGACTATCTTGATGCGCGCAACCCAACACTGTGGATCAAGCCTGATCCCGGCTATGGCGTAGTGGCGGGGCGTGTAATCGATGCACGGGGCTACGTGGTGCCGCAACAGCTGGTGCTGCTGTATCACACTGAAGAACCTGATCATTATTGGCGCGAGACATTTACCTATCCCGACAATCTGTTCAAGTCCGATCCGGCGTGGGGTGAACTTTTTGCCTTCGGCGATGTGCCGGTGGGGGCATACCTAGTAAAAACGCGCCTGGACGGACGCGTATACAGCTGCCCAGTCACGGTGCAGGATCAGGCGACCACCTTTGTGATCATCCGAGGTGGCGAGCAACCCGTCGTTGTGACTGCCGCCGCGCCGGAGATGCTCCCCGCTCCATAGCAGCTGCCTGCAAAAGGGAAGGGGTGCCCATTTCGGAGTCCAACTTCAAGAAGGGGGACGAGAACGTTACCATGCACCACTTTAGAAGACCATATTCCTCCGAAAGCTCTTCTGAGCGGCCTAAGCCTGCCGGACGTCTGCCTGTGTGGGTCGTGCTAATCCTCTTGCTGGTGGCATTGCTTCTGTTCGGCAATGGGGTCACTTTCTATACCGATTATCTTTGGTATCGCAGCGTGGGGTTCTCCGACGTTTTTCTCATCTCGCTGACCACTCGGCTGATTGCCTTTTTCGGTGCCGCCATCCCATTCGTAGCCATTTTCCTGGGCAATCTGCTTCTGGCACGCCACCTGTCCACACGTCAGCCACTCTATCGCGGCCAACGCCGGACGCTCGATGCGTCCATTTTTGGCTGGCTAATTGGAATCAGCGCGTTGTTCCTGGGAATACTTGTGGGGCTGGCTGCCGCACCGCGCTGGCTGGACTTCCAGCGTTTTTTCCATCAAGTTCCGTTCGGTGTTGCCGACCCTCTGTTTGGCTTGGATGTCAGTTTCTTCGTCTTCAGCTTGCCGCTCTATCAATTCCTGCAAGGCTGGCTGATCACAGTATTACTGCTCTCGCTCCTCGGCGTGGCCTTCATTTATCTTGTGGCTCAGGTGCCCCACTTGCGTGATGGCACGGCCAGTATCTTACCCTATGTGCGCCTGCACCTCTCGGCGATCGGTGCCGCGCTCTTCGTTGCCATCGCATGGGGGCATAATCTGGCGGCATATGACCTGGTCTATTCACCGCGTGGGGTCGCTTTCGGAGCAAGCTACACCGACGTGCACGTGGAACTGGTCGCGTTGCGGGTTATGTTCTGGATTGCACTCCTCATTGCCCTCATGCTGCTGGCCAACGTGTACTTGCGCCGTCTGTGGTGGCCCATCATCGGCGCAGCGGCGTGGATGATTGTCGCCCTCTTTGCCCTTACCGTGTTGCCGGGTATCGTGCAGCGTTATGTGGTGCAGCCCAGTGAGCTCGCCTTAGAAGCACCCTACATTGCATATAACATCTCCAGCACACGCCAGGCGTATGGGCTGGATCGGGTCGAGGAGCGCAACTTTGATCGCGTCGTCCCGCTGACCGCCGAGGTCTTATCCGAACACCAACCTACCCTGCAGAACGTGCGTCTGTGGGATTACCGCCCCCTCGGAGAGACCTACCGCCAGATTCAGGAGATTCGCCCCTACTACCGTTTCAAAGACTTGGATGTGGATCGCTATCACATCAACGGCGACTATCGCCAGGTGATTATCGCAGCACGCGAGCTGGATCAGTCGCGCCTGCAATCCCCCACTTGGGTGAATCAACATCTGCAATTCACCCATGGCTACGGTGTAGTGATGAATCCGGTCAACGAAGTGTTGCCTGAGGGATTGCCACCTCTTTGGATCAAAGACTTGCCCCCTACTATCACCGTGCCCATCACTCTCACGCGGCCTGAGATCTATTTCGGTGAGATGACCGACAATTATGTCTTTGTCAACACGGGCATCGAGGAATTCGATTATCCGCGCGGAGAGGAAAACGTCTATACCACCTACCAGGAGGAAAGTGGTATCCCTCTCGATTCTTACTTCAAGCGCCTTGCGTGGTCGCTCCGTCTGGCCGACATCAACGTGCTGCTCAGCGACTACATTACTGCGCAAAGCCGGCTGCTGGTCAACCGACAGATCCAGGAGCGCGTCAAATTGATAGCGCCGTTTCTGCGCTATGATGCCGATCCCTATATCGTGGTCTGGAACGGACGGCTCTATTGGATTCACGATGCCTATACCATCACAGACCGCTATCCCTACTCTGAGCCGGTATCGGAGGAGGTCAATTACATCCGCAACTCAGTCAAAGTGGTCACGGATGCCTACAATGGTACTATGACCTTTTATGTCGTGGATGCCGAAGATCCACTGGTGCGCACATATGCCGCCATCTTCCCGGGCCTTTTCACTCCGGGCGAGATGATGCCGGAGGGGTTGCGCGCCCACCTGCGCTACCCCGAAGGGCTTTTCAACATGCAGGCTGCGATGTATCGCACTTATCATATGCGCGATGTGAACGTCTTCTACAACAAGGAAGATCTGTGGAACATTCCCCGCGAGATCTCAGCGGAGCGTGAGCAGCTGGTGGAACCCTACTACGTGACGATCCAGCTTCTGGATGGGGTGCAGGAGGAGTTCATGCTCATCCAGCCCTTCACTCCTGCCAACAAGGACAATTTGATTGCCTGGATCGCGGGGCGTTGCGACGATCCCTACTACGGCCATCTGATCGTTTATCGTTTCCCCAAGCAAGAGTTGATCTTCGGCCCGCGTCAGATCGAAGCACGCATTGATCAGGTGCCGGAAATATCTGCGCAGTTGTCGTTGTGGGGGCAGCGTGGCTCACGGGTCATCCGCGGCAACCTTTTGGTCATCCCGTTGGGATACTCGTTGCTATATGTCGAGCCGCTCTATTTGCAGGCGGAGCAAGGACAGATTCCGGAGCTGAAACGTGTGATCGTCGCGGCAGGCGATCGCATCGTGATGAGCGAGACGCTCGAAAGTGCATTGGCCCAGCTTGTGAGCAAGGGACCCGCTGCCGTTGCGCGCGGCCCGGCGGAGGCGGAGACAAGGTTCGCGGAAAGCGCAGCGGGGGAGGGAACGTTAGAGCAACAGGTATATGAACTGGCACGCCAGGCAGATGCCCACTACAGCGCCGCTCAGGCCGCGTTGCAGCGCAGCGACTGGGCACGCTACGGTGAGGAGATGGCTGCGGTCGAACGCCTGATCAAGCAACTGGTGGCATTGACACAGCCGCTTCCAACAGCGACCCCTACACCCACACCCGCGCCTTAAGCGCCGGGTCTATTCCAGCGTGAGAAAACGCTGCCGCCGGACGGCCATTTCGTCCAGGACCGCCTTGATCTGAAGAGGGGTCTCGCCCGGAATGCGCTCCACCTTGCAGCCGGCGGCGCGCAGCCGCGCTTCCACCTCGCCGGGGATGCGATCGGAGTTCCCGACAATGGTCACATACTCGGCGTACATGGCATCGTCAACCGAGAAACCCATCGTTACGCGAAATTGACCCACGTAACCCTCCGCCGCACGCCACTCCTCTACCGCCCATTGGTTCTCGGTCTGCCAGAACAGCAGGTAATGATACAATACCTTCGACGTCGGCTCGATGGGACGGACGCTATCCAGGATGCGCTCGACCGCTTCGAGCAGGGGAGCGCGCCACACGGTTTTCCAGGTCAGGCCAGGGCACTGGGTATTGCGATAGTCACAATGACCGCGTATCGCCTCCGGAGGGAGATGCAGGGTGCTCAGCAACCAGGCGAGCAGCTGAGCGGCGGCATTGAGCTGGGGTTCAGGGGGCGGCTGCTCGTTAAAGTTGCCCGACAGGCAGATGCCCACGCCCTCCTGGTTGCCCACCTCGCCGGCATGGTAGGAGATGACCTCCAGTGGTTGCGTCTGTTGGATGTGCCCTTCGGGGGTGATGAAGAAATGGTAGCCGATGCCGGGCCATCCCCTCTGCTCCACATGGTATTGGGCGATCTGGCGCGCATCCACGGAAGGGGGCACCACGCTGTGATGGATCACCAGGCTCCTGATCGCCTCGCGCGTGCGCCGGGCGTAACGCCGTGTGGGGTGTTGGGCCAGCGTGTCCATGATCTCCTCGATGGGGGGCTTGCGCGGCAAGGGGGCCGGCAACACCTCCACCACCACCGTTTGGCCCGCATCCCCCTGACGACCGAACCAAGTAACCCCCTCGTGCACCATTTCCCAGCGCAAGCGGTAGCGCCCGGGTGTCGCAGGTGACATCACTCGCGCCAGCAACTCCACCTCTTCACCGGCTGCAACGTCGCGCGGCAGATGGTTGTGATAGGCCACCGGCACCAACACCTCGCGGTTGTCCTCATCATACCAGCGTGAAGCGAGACAAAAAGGGTTGGAACCGCCGCACAGCCAGGTGCGGCTGCCTTCATTGCGCAACCGCGTCGGCACATAGATCGTCTCGCCGGCAACCATCTTGACCGGCGTGTTCTGAGTGAGGAAGAGAGCACGATATTCCGGCCGCGCCGGCAAGCGCCAGCGATAATCGTGCGCCAGGGCGCGGCGAAAATCCTCGATCACCGCCGGGTGACGCCGGATGCTCCATTGTTCCGCTTCCTCTTCCGGCCCATTCCAACGGTAAAGGATCAGGCTGCGAACCTGGCGCTCGGGATACTGCTGGTTCCAACGATCAATTTCGTTGTAGGCCGCTTGCACCCATTCGCCGGATGTCTCGCCATCCGGCCAACCCATCGTAGCGCTTGCCTCATCGGGAAGTGGACGGGCATCGGTGATGAAGACAGGCACGCGGGGCGGGATGACCGCCATGCTATCCTGATACGCTCTGAACTCGGCATAACGATCCGAGAAGGGCGGTTCCATTTTTTGTTCCGAGACAATGAGCGCGGGGTCACAACCGTGCGTGTAAGCATGGATGGCCACCCCATCATAGTTGCCCGGGCCAAGCAGGAGCATCACGTCCTGTTGATAACGCACCCAATCGCCACGCCGATTGCCCGGATAGGTCGTGTCCGCACAAAACGGCACCACGGCGGCGAGCAATACCAGGTCGTCCCGGTGGTCCGGCTGACTGCGGATCGCCTCGCGGCAGCGTTTATAACAGCGGGCGTAGAGATGCGGGGTGATGATTTCCTCCTGGGGCGAGCGGTACCCCGGTCGCGCTTCGGCGGCGTTGGGATGGTTGCCGATCACCCAGATATGGCATCCCGGCGAGCGGCGCACGAAGCCGGCGCAGCGCGCGGCGAAGTCATCGTAGAGCACAGAATATGGCAGGGTGCCGGCGCCGCGATGACCGTTCTCCAGCAACACGATCACGCCAAAACCTTGCGCAGACAGATCTTCGTAGGAAGCGGCCCCTGTATCCTGTGGCTCATGTCCGATCACCTCTTGGACGAGCACCCATCCGCGGCGCCCTGCGCTCGCCATCAGCGCTTCGCTGCCGCGGTCTTGCATACCAAACAGATAGATCGATTCGCCACTTGCAACCATGTCGTCACCTCATAAGAGAGCTGCATCTCTTCCGGTGCTTTGAGCGCGAAAAATGCGCCACCAATACACCTTGCACATTGTGTGCACCGGCGTCAACAATACGCACACTATGCCACTCCTCCTGCCCCAAAGTCGGGTGCGCACACGGCTTTGGGACAGGTGGCGCCGTGCACCTGACGCGTTAATCTCCTGGGAAAGAGCTCTGGCTATATGACCGGCCGTCCGCGCTTGATCACACTTGCCACCGGATTAATGCCAAGCTGGTATGCCAGATGACGATAATCCGGCTGCTTCAGGATGAGCAAATCTGCCTGCTTGCCGACTTCAATGGAACCGATGCGGCCACCCAATCCGAGCGCGTGTGCCGCGTTAATCGTGCAGGCGTTGAGTGCTTCGGCAGGCAACAGCTTCTGGTAGCGGCAGGCAATGGCCATCACCAGCGGCAAGGAAGGGCAAGGAGCGGAGCCCGGGTTCAGGTCGGTTGCCAATGCGATCGCCATTCCGGCGTCGAGCATTGCGCGCGCAGGGGCAAAATGTGCGCTGCCCAGATGGAAGTTGACCGCCGGGAGCAGCACGCCGACCGTCGAGGAAGCCGCTAACCGGGAGATCTCCTCCGGTGGGGTTACGTCCAGATGGTCGGCCGAGACAGCGCCCAGTTCGACGGCCAGGGTAGCTCCCCCCAATGCGCTGAATTCATCGGCATGGATCTTGACCGGCATCCCCAACGCCTGAGCAGCGCGGAGCACGCGCTCTGATTGCCAGATGTCGAAAGCGCCCCGCTCACAGAAGACATCGCAGAAGAGGGGCACCTTGCGGCGGGCAAAGGGGGAATCGCGATACCATGCCGTTGCCGCCGGCAGCATCTGCTCGATCACGCTATCGAGATATGCATCGGGGCGGCCGCGGTACTCGGGTGACACTGCATGCGCGCCCAGAAAGGTGGGCACCAGCTCCACCGGATGAGCGTTGTCCCCCCCATCTTCTGCCAGTGCCGCGAGGGCGGCCAGCATCTTCAGCTCGCCGGCGACGTCCAGCGCATAGCCCGTTTTCACCTCGGCGGTGGTGGTGCCGAGCGCCAGCATGAGGTCCAGGCGCGCCCTGGCCGCGGCAATCAGCTCCTCCATGGGAGCTGCCCGCGTGGCACGCACCGTATTCAGGATGCCGCCGCCGGATTCCAGGATCTCCAGGTAGCTCGCTCCGCGTAAACGTTGTTCAAACTCTTCGATGCGATCACCGGCGTAGACGACATGGGTATGGGCATCCACCAGACCGGGACAAACGGCGTGTCCATATGCGTCAACTCGCCGCCGCGCCGTATACGCGGCGCACACCTCCTCGGAAGCGCCCACCGCCACGACCAGGCCATCGTCTACCGCCACGGCGCCATCAGGGATCATCCCCACCTCGGCCATGGCGCGCCCACGCTTCGCCCCCTGGGGCGCAGCGCAGGTAATCAGCTGATTGGCGTGGCAGATAAGCAGGTCAACGCGGCGCATCGCTCTCTTCTCATGCGGCGAGATGCTGCTTCTATTATAGCAGGGTGTCAACATTACGTCAAGTACTTACTTATGTTATGCGTGTTAACACAGAGAGTATGCTGGTGCTTTTGCGGATGGTGTGATCAGCATTGTCATCATTGAAGAAAAGCAGGTAGCGAAGCTATAATGAAGGTGAGTGGATTCCAACTGGATGAGCAGGATTGGGCTGTTCTTCTCGATCATCCAGCGGCGGAATCCCAAAGGTTAGGCGTCTGTCCCCTGCCGGCGACGCGGCATGCGTGTGTGGTGGGTTGTCTGGCAGGGGTGCTGAAGCTATCTCCGGCGGTGTCACTGACCAGTCAGGTTTGGCGGCGTGGCCGACTTGGGCGGGAGAAAGGAGGTGAGGAGATTTGTTGCCATCACGGCGCATCGCCATCCGTGCCGGTGCAGAGCTGCATGGAGGGTTGCCCGGCAGTGTGAAGCGCTGCCGTTGCATCGTCGCCGGGCAACATCACGCGCATCATGTCGTGGCGCATTGGGTGGGAGATCAGGCGCTGCGGGTGCCGAGCCGGGAGAGGGAGCCGGGACCGCCCTTTCGGGCTGGCATACCGCAAACGGTGTGGCAGGTCCCGCAGTTGCATGGGCCAAGGAGGTAGCGATGAAAAGGATCGGTATCGGCCTGGCGCTAGCACTGGTTGCCTCGCTGCTGCTGGTGGGGGTGGCGGCAGCGCAGTACCCGTACTATCCATACTACTACCCCGCTTACTATTACCCGTATCCCAGCTACTACTCAGGAAGCGGGTACTACGCGGGCTATGTGGACGGTTATCGCACGGGGTACTACGTCGGCTACAACCAGGGCTACTACGCCGGGTCAGGCAGCTACTATCCGGGTTACTACCCCTCGTACTACTATCCGTACCCGTATGGCTATGTACCTTATTACGGGTACTATTACGGGGGATATTACTTCGTCGGCTGGTAGTCGAACGGGCAGTGACCGGATACGTCCTACCGGGAGAACGGGGACATCCCCGTTCTCCCACCCCCAGGACGGGTTCTTTTCCGCTGCCAACGGTTCGGTATGGGCGCAAGCGAGCTCGGTCCCGGCCTGAGCTGCTCGCGCTCAGGATCAAAATATTCGGAATAGCCAGTTGAAACAGTTAAGGAGGATGCTCATGCGAATCATCGTGTTGGCGTTGTTGCTGGCAGCCCTGGCAGCGGTGACGCTGGGTGGGGTTGCGAGTGCCCAGGGGCCACTCCCTTATTACGGTTACACGCCCCAGACATACTACCTGCATGGTTACTACTACGCCTATCCCGGCGGATATGCCTATCCCTTCCCCGGTTATAACAGCGGCGCATACAACCGCTTTGGCGGGGGCTACTTCCCGCCCTATCAGCGCTTCGGGGGTGGCTACGTGTATGGCCCCTACCAGCGCTTCGGGGGTGGCTACGGCGTCGCGCCCTACAGCAGCGGCTGGAGCTATATCGGCTACTGATCGCACGGCTCGGGCATCAATCAAACCGTCGGATGGTCAAACCCTCAAGCAGGGGCGCTGCAGCGATCAACGCGGCGCCCCTGCTTGACTTAATCTCATTTCCCCGTTATAATAAGTTATGGTAAACATCCTTTTCGTCGGCACCCAGAGGAGGCCCTGTGCCCGATCGCAGGACGGTTGACGAGCTCTCGCTCGAGGAGCTCGAGGAGCTGTTGATCATCAAGCGGCGCGAGGCGCGCATGCAGCGCTTGCGCCAGCTGGCTGCACAGGGGCGTGTCGCCCACGTGAACCCGCTGGCACTTGAGCAGATGCCCGCTTCCGCTCCCGGCCATCCACCGCCCAGGCAAATCGGCAGGCGCTTCTCCGCCGTGCAGCTCAAATCGTCCGATGCTGCGGCCTCTTTCCCCACGCCCGCGGTGAGTCGAGGACGTCGGTGGCGCGACCGCATTTTGCTGGGGATCGAGATTCTGGCCCTGGCCGGCCTGTTGTTCATCTTTATCAGCACCTACGATACGCTGCGCATGTTGAACCAGGAGATGGTCACGGCGCGCGCGGCGGGACAGGAGATGCTCGCTCCCACGCCGACGCCACTGGTATACTTTGAGCGCCTGCCCGGCGGACACACGCCGCCCAACCAGTTAGGCGGCACGGCGCCCGATGTGCCGCTGCACCTGCAACAATGGGTGCAGCCGGCTCCTCCTCAGCCACTACCCACCCCCAGCGTCGGCAAGCCAACGCGCATCGTCATCCCGGCCATCGGGGTGGATGCACCCATCGTCGAAGGGGTGACTTGGGAGGACCTCAAGAAAGGGGTGGGCCATCTGCCCGGCTCGGCGCACCCGGGCCAGCGCGGCAATATGTACCTGGCCGCTCACAACGACATCTTCGGCGAGCTCTTCCGCGACCTCGACAAATTGGAACTGGGCGACGAGTTCTTCGTCTACAGTGGCAACCTCCAGTTCCGCTATAAAGTCACCGCCAAGCGCATTATCGAGCCCACCGATGTCAGCGTGATGCTCCCCTCCACCAGGCCCATCGCCACGTTGCAGACGTGCTATCCCTATCTGGTTGACTCGCATCGCCTGGTGGTGATCGGCGAATTGGTCGAATGAGCGCGATCGTGGTATGATGCTGCCGATCACGCATACTGCTTAGGAGAAATGTCCATGCCCAAGAAAACTCGCCGCGCTCGTGCGCATCCTCCGAAGCCCCCAACCGGGCCGGCGCCATCCGTCACGACACGTGCCCAGGTTGCTCAGCCGGAGGCGGTGCCACGCACGACCACCCCATCCGCCGCGGCAGGCGGTGGCAAACGTGTGGACTTTTCGGCGGAGTACCACTACGTCATCGGCGATTTGCGCAAGATGGCCATCATCGCGGCCAGCATGTTTGTGGTGCTCATCGCGCTTTCCTTCATCATCCGCTGAGTCGAAAACGGCAACGGGCCGGCGCCGCCCCCACAAAAGCCATCATTTGACCCGACGGAGGAATGTCCAATGGAGGCGCGCGAGCAGGTGATCGTCCGCTGGAGCGAGAAGATCCTGGCGCGGTTGGGAGAAGTGCTTCCCGCCGCTCCCGTGGAGGCGGATTTTCGCCGCGTGCTCGATCCGCTGCTGGACGAGTTTTGCGCGGAGGTCGGCGTCAACCCCCTGGCCCACGCGGAATACACCCTCGCCACCGGCCGCGCCGACGCCGTCTTCAATCGCCTGGTGGTCGAATACGAACGCCCCGGCGTCCTCAAGAAAAGCCCCGACGCCGCCACGCGCCACGCGATCCAGCAGGTCAAGGATTATCTCGAGGGTCTGGCGAAAAAAGAGCGCCACCAGATCGATCGCCTGGCAGGCGTCGTCTTCGACGGGCATTATCTCATCTTCGTGCGCCACATCAACGAGAGGTGGACGGAAGAACCCCCTGTCGAGGTTAACCCCCATTCGCTGGAGCGCTTTTTGACTTGGCTGGCGGGGCTCTCATCGGGCATCGCGCTCACGGCGGATAACCTCAACCGCGACTTTGCCATGGAGCAACTGCGCACCCAGAACATCCTGCGCCGGTTGTATCAGGCCCTCGGCGCGGCGCTTGCGTCCTCGGATGGCCTGGTCGCCAGGCTGTTCGAGCAGTGGCGGCTCTTTTTCAGCGAGGCGATTGATTATTCCGAGGCATTCGGCGGCCGCAAACTGGAGCCGCTGAAAAAGTGGGTGCGCAAGGCAGGCTTTGAAATCAACAGCGCGCAAGAAGCGGAACGTTTCTTCTTCGTCCTGCACACCTACTTCGCCCTGCTCGTCAAGCTGCTTGCCTGGCTGGCACTTTCGCGGCACATGGGGGTCAGGTTGGGCGCGCCCTCGTTTGCCGGCCTGACCACCGCCGACGGCGCGACCCTGCGCCGCCAGCTGCAAGAGATGGAATCCGGCGGCATCTTCCGCGCCTACGGCATCCTCAACCTGCTCGAAGGTGACTTCTTCGCTTGGTACCTCTACGCCTGGGATGACACAATCGAAGACGCGTTGCGCGCGATCCTCAAACGGCTGGACGAATACGACCCCACGACGCTGACCCTCCTGCCCGAGGAGACGCGCGACCTGTTCA
>Ga0078972_1015506_pt1 | contig 11640 bp, 16 predicted proteins | sample YelNatPaOPGAMG01_FD_67568 | JGI IMG/M metagenome (GOLD analysis project Ga0078972, IMG submission 67568) | Hot spring thermophilic microbial communities from Obsidian Pool, Yellowstone National Park, USA - OP-RAMG-01 (SPADES assembly) (version 2) | ecosystem: Environmental > Aquatic > Thermal...
TCTCGTAGTCATGCCACCGTCCTTTTCCAACCATAGGTTGTAGCAGGATCGAGACCAATGATAGGGACGAGGGTCAATAGACATCGTCAAAAGGCTCAAATTTGGTTACGTGCCAAAGCCAGCATGGGTATATCCCTTATACTGGTAAGAAGATATTGAAACTAGAGCAAGGACAATGGATAGAGATTACTTGGAAAGAACCACGTGTACGTTCTGTTGTTTGCATAGCGAATGTAAATGATATTCTGAAGTGGTTTCGCACTTCTGATGAAATTGACAAATTCCTCCAAAAAACGTCAGAGAATTTCTCGGAGAAACCAGCAAAATAAATAAGGCAATCGCAAAATCTTATCAAAATGATCCGACGTGGTTTTGGTACAAACATAATGGCATCATTATCTTTGTAGATGATCTACTCATTGATAAAACGAAAATGGAGCTTACCTTGAGAAACCCGCAAGTAGTAAACGGGGGACAGACGCTAAAAGCTTTGTTTCCTGCTTACATGAAAAACAATAGAAGCGATAATGGCGCGAAAGTTTTGTTAAGGATTTATCGGTTGCCATATGATGACACTGAGACTTATAAGAGAAGTATTGACATAATATGTGCCTTAAATTCGCAAAACAAGATAAATCCTTCAGATTTGAGATCAACTGATCCACGACAAGTAAGGTTGGAACAGTTATTGAAAAGAATGGATCAAGGTTATAAATATCTGCGGAAGAGGGCAAAAGAAGCAAAAAGTGGTCGCTATTCTATCGCGATGAGGAGTCTTGCATTAAGATATTATGTTTGTAAGAAAAACGCCCCCCACGAAGGTGTGAGAGGAAATGTAGAAGAACTATTTGAAGATGACGCTACCTATGATGAAATCTTTGACGAAAAAGCTATTAACGAAGATCTTTCTGAAAATCATATAGTAATAGATTACTTGACTTGTTGGAATATCGACCAGCTCCTTCAAAATAATGTTAAAAAGGAATTACCTAATAGGGATAAAGAATATTTCCAATATACGAAATGGTTCGCTTTAGTGAATATCTACAGAAGACTGATGGAGTGGAAACGAAATAAATTTAATCTAGGTTGGCGAAGCTGGGTTAAATTTATAGAATCTAACCAGTTTGAAAATGCGATATTTAAATACAGTAAGCCTCTCTTCAGAATAGGCAGAGAGATCATACCTGCACGGGAAGAACCTAGATCATATTTCAAAACGAGGGAAGCAGTAAATAAATTTAATGCCAGAACCAGCAAGAGGAACTTCGAGAATATAATGAACAAAGCGTTGAAGCGTTACAGAAAGGAAAACAAAGAAATATAGCTTTTAATGACCACTTAGATTGCCCACTTTCCTCTCAAACTTGCCACTTGTAAGATACCTTCGTCGGGTTATGCCTCAGCGCCTGAGCGACTACAGAGGGGTCTACGCCCTCCAAGTTAACCGCCTCCTCCACAACCCCCAACTCAGCAACAGCGAACCCCCTGGCCTCAGCAACCCTCTTCAACTCATCCATCACGATCCTCAACTCCCTACCGCTCCTCGGCCTAAAACCACCCCTCAGAAGCGAGCCCAGGTAGATCTTCACCTCCCAACCCTCCCTAACCCTCTTAACTGCTAAGTCTGTTGCGGAGAAGCGCTGAGCCAACTCCTCAACAAAAGGAAGCCTCTCATCCCTAGAAGAAGAGTTAGTGAGTAGACACTTAACAACAGGGACCTTCTCGGTGCAGCTGAAGAACCCTAGATGCACCAGGAGCGCGCCCTCAAGCATTATGCCGCTCCTAACAGCTCCAACAACCCTAACAGGCTGGTCCTCTGAGATGAGCATCCTACGGGCGAGCTCAGGAGGTATCGTGATGACTAGGCTGTTCCCGCTTCTCCTAACCGTGGCATCGAAGTATATGGGGTCATATACCCACGCTTCCTGCTCAGCCATACCACCCATTAGGTACTGTTAGAAGACATAAATAATTTTGCGGTATTACATATGGTCAGATAATCCCCCTCGCTTATCCTCACCACACCGCCCTGCAGATACACGTAGGGGCTCTGCTTATTCTTCACAAAAGATAGGCTGCTGCACACGCTCCTAAACGGCAAAGGCTTAGGCCACACCTCAATATCAGCCAAATCCACAACGTGCGTGTATTTTTCAGGCAACGCTATACAGAGCCTCCTCTCCACATCAGATATAAGATAGGGTTGAGAATCTAAAACCCCACAACCAACCAGAAGAGAAGGCATATTCCTACTCCTACTACTCACATAGAAGACGACCCTATCACCCTTGCAGAGCTTCCTCCTATGCGCCGCGTATCTACTCAGCCCCCAGACCCTCTTCCTCACCCTATCCTCAAAGATAGTGAAAGCATCAACCACAGCATCGCCACACCTATGATCCTTCACCACCAAGATAAAGTGGTTCAGACCCACCATCATCACATAGAAGAATCTTCCTCTAAATTAAGTTGACGGATAACACTCTGATCCAACGCCCTCCCCACAAGACGCTCAAGAGGACTCTTGATTAACAGAAGCCCAGCGGCGAAAACAGCAGTGGTAGCTACATCCAACCAACCAAAGAGCCAAACAGCATCAAAGAAGCTTAGCAGAATCAAGACGCTCGGACGAATCAAAAGTAAGAGGGCACCAACAAAGAAGAAGCTCAACCCACGGCTAAAAGCAGAGCCCTTAAAAAGCCTACCTAAAAAGAAAAAGGATGTGAGGAGGAGTAAGGCTAGGATGGCCGAAGCCGCTTGAGCCAGCACGTCAACCCACTCCAACCTTCCTCCTCCTCTTAAGGGCACCCCTTCACCCTAGGAACATCACCGGATCCAAGGCAGGAGGCAGTCTCCTGGCTAATGTGAGCACCGCACCTTTAGGAGGCTTCAGCTCAATCTTGAACTCGTCGTTTGCTCCGAGATCGTCGCCTATCTGCGTTACATCTATAAAGACCTTGTATTTGTCACCATATCTGAGATACATGTCGGTATCATTTGCAAATATAGCCTCTACACTTGCTTTTGTCCCATCGTAGATGTTGTCTTCGTGCTTGTTTTTGCTGGTCCAGGTTATTACGAGCTTATCTTGGCTAAGGTCAACTGGAGATTTCCCGGCTGAGAGCTTTATGACGAAGCTCACATTATGTAACGTAGTTCCGTCACTTTTTGCTATTACTGCGCCGTCTATCTCCATAACTGATGACGCTTCCTCGATGCCTGCTGCGATGACTTCTTGGCTCTTTTGTGTAGACTGGAAGCCTATGTTCAGCACGGTGAAGGCGAAGGCTGAGGCGACGATGACGAATGCTATTAGGATTATCGCTGTTTCTAGCCCTGTGAGCCCTCTTCGCTGGGTGCGCCAACTTAGTTTATTCTTCTCCCGCGTCATATCGGTCGGTAGAATATCCGTGTAGCATATAGATAAGTTTTATGTCGGATTTAAAACTTATATAGATGCGACTTCCATAATAAAGGCGGGGTAGGTATGCTTGGGTTAGTGGCAGTTGTAGGAGAAGACCCCCAACCACTCTACGCCATAAGAGAGAAAGATACCGATTCGAGCAGCAACCTAGTCGACACACTACAAACCATCTTACCAAACCTACTAGGACCTATTGGTGCAGCTGTCCTCTTTTACCATCTAGGCGCAAGATTAGTAGATAATCTGCTCGAAAAACACAATAGTGACCTTTTGGAACTAAAAGAGGCTATAGTAGATTTCTTCGCCGAAAACAATCTTGGTAGAGTCAAAATAGAAGATAGCGTATGCATAAGCAGCCTCGCCATCTCCACAAAACCTCTGCCGCTAGCTGAAGGCGGCTCCATAGGCTGCTATCTCGTTCGCGGAGTATTCCAGAGGTATTTGAAGCACGTTAAAGGGTTTGAAGTTGAAGTCGAAGAGAGCCGCTGCGTGACTAAAGGGAGCAGCGTGTGCGAATTCAAGATTAAAGAGGTGGAGAAGGTTTGAAGCAGCAGGCTCTTGTAGACGGACTCAGAAGCATCCTCAACACACTTAAAACTGAGTTAGGCGCTAACGCTTGCGCCCTTTATGATAAAAAAGGGTTACTCTTCGGAATCGGCCATCGCTCTAATGCACCCCTCCTATCTAAAGTCACCCAGCTGATAATATCAGTAGATAGCTTATTTGAGAGTAACGGTGTAGGGTGTTTAGACTATGTTCTTATCGCTACTCAGCAAGCTGGCATAGCTGTTGGGCGGGTCTTAAGCACCCCAACCACGTATCTCTGCTTAATCCTCCCAGATTCGGATGTACTGGGCTTAGCCTCACTTGGGTTGAATGTGGCTAGAGCTGAGGTTACTACACTACTAAGCAAGCTTGTAGAAAAGAGAAGCGAAAGCGGGTGTGAGCCTCTACTTTGAGCAGCAGTGAGATATCTGAGTTAGAAAAGAAAGTAAAGGCTATTGAAAAAGAGATACAAGAGATACGGGAGCCTCTCTACACAACCCTAACAGATCTAAGAAGCACAATAGCAGAACTTGAAAACCCCTTCAACTACATATCAAAAATGATCGAAGCAATAAACCCAAAGGACGACAAAAAAGAAGAGGGAAGCGCTAACAAAGCGGTAGAAGAAGCGGTTAAAGAAGCTGCTAACAGAGATGGCAGCGAAGATCGAGAGCTAGGAAGCGCTGCTGCAAAGAAAGGCACTAACAAAAACTTTGATGGCAGCGACGGCTTTAGGATTAATGCAGAGGAGTGGCAGCATCAGTTTAACATACTTGTAGTTTCAAACCTGCTGCTTGAAGTCTTCGATAGAGAGGAGTTGATGAGGGTTCTTGCCGAATATGTTAAAGATGGCTGGATAAGCAGAGAGCTCGCCAAAACTATTGAGGAGGCCGTGGATAAGCTTACAATTAACAGGAAGGGGGCTTTAGATGGCGTCGGGTTAGAGGAGCATCTCCTTACACTCTACATCCTCTACAAACTCTCCAACCAACCTAATGACCCAGTATTACCTCTTCTCTTGATTCTGCTGAATAGGCTTCGAAAATCTGGCAACGTTAGGTAACCAGCAGGTGATCAGCAGATTTGGCTTCAAGCACTGTGGTATCTGAAGTTTACATAACAATCGCTGTCGTCATAGCGGTATCCATCTTCTCAGCCTCGATATTCGGCAGCCTACAACGAGTTGTTGACATCGAAAGAGAGAAAACAGCAGATCTCAAGATAAAACTTGGCACACGTGTGGATATAGTCTTCGCCGCCCAATACAACGACACAGCGGTCAAACTTTGGATCAAAAACATAGGTGTCGAACCTATCCACCCAACCCTTATAGGAAATAAAGCCGACTTATTCTTCGGACCACGCGGTCTCTTCGAAAGAATCCCTTACGACTCAACCCCACCGACTTGGGTCTATGGTTTAGTGAATGATAGAGACGGTGATGGCGTTTGGGATCCCTCTGAGACCATAGAAGTAACGGTGAACAGCAATTCAACACTATCTGCAGGAGACTACTATGTTAGATACGTCACCTACAACGGCGTATACAGCGAGTACACCTTCACAATTTAGGAGGCGGGTTATGTGTCTGGGTTCGCGGTTCTCGCCGCGATCGCCTTAACTTCGCTCCTCTTGCTATGGGTCAACATAATAATCTTGGAGGGGAACTATGTTAACTACGCAACCGAAGCTGAAGATGTCATTCAACGTATTACTATGGAGGAGAGGAAGGTAAAAGAAGCATATACTCTCTTGATCGTTGAAAAGAGTCCACAAACAATTACAGCACGCATCAAAAATACTGGTCTAATACCGCTCCCAGTCAACACCTTCACTCAATGCGATGTAATCGTAGCCTTTTATGATCTAAAAGCAAGCAGCTACTCCTCCTACTGGTTACCCTATAACACACAGAGAGCAGAAGGCTGCTGGTATGTTGGCGGCGTATATAGTGGAGACAGCTTAGGTGAAGGCATCAACCCATTCAATCTAACCACATCAAGCGGTCACCTTGATCCCGGCGAGGCTATGCTTGTTATTGCCAAACTACCTTCCACCTGCGCTTTAGATGCCAACCATTCTTCAGCTATGCTGTTCGCAACACCTAGCGGCGCAAAGGTGGTGGGTGTTGGGTAGCCTATCTTCGCTACTGCTATTTGGCATCCTCTTCTTATTGCTGTTTAACTACATATCTTTCTCTGTAAATGCTGCCGATCTTAAATTAAGCCGCGGTTTAGAACTCTCCGAAATATCATACACCACCTATGTTGAGACAAATCTGATTCGCCTAGCAGACTTCAGAGTGAAGCGGCATAACGGTACTCTGATCGAAGAAGTTTCTTTTAATGCCACCTATCTGGCCCTTGGCGGGGTTAGAGCGCCTGATCTCCTTCACAGCAACCTAATAATAGCTTATGTGAAGATAGTTCGCGGCACATCGAACAACCATACACTCGCGCCTACTGTAAAGAGGATCCCCTACTCACATTACCCCCAATCTACAAGATGGTTTGTGTCATCAGTTTACAACGACATCATAGACCCCCTTGATATGTCTTTGAAATGCGGTGCTTGGAACAGCGGAGAAACCTTATCGTTGATCGTTGAATTCGCCCAAGACGATTTACCCTATTTTGAGCCAGACGTTGGTTTGGGGTACTTCTACATTCTACTGGATCTGCCTACAAGTGCGTGTGGGGTGATGGCGGTTAAGTAAGGAAACTATCCTACCTCAACCCAAGATTATCAGTTGGCATAATAACGAGCTTCAGCAGAAGCTAGGCGATATTCCTGTACCTACTTTGATGTTGATCGAAGGTGCAAATGATACTGGGAAGAGTGTGTTTGCTCAGCAGCTCACATATGGTGCGTTACGTAGCGGCTTGAAGGTCACATATATGACGACTGAGAATACTGTTAAGAGTCTTATTTCGCAGATGCTAAGTCTATCTTTTGATGTTAGACCTTATTTCCTTACAAAGTATTTGAAGGTTTACACCCTGCATGTTGAAAACATCGAGTGGCAGAGAGAGCGAGCGAACCGCCTCTTAGAGATCATAATAAAGTATCTGACGGAGAGGTGTTTGGCTGATGTTGTTATAGTTGATTCCTTAACATATATGATAACATACGCAGACGATGAAGGTGTTCTAACATTCTTTTCAAGTCTACGCAATATTTGCGATAAACAACATAAAACGGTAGTCTTGACCGTTCACCCCTATGCTTTTCCTCAAGACCTTTTGATTAGAGTCAGATCTATATGTGACGCTCATCTTACATTAGAAATTAAGACTGTGGGAGATAGAATCGTTAGAATACTCTTCGCCTCTAAGCTTAGAGGCGTAACTAGTGGGGCGGGTTCCGTGGTCGTAGCGTTTGAAGTGGACCCTGCTTTTGGGGTAAAGGTCATCCCGTATTCGCAGACGAGGGCGTAAGGGTATGGGTGGAGAGAAAAGTGAGCACGTAAACACGTTTCCAACCGATCTCCAAGAGGTTTTAGCGAGGAGACCGTATTTAAACCAGTATCTGAGCAAGCTTGGAGAAGATAATATCAGCACACCGGCTTGGTTTCTTACTTTGGATAAGAGACTAAACAAAGAAGAAGTTAATCTGATCTACCCTGTCTCTGAAGAGGTGTTCATACATATCTTCAGGCAGAAAAGCATGGAGCGGGCTAGATACATTATCATCGAGCCTACCCGTGGTCAAGATTTAACGCAAATTATGAATACGCTAGAAAACATCTTCGCTTACAAGCTCGATGAAGAACATATTTACAGGAATATAGAGGAGAAGAAAGCGGCATTAAGTAAGCTTATCGACAGCACCCTGAAAGTAGACAACTCCTTAAAGGATCTTACTTACCGCATCACTAAGGGGAAGAACCCGACATTCTTAGTGAATGAGAAGACTAAAGAGCTGCTTGAGTATCTGCTAGTAAGGGACAAGATAGGTGTAGGTCCCCTTGAACCTATGATAAAAGATCCATATATTGAGGATATCTCCTTTAATGGCCTCGGGCCAGTCTTTGTTGAGCATAAGGTTTTTGGTAGCTGTGTAAGCAGCCTACGTTTCGATGACCAAGAACAGCTTGATGAATATGTTAAGAGGTTGGCCGAGCGTATAGGGCGACCTATAAGCTATAGGAACCCAATAGTGGATGGCACGCTTCCAGATGGTTCAAGGATAAACATAGTCTACGGGAGCGAGATCAGCAGACATGGTACGAATTTCACCATTAGAAAATTCTCTAAGATACCGATAAGCATAACCCAACTCTGCCTATGGAATACGATAAGTTATCTCCCAGCAGCCTACCTTTGGATGCTGTTAGAGTTTGGTATAAGTGTGTGGGTTTGTGGTGAAACTGCCTCTGGAAAAACAACGACTTTGAATGCACTCTGTGCTTTCATAAACCCTACGGCTAAGATCGTTAGTGTTGAGGATACTCCTGAGGTTACTGTGCCTCACGAAAACTGGATAAGAGAGGTGACCAAGGAGGGCGAAGGGGATGAAGGTAAGATCGACCTTTTCACCCTTCTTAAAGCTGCGTTGAGACAGAGACCAAACTACATTATAGTTGGGGAGATTCGTGGGCGTGAGGGTAATGTAGCTTTCCAAGCTATGCAGACAGGCCACCCAGTTATAGCCACTTTCCACGCAGCTACTGTGCAGAAGCTCATACAGAGGCTTACGGGCTCGCCGATAGAAGTGCCTAAGACCTACATAGACAATATAGGCGCGGTCGTTATACAAAGCGCTGTAAAGGTTCCGAAGACGGGGAAGATCGAGCGTAGAGTATTAAGTATAAACGAGATACTTGGCTATGATTCCGTAGAAGACCGATTTAATTACATCGAGATCTTCACTTGGGACCCGCTAACAGATGCGTTTCTGTTCAGAGGCGAGGGTACAAGCTACCTACTCGAAAATAAGCTGGCGGTCTTCTACGGTTACTCGAAGCGTGAGGTGAGGGAAATTTACAACCACCTTCGAATGAGGGCTGAGCTGCTTAGGCTACTTGCTGAGGCTGGTGTTACAGACTACTTTGACTTATGGTTCACCTTGAAGACGATAAAGGCGCTTGGAATCGAAAGAGCGCTTGAGTTGATGCGTAAGGGAAAGCTCCTCGAAGTGGTGAAGGCTCGATGAAAATTGAGGCGGTAAGTAAGGTCATACGAGTTAGATCAAGCATCGAAGGTAAGCAGAGGGGAAGAGCGGAGTTTCCCCTATTAATTTTGCTCCTTTACCTAGCAGCCTCCTCCAATCAACCACTACACTACATACTGGGTATCATCAGAAGTTCGCCCATAACACCTTTAGCTGGGTTCCAAAACCTCTTCAAAAAACTCGATTTGATGATCGATAAATGGAATTATAAGCAGGAATACGCCTTGAGCGTGGCTGCAAAACTATTCAAGGATCGCAAAGTCAGCGCCTTTTTACTTAGGCTCTCTCAAGCTCTTAGTGTCGGCACGTACTTCAAAGATTTTATGAAGATAGAGCACACCAAGTTCATCATTACAAGCCAAAGAGAGCATCTGAATCTGATAGATAGATTGAGGTGGATGGGTGAAGCATATTCTGCGCTTATTACAGCGGGCACGGTTATCTCAGTTTCTATGATCTCAGTCTCCACACTACTAGGTACGGCTTCCGCTACCCAGAGCCTCCAGCTAACATTAATAGGAGTCCCAGCCGCAGCCGCTGCTCTTACATTTCTTATAGCTAAAGTCAGCCCAAGATATGAGGTGGTGACTGATCTAGAATGCAGACCGCCTAGATTAACCTATCTCCTAAAACTTGGCAAGATTCTTTACGTAACTCTACTGGTTCTGACACCTATCTGCTTCTACATTCTGCATCAGCTGGGTCTAAGTTTCTATGGGTGGTCTTTAATGGCTTTAAGCGGTGCAGCTTTATTCACGTTAGGCAAATTTGGTCTAAGGGAAGTTAAGCAGATAAGGAACTTCGAGAGCCAATTTATGCTCTTCATAAAAGTTTTGGGTGAAGCGGTGGCAGCCGCAGGTACACTAACCCAGGGGATTAGGTTGATAGCACAAAGTGAATTCGGCAAAATGACTAATCACATAAAGAAACTTCTCTCAAGACTAACTCTGGGGTTTGATAGCAACGTCTGCTGGCTAAACTTCGCTGCTGAAACAGGTAGCAGACTCATATCAGACTTTACACAGATACTTCTAGCCTCAACGAAGATAGGTGGGAAGATGAATGAGGTGTGTTTAACAATAGCCGATTGGGTCAATGAAGAGCTCGTCAGAAGAGCTAGACGTGAGCAAGCGGCGAATTATCTAAAAGGTCTAGTCTTCCCAATCCAAGGCACCCTCGTAGCCATCCTAACTATGACCACTGTTCTCATAGAGATTCTTAACCGATTCGCCTCCATACCGTCTGCAGCACCGATCCGCTTTGTTAGTCCTGTGGACCTGCATCTACTCGTCTTCTTCAACTTCACACTGCTCTTCGCTTTAGCGGTGATAAGCTCAGCAGCCATCTACTTTACAGACGGTAGCACTCTTTTCAACCTATATTATAACTTGGGTCTATTTCTGCTCGTCTCAGGGTTGGGTGTGGCAATCTGCCAGACGTTCGCCGTCAACGTGCTCAGCTTGTTTGCTGGTTTTGAATCTAAGGTAGGGGCGGTGATACCTTGAAAACACTATTGACAGCAGCAGTACTAACCCTAAGCACTATCCTATCGCTAGGCTCAGCCCTACTACTCACGTTGACAACACTTGGTGTCGTTAATCCAACCCTAAACCTCTACACCTTACTCGTCTATCTCATAGCAGCCTCACCCTCCTACTTTATCATGAAGACGCTGCTTGAAATCCTGAAAACGCAGACCGTAACTCAAACAAAAAATGAAAGCGAGTCTAAGGTAAAGAAGCTTGAGCAGACAGAGCAGCGAGTAAAAGAAGCCGAGGCTAAGCAAGCAGAGCAGCAAACATTAGAATCGATGGAATCAAAGCAAGAAGTTAAAGTCGAGGAGCCGAAGAATGTGGAAAAAGATAGAGAGCAGCCAAAGGCAAAGGCGACAAATGAGACAAAAATTAGCTTAAATGAGGAAAAAGCTAAGCAAGAGATCCTTAAAGCAGCAACTATAATTAAGACAAAATCGGAAACACCCTCTAACCTCGAACCACCTCAACCACTTAGCGGAGATAAAGAAGGTGCGAGTGGAGAAACCATAAAGATCTTCACACCTTTACTCGATGAGCTTAGAACGATACAGAATGAACTTAATGGATTAAAGTCGCGCTTAAGGAATATAAAGGAAGATTTGACCTCTACTTAACATATTTCTGTGGGTTTTTGTCGAAAGCGTCTTTACACGCTATGCAGCAGAAGTAGTATGTTACACCTCTATACTCTGATTTAAACTTAGCCTTCTTCTCGTCAACATTCATCCCGCATACCGGGTCTTTAGCCAACCACCATCATACATCCCATCAGCTAACCTCTTTTTAAGGTTAAAGAGTTTGCGACTACGCTAACGGAGCTCAGGCTCATCGCTATCGCAGCGAAGATGGGGCTTAGCAGCCCTACTGCGGCTACTGGTATGAAGGCTGTGTTGTATGCGAAGGCCCAGAACAGGTTCTGTCTAATCTTCCTAAGGGTTCTTCTGCTCAGTTTTATCGCCT
>Ga0078972_1015508_pt1 | contig 11639 bp, 14 predicted proteins | sample YelNatPaOPGAMG01_FD_67568 | JGI IMG/M metagenome (GOLD analysis project Ga0078972, IMG submission 67568) | Hot spring thermophilic microbial communities from Obsidian Pool, Yellowstone National Park, USA - OP-RAMG-01 (SPADES assembly) (version 2) | ecosystem: Environmental > Aquatic > Thermal...
GAGCTTCTGTGTAGACATAAGCATCAATGCTGTTCTCAATTTTATATCCTTTGTCCACAAGCCTAAAAGCTATTTCTGTGTCTTCTGTAAGGTTATCTTCATCAAAACCACCAACTTTTTTAAGAATGTTAGTTTTGTAGATGCTTCCAGGGCCAGGAGTCACATATTGACAATCAAAAAAATTGAAAAGTTTTCTCAAAAAAATAGACCAAAGATATTCAACCCATTGAATCTTCTGCATCAGAGTTTTTGGTTCTAAAACTTTTATTGCAGGCGTAACTGAAGCCACATTTTTTCTTTCCATGTAGCCAATCATCTTCACGAGAAAATCTTTATCTGGAAAAGAGTCAGCATCCATGCAAGCCACAAGCTCTGTGTTCACATACTTAAGACCATTGTTTAAGGCAGCAGCCTTACCTTGTTGCTTTTGCCTTAAAAGCTTAACTTTTTTGAATTTCTTGACCATTTCTGCTGTTTTGTCTGTAGAGCCATCATCTATCACAATAACTTTCAGCTTGTTTTTTGGGTAATTAAGGGAGAGAATTGATTTTAGGCATTTCCCAATGTTTTTTTCTTCATTATGAGCAGGAATGAGAAAAGTTATTGAAGGGAATCTTTTTGGTTCTGGGTTGTAAAACATTTTTTTCCTATTTTTGAAAAATACAGTAAACCAAAGAATTGAACAGTAAATAATTATCGAATAAACAATTATGTATGCTATGTCAATCAATTGCATGTTTTCTAAATAATATTTTTGACTAATATAATTTATGCGAAAGCTTTACCTAATTCTCATTTTTCTTTTTATCCTAGGATTTTTAATCAGGTTTTTTCCCTTCAGAACAGATTCAGATTTCCATTTTTGGGATGAGACAGTTTATCTTCAACATGCTGAAATCCTTAGTGGATACAGGGAAGACAATTACGATGAGTTTGACTTCAGACCACCTCTTTTACCTGTAATTATCGCTTTATTTTACAAATTAAAACATTCAGTTGTGATTGCTCACATGATTGTTGCACTTATAGCTTCTTTTGGAATTCTTTCTACTTTTTTCTTGGCTAAAACTATGTTTGAAAATGAGAAAATAGCTTTGATTTCAGCTGCAATTCTCTTACTGAATCCACTTCACATTAGTTTATCCCATTCAATACTAACAGATCCACTTCTTCCAACTTTTTGGTGTTTAACTGTTCTATTCTTGCTCTTGGCCATCAAGAGAAAAAGCCTTATTTTTTATTTTCTTTCAGGCATTTTTCTTGGTCTTTCAATTCTCTTAAAATTTACCTCTCTACAACTTGTTTTTTACATTGTTTTAACTTTTTTATTAATCTCTAAACTTAAGAGGAAAAATTTTCTTCATGAAATGAAAAACTTGTTTTTGGTATTTTTTGCCACATTTTTAGTTCTTTTACCATACTTGATTTTTTCCCAAATAAGATTTGGTTTTTTCTTGTACACTTTCATCCAGCAACATACAGTTGTGAATTGGGATGTACCAACACCATGGCACACATTTTACACCCAATTTTTTGAACTTTTTCCACCGATATTTTCCTTGGGAATATTGATTTGTATTCTAAGTAAGATTAAAGACAAAAGAATTTTGAAAAAAGAAGTCCTTTTGTTCATCTATATTATAATTCCATTTATACTTCTTCAGACACTTGTTCACAAGGAAATAAGATTTTTGTTACCAATTTTACCATTTCTATCAATTTCTTCTGCATTAGGCTTTTCACAGTTTGACTTAAAGAATAAAAATATCTTAATTCTCTCAGTCTTAGCAATATTAATTTCTGTAATTTTTTCCCTTTCACATATTCAAGAAATAAAAGGATATCTTGATTGGCTAAAAGAAAAACCAGCTATAATGATGGCAGCCCTCTGGTTGAAAGAGTCAACACCAAAAGATTCAATAGTTTACAACAATTTTCAATGTGTGCCTTTAGCTTACTATTCAATGAGAAAGATTAATGTTTTGCCTTTTGCAAGGAACTTTCAAGATGAGCTGGAAAAATTCATGCCACAAGATGGTTATTTGGTTTATTCTTCTAGCAGCCCGAAAGACAAAGAGCCAAAACTTGATTTTTTGATGAGTGATGAGAGATTTAAGTTGATCAAAATTTTTAATGACTCAAGAGAAGAAGTTTACATCTTTCAATATTCAAAGTAATTTCAGTTTTCCCGTTATCTTGTCAACTCTTTCTTCTTCAACTGGACCTATACCTAAGGCAGTTATAGTGCCAGCTTTAAGTTGAGTTAAGCCGGCATCTTTCACAAGAAAGCAAGGAATTTTTTCTTTCTTGACCTTCTTGTAAATTTGAAACAATTCTTTCTCATCTTTAACTTTCAAAACAATTTTTTTGCCGCCTTCTTTCTCCCATTCTCTTGCCACTTCTTCATCAACAAGCTTGAAAGCTCCAATTGAAGCATGTGCAACTTGAGTTGCAATTTTGCCTTTTCCCATTTTCAAGTCAGTTCTTACCAGAATAACTTGCTTGAATTTCCTCATAAATAAATAAATTGAAAACAAAAATTAATTTATGAAAATTCTAGTTTTGCTTGCAGATGGTTTTGAAGAAATAGAAGCGATTACAGTCATCGATGTTTTGAGAAGAGCTGGGATAGAAGTAGATACTGTGGGGATAACTGGAGCTTGGGTTTCAGGCAGCCACAATGTAAAAATTATGGCAGATAAGAAGATTTCTGAGATTGATGTTGAAAAGTATGATGGAATTGTTTTGCCTGGTGGCTCCAAAGGGGTTGAGAATCTTGCAAGAGCTTCAAAGGTTAAAGAATTCTTGGAGAAGATGAATGAAAAAGGTAAACTTATAGCGGCAATTTGTGCTGCTCCTTCAGTTTTGGCAAAATTTCACATCTTAGATAACAAGAGAGCAACAATTTATCCTGGGATGGAAAGGGAAATTCCATATCCAAGGGATGAAAGGGTTGTTGTTGATGACAATATTATAACATCTCAAGGTCCTGGTACTGCCATAGAATTTGCTTTGACTATAGTGGAAAAACTTCTTGGAAAAGAAAAAGCTTGGGAACTCAAAGAGCAACTGGTGGCTTGAATGGAAGATGGAATAGAGAAAGAGATTCTGGAAGAAATTGCTAAAAGGCTTGTGATGAGCAAAGAAGAACTCTTTAAGATGGTGGAAGGTAAGGCAGACCTTGCTGCTCTGGAGAATGTTCTTAAATCACTTGAAGAAAAAGGATATTTGGCAAAAGTTTCTCCTTTAGGCTCAAGTAGTTTTGTGGTGACTACAAAAGGAATCAAAGCTGTTGGAACGAAATAATTTTATATAAAAAGAGTAGTTTATTTTTTAGAGCCCCGTCATCTAGCGGTCAAGGATGTCAGGCTTTGGACTTCAAGTCTAAAGCTCAGATGAAAAGATGAAGAAAGAAACCTGAACACGCCAGTTCGAATCTGGCCGGGGCTATGATTACATGCCAGACTGGAAAGTCCATTTGATTTTCGGCTTACTACTTCTTTCCTTTTGGCTTTCTGTCAATCAACTTTTCTCACTTTCAAGCTTGAGTTTTAAAGAAACTTTAATTTTTATCTTGCTTGTGCCTTTGGTAAGCATCTTTCCAGACATTGACATGAAAAAATCAAAATCAAGGGAAATTTTTGCAATTTTTATTTCTTCTTTATTAGCCTTGATTTATATCTTGATTTTTTCCCAAACTTGGTACTATAGCTTGGCTTATTTTTTCTTGGCTTACTTCTTGATAACCTTTATACCAACCAAACATAGAGGCATAACCCATACTTTTGTTTTTTCAATCCTTTTTTCAATTTTAACAACTTCTCTTTTTTACCTCATCTTTAGCCTTGACTTAAGGAAAACTTTATTTTATTTCTCGATAATTTTTTCTGTTTATGTCCTTCATTTGTTTCTTGACAGGCTTTGATTTAAATAGAAAAAACCAAATATCTTTATGAAAATAAAGCTTTCTGCTACTTTTGAAGGCAAGTGCGACCTGTGTGGAAAAAAGACGAAAGTCTTCAGTTTAGGTGATGAGGATAGCAAAAAAGTTGTGACGATTTGTGAAGATTGTTGTAAGAAGCTTGGAGAGATGAAGGCTTCTGAAGTTATAGAGAAATATGGTCACGAGGATGAAAAACCTTTTGAAAAAGGAGTAAAACTAGAGAAAAGTACTGCTGGCTAATTCTAAAAAAAAGAAAGAAAAAGTCAAAAAGTTAGTTTAGAAGAGTTTTACCCAACCCATGTACTGGGCCAATAACACGAGAAGTACTATTACTACTATCGCAACAACGGCCCATTGCCATGGTTTAAGATTTGGTAGATCCATACTCATCTCCTTAACCATTACTTTGTAAGCTGTATTTAAAAGCCTTTTCTTGAATTTACTTAAAAGTGGTGATTTTATTTATCTCAAACAGTGGTAAGAAAAGATTAACCTTAAAAGAAACTTAAGAGCAGAACATGATCAAGAAAGTGCTTTACTTCCTTCCTACAATACTTCTAGTTACAATTTCAATTTTTCAATCAATCTATACAAAGACCCAAGAAGAAATTGTTGTAAGAGTCTTGGATGGTGATACAATAGATCTTGAAAATGGCGATAGAATAAGACTTCTTGGAATAGATGCGCCTGAAATTGGAGAACCATTCTCTCAAGAAGCAAAGCTTACTTTAGAAGACATGCTCTTAGGTAAGCACGTGACAATCGAGAAAGATGTACTTTGGAATAAAGATAAATATGGAAGACTTTTGAGGTATGTGTTTCTCGATGACAAGCTCATAAACTGTGAGATGGTAAGGCTTGGACTTGCCAAAAATCTTGCTGACGAAGCAAGCAAATATTATAATTGTTTCTTGAAAGCAGAAGAAGAAGCTAGGGAGAAGAAGGTTGGGATTTGGTCTTCCTCTTGATAACTATTGGGCCTCTATATCCACAATCCTTACACTCGTAAATCATTCCAAGCCAAGGTAAGAATTTAATATTCTTAGACCCGCACTTTGGACATTCTAACATTCAACCTACTTCTTTTTCGAATTTAATCTCGGCTTAACGTTGCCAAATTGAAGTTCAGATGAACATTTAGAGCAAGTGGGAATTCCATTCTTTATGACAATTTCGTCAAGGCTGAGTCTGCCATGTATAGGACAAAAGCATTTTGCTTGAATTTTTCTCACCCCTAGCCTCCCTTATAGCCAGGAATTTTCATCGAAAGTAAATTTGCTATGCCAGTTATCAGTTTTGGTTCAACAGTTATTATGTCGCTTGCAGTTATTATACCAGTGAGCTTACCATCTTTTGTCACTGGTAGCCTTTTTATCCTTTTTTCCATCATCAAGTTAACAGCATCTTCAACAGTTTTCTCATAATCTATTGTGAAGACCTTCTTGTTCATCACCTCTTCAACAATTGTAGCATCAAGGTCCCTTTCTTCTGCCACAGCTTTCAGTATGTCGGTTTGAGTTAAAATTCCAACTATATCATCATTTTCAACAACTATCAAGCTGCCTATATGTCTTTCACACATAATTTTAGAAGCTTCCCTTAGACTAATGTTAGGTCTGATTACAACAACTTCCCTGTTCATCACATCTTTTATCAACATTTTCTTCCCTTTAATAATTGGTTTTTCAAATTTTTATCCTATGTAACCAAACTGTTCTTTCTCTTCTTCAGGCTTTTTAATTTTCTTACTTCTTTCAACAAATTTTTCATAATAAGCTTGAACATCTTTTGTTAAGCTTGGGGTAATTTTCTTCAAAGCTTCTTCAAAGTGTTTTTTCTCTACAGCTTTTGCTTTTATATTTTCTCTCAAGGCATTCATGGCAGCTTCCCTGCAAAGGGCTTCTAAATCTGCACCAGAAAACCCTTCTGTTTTTTCAGCTATTTCTTTTAAATCAACATCTTTCAAAGGCATTTTTCTTGTATGGATCTTCAAAATTTCAAGCCTTGCTTTAGCATTTGGTGGAGGTATTAGAACGAACCTGTCAATTCTTCCAGGCCTAAGTAAAGCAGGATCTACCATATCAGGCCTGTTTGTAGCAGCAATAACAACAACATTTTTAGTTTCTTCTATTCCTGAAAGCTCGGTCAAAAGTTGAGAAACTATGGTTTCTGTTGCAGCACTTCCTCTGTAATAGCCTCTTTTTGGTACCAATGCATCAATTTCATCGAAAAATATTATAGCTGGGGCAACTTGTCTTGCCCTTCTGAAAAGCTCTCTCAATTTTCTCTCAGATTCTCCAAACCACATGCTGAAGACCTCCGGCCCTTTCACGCTTATGAAGTTTGCCCCACTTTCAGTAGCGACAGCTTTTGCTAGAAGAGTTTTACCGCATCCCGGCGGTCCATAGAGCAAAATTCCTTTTGGTGGAGTAATTCCCATTCTTTCAAAGCTTTCAGGATTCTTCAAAGGCCACTCTACCATTTCTTTAAGCTGTTGCTTCACTTCTTCCAAATCACCAACATCTTCCCATTTAACTTTTGGAACTTCAACCAAAACTTCACGCATGGCAGAAGGCTCAACAACTTTCAAAGCATTTTCAAAATCTTCTTTTTTGACAACAAGCTTTTCTATCACTTCTTTTGGCAATTCTTCTTCTGTTTTCCACTTTATTTCAGGCAAAACTCTTCTTAGAGCTGACATGGCAGCCTCTTTACACAAAGCCATGATGTCGGCACCAACATAGCCATAAGTTATGTCTGCTAACCAACTCAAGTCAACATCTTTATCCAAAGGCATGTTCCTTGTATGGATCTTGAAGATTTCAAGTCTTCCATCTCTATCAGGTACAGGTATTTCTATTTCTCTATCAAACCTTCCAGCCCTTCTTAGAGCTGGGTCTAGGGCATTGGGACGGTTTGTGGCAGCGATTACTATCACTTTACCTCTTGATTTAAGTCCATCCATCAAAGTTAAGAGTTGGCTGACAGTTCTTCTCTCTACTTCTCCTGTAACTTCTTCTCTTTTCGGAGCAATAGCATCAATTTCATCTATGAAAATTATCGAAGGAGCATTTTTCTCTGCTTCTTCAAAAATCTTTCTTAAGTTTTCTTCAGTTTGTCCATAGAATTTTGAGAAAATTTCTGGACCAGAAATCGAGAAGAAATTTGCCCCACTTTCATTAGCAACAGCCTTTGCAAGCAAAGTTTTACCTGTGCCTGGCGGCCCATAGAGCAATACTCCTTTAGGTGCGTCAATGCCAAGCCTTTCAAAAATTTCAGGATGCCTTAAAGGCAATTCAATCATTTCCCTTACTTTTTCAACAACATTTTTTATTCCACCTATGTCTTCATAAGTTACCGCAGGTATTGCTTTTTCTTCCAACTTTAAGCTCTCCGGAAGCTCAGGCAAAATTTCAAGTTCTGTCATGTCACCAATTCTTACAATTCCTGAAGGATCTGTATTTGTAACTATAAACCTAGTTTCTCCAGGGAAAGGTGTGAAGAAGAATTCTTCAAAAAAGTCACTTCCAAAAAATTCATCGAAAAAACCTCCTCCTTTAGACCTTTTCCTAACTACAGGAGAAGGAACTACTATGTCACCTTTAACAACAGGTCTCATGTATAAATTTTGTTTGATTAAATCTGGTGAAGCATGAATCATGATTCCTTTTTCAGCAGGAGCAATTGTCACACTTTTTGCTTCTTTCACATCAGCTTTTCTAACTTTGACATACTCTCCAACTCCAGAACCTGCATTCCTTCTTACAATTCCATCCATTCTAATGATGTTCAAACCAACATCAGCAGGATAAGCTCTTACCGCAATGGCAGCAGTTTTTCTAGTACCTTCAATTTCAACAACATCAAATTCTTTTATTCCAAGCTTATGCATATTTGAAGAATCAATTCTAACAATTCCCCTACCAGCTTCTTCTCTTGCTGTAAGCTCACCAACTTTTAACCTTATTTCTTCTTTTTCTTCTTTTTCAGCCATTCAATCCTCCTCTTCAAAAATGTTTTCCTCTAATAATACTTTGAAAGCTCTCCACATAACCTTTTCTCCCCATTCTTTCATGAATTTTTCTATTTTATCAAATTCGTCTTCTGGTATAATAAAACTACTTTGGTCAACTTTTTTGTGTGGAATTTCGTCAAGTAAGCCTTCTCTCTGGTAAGTGTAGATTTTTGGTTTTTCTTTTTTGCCTATTAAAACTTCTTTTCTTATCATTTGCTTCCATCCATATAAGCTTCTGAAAAATTTATTTCTTTCGTAGTGGCTTTCAAATTTTCCAGATTTAACACTGAAAGTTATCAGCACAGCTCTTTTCTCTTTCATATTTTAGATTATTTAAACACTAAAATATTTAAAGCTATCTTTTTAGTAAAATTAAACTGGTCCAAGACTTTTTCTGAAATGCATAAGATTTCTCAACCTTTCCATTATTCTAGAGAAAGAACTTTCAGGCTGATACTCTTCACCAACAAGCCTTGCAGCAAATTTTATCATTTCTCTGCTAGCAGGAGAATTTTTGTTTAAGACTACAAGAGGAATTTTTGCAGCAAGTGCTTTCTTTATGTTTTTGTCATAAGGAATAGAAGCAAGCACTGGCAACTTTACCAATTCTTCCACTTCTTTCACATTCATCTCATAGCTTGCTCTATCCACAGCATTCAAAACAATTCCGATTGGCTTGAGGTTAAGCTCATTCACAACTTCTTGGTATTTCACTATGTCTATGATGGAAGGAACATAAGGTGAAGTCACATACAAAACTTCATTACAAGCTTTTAAACATGCCATTGCTTCTCTTCCTAGGCCAGGACTTCCATCCAAAAGTATTATGTCGTTTTTGTCTTCAATTGGCTTTAAACTTTCTCTTAGCAAAGTTATGTCAACGCCTTCAAGTTCGCTTACAGAAAGAGAAGCTGGAATAACTTTCATTCCAGTAAAATAGTCATAAACAGCTTCTTCTATATCACATTCTCCTCTCAAAACCTTGTTCAGAGTTACAGGAGAATAATACATTCCAAGATACAAGCCTAAGTGTGAGGTTGTGATGTTGCAGTCTACAACAGTAACTTTTTTGTTGAAAAATTTTGAAAGAGCTGAACCTAAATTTATTGTTAGAGTAGTTTTCCCAACACCACCTTTGCCAGAAACTATTCCAATTATCCTTGCCATGCTATTTAATTAATTGTGATGTTATTTACTTATTTTTTCTCACTCTCTTGTTTTGGTTTAAAAATCGAGAAGAAGCCAAAAGAAGTCTTTTTTCTCAAAAAAGGTAGGCCTGTTTTCGGATTTTCCACAACTTCATAGCCCCAAGGTAAATCAAAAATTGCATCAGCAGGATCTTTTGAAAAATAAAATATTTTAGAATTACCTTTAACTTTTACATGGAGCCAATATTTTTGTCCAGTCTTTTTTGATTTATAGACAAAAGGTCCAAAAAGCCCCATAAAATATTTTTATTCTTTTGATTATTTTTCTGTTTCTTCTACTCTTTGCAAAAGCTTTGGTCTTCTGTTTCTTCTCTTCCAATACCAGTAAGCTAATATTGCTAAAGCTATTGCCAAGATTATCAAGAGGATTAACCACCAGAGGATTGCTGGAGGTTTGTAAAGGTAAAGTGTAGCACTTGCAAGCTGAAGAGCTGCCTCTTGAATTTTATTTTCAACTTCTACCAATTCTTTCTTAGCATCTTTTATTTTGTTTGATTTCAAATAATCTTTTGCATTTCCAAGGCTTGTTTTAGCCAAGCTTAAGGTTTTATTTGCAAGACTTACATCATAACCTTGCAAGAAAGCTGAATTTATCTGTTGTTGAATTTCTGAAATCAAGAATTCATAATTTAAAATTTTTTGAGAAATTTCCTCTTCTTCAGGTGGCGGGACTGATGTGACTTGAAGAGAAATCTCTCCACTCTTTTTTATTCCTTCATCATTCATGACTTCAAATTCAAGGGGATAAATCCCTTCTTGCATTGTTGAAGGAATTCCAATCGAAATCACAAAGATCAAAGTTTCGTTTGGATTTAAGGCTGAAAGTTGTTTTGGATAAATTGAGATATCTATTAGGGAAGAGGTTGAGATGTAGAGCTTAAGGTTGTGAGCAGCTGCTGTGCCAACATTCTTAACACTTATGTTTATCAGTTTTTTCTCTCCGACATAGAATTTAACAAAATCAGGATATTCTAGAGCTAATTCAGGAGCACCAACAACTGCAGCAGGAGGAGCAGCAGCAGGTGGAGCAGGAACATAAACTGGGATTACTTGGGCTTGTGGGTAATAAACTGAAAAAGCTCCCCAGACTTCAACAACTTTTGTGTCGTAAGAAGATTTTGCTTGGATATAGTACAAGCCTGTATCTGGCGGAACAAAAACACTTTTGAAGCCTCTTCTCATTCCAGGCTCTAAAGGAACAGAAATGTCATAATAATAAGCTAAAGGTTTTAGTGTACCGTTAACATAACCATAAACCCTTACTTCAATTTTTTCCGTCACTTGAGAAGTGCCAGTGTTTATGAATTCTGTGTAAATGTTTTGCTGATTTCCAATTTCAATCGAAGGTTGATAAGATAGAAGAAGCTTCCCGCTGATCTTTTCTTGTATTGAAACATTTAACATGCTCAAGAGACCAAAGCCAACTGTTGATAAAAAATCTCTTGCAAGAAAAATTGCAATAAGGAGTAGCAAAATTATTGCTAAATAAGCCTTACGCATATTTATATATTATCAGCGAAATTACTAAAATTCCAATGATTGCAAAGACGTAAGAAAAAGCAGAAGGCACTTGCTCTGCTATTTTTTCTATTGAAGGCAAAGGCTCTTGCTTAATTAAACTCTTGTTCTCAACTTCTTGATTTTTTTCACCTTCAACTTCGACAATAAGCTTGAAATCTCTTTCTTGGAAGAAAGATATCCCTTGATAAGGAAGACCGGCTCTTGCTTTAATTAGAACTTGATATTTACCTGCTTTAGAATTTTCTGGTTTGACGAAAACATTGACAAGGAAAGCTTTTACAGGCTTTTCCAAGTAAGGCAAACTTATGTACTCTTCTCCTGTTGATGAGCTTAAAGTAAATTCTTTTGGTTGAATCATCACTAGCCAGTCTTCAGGAGCTTCTTCAACTTCAAGCTGAACTTGATAAGGTTTTTCTTCAACATTCCAAAACAAGATTTCAAATTTTGCTGACTCGTTGATTTTAATTTGAGCAAAATCTTTTTTCAAAAGACTACCAAAACTTATGGCTTCAGCTTTTGGCAAGATGAGCAAGAATAAAATTGCAATTAAGCAAAGCTTATTCATGTTCAACACCTGTTATGTAAATTGTTCCACTGTATTTTCCAGCATAAACAGGAGGAACATTCAGCCAATACCAAGTTGTAACATTAGTGTTTTCTGGGACATTGAGTTTTAATAAAGAATCACTTTCAGACAATTGGAAGAAGCCGTCATTTAAATTGCTGCTTATGTTGCTCCAGCTTATGTTACCAACTTTTATTATTGAGTTGAGAGTAGAGTTTGCTAAATCTGTACCTCTTATGTATAGATCTAAATTGCAGCTTCCTGGATTTACTGTGATGTTGTAAGCGTTGTTTGAATTGCCAGGAGCCGAGTTGTTGTAAGTATTAGGAATAAGCTCACCAAAATCTATTGAATTCCATGTTAGAGTAAAATCTACAACACAAGGAA
>Ga0078972_1015510_pt1 | contig 11638 bp, 11 predicted proteins | sample YelNatPaOPGAMG01_FD_67568 | JGI IMG/M metagenome (GOLD analysis project Ga0078972, IMG submission 67568) | Hot spring thermophilic microbial communities from Obsidian Pool, Yellowstone National Park, USA - OP-RAMG-01 (SPADES assembly) (version 2) | ecosystem: Environmental > Aquatic > Thermal...
ATGACCCTCATCCTCGCCCGGGAGCTGCGCGGCCGGGACGTGACGGTCAACGCCGTCGCCCCCGGGCCGACTGCCACCGCGCTGTTCCTGGATGGCAAGACCGACCAGCAGCTCGCCCAGCTCGCCGCCGCCCCTCCCCTCGAACGCCTCGGCACGCCCGACGACATCGCCGAGACCGTCGCCTACCTGGTCGGGCCCGGCCGGTGGGTCAACGGCCAGGTCGTCTACGTCAACGGCGGCCTCGCCTGAACGTCCCGTCCACCACCAACTCTTCAAGGAGTCCCCCCATGTCCGTCGTCCTCGTCACCGGCGCCGCCACCGGGATCGGCAACCTCACTGCCGTCACCCTCGCCCGCGCCGGCCACACCGTCTACGCCACCATGCGCGACCCCGCCGGCCGCAACGCCGGGCACGCCGACCGCCTCGCCCAGCTCGGCGCCGACGAGCACATCGACCTGCGCGTCGTCGAGCTCGACGTGTCCTCCCAGGCCTCCGCCGACCGGGCCGTCAACACGGTCCTGACCGACGCCGGCAACCTCGATGTCGTCATCCACAACGCCGGGCACCTCACCGTCGGCTACGTCGAGTCCTTCACCGCCGAGGAGATCGCCCACCTGATCGACGTCAACACCCTCGGCGTCCAGCGGGTCAACCGGGCCGCCCTCCCCCACCTGCGCACCCGCGGCCAGGGCACGCTGCTCTACGTCGGCAGCACCACCTCGATCACCACCCCGCCGTTCCTCGGCCCCTACGTCGTGTCCAAAGCAGCCATGGACTACCTCGCCGTGACCACCGCCTACGAGGTCGGTCAGCTCGGAGTCGAGACCGTCATCGTCATGCCCGGGGCGTTCACCCACGGCACCGAGCACTTCCCGAATGCCAGCCGCCCCGCCGACACCGACGGGATCGCCGCCGCCTACCGCTCCCTCGACCCGCTCGTCGCCCGCAACGAAGAGGCGACATCGAGCCTGTTCACCCCCGGCGCCGACGCCGACCCCCAGGCAGTCGCCGACGAGATCACCCGGATCCTCGCCCTCCCCTACGGACAACGACCCTTCCGCGCCGTGGTCGACTTCACCAACTCCGACGTCGAGACCGCCAACCAGGCCGTCTACGACGCCCGCGCCGACTTCGTCCGGCGCATGGGCTTCGGCCAGCTGCTCGACCTCGCGACGCCTGCAACGCCCGCCACCCCCCGCCGCCCGACAGCCGTCTGACCCCGCCAGGACCACCAGCCCAACACCAAGGAGTACCTCGTGTCCCGCAGCCAACTCCAGCAGATCACCGAGCTCTTGCGGTCCTCGCCGCTCGATCTCGGCGGCGACGTCACCGTCATGCGCCAGGTCTTCGACGAGATGCTCGCAGCCACACCGGTGCCCCCCGAGGTCCGCACCAAGCCGGTCACCCTGGGCGGGGTCCCCGCCATCGAGGTCGTCGCCGGTCCCGACACCGGCCCCGGCGCCATCCTGTACTTCCACGGCGGCGGCTACGCCCTCGGCTCGGCCGCCCGCAGCGTCAACCTCGCCGCCGACATCGCCCGCCGCACCCACAGACCCGTCTACACCGTCGACTACCGGCTCGCCCCCGAGCACCCCTACCCCGCCGCCGTCGACGACGCCGACAGCGCCTACCGAGGACTGCTCGACGACGGGCTGCCGGCCCACGCGATCGCCATCGCGGGCGAGTCCGCCGGCGGCGGTCTCGCCGTAGCCCTCCTGCTCCGCCTCCGCGACCAAGCACTCCCGCTACCCGCCGCCGCCGCGGTCATGTCCCCCTGGGCCGACCTCACTGGCACCGCCGACAGTCTCCGCAGCCGGGCCGACCTCGACGCCTCCCTCACCCGCGAGGCGCTCGCCGTCCGAGCCGCCGACTATCTCGCCGGCGCCGACCCCCGAGACCCCTACGCCAGCCCCGCCCGCGCCGACCTGTCCGGCCTGCCACCGCTGCTCGTACAGGTCGGCACCGCCGAGATCCTCCTCGACGACGCCCTCCACCTGGCCGCCCGCGCCGCCCGAGACGACGTGTCGGTCACCCTCGAGACGTTCCCCGCCGCACCCCACGTCTTCCAAGGCTTCGCCGCCGTCCTCGACGAAGGCCGCGACGCTCTCGACCGCCTCGGCGCCTTCATCCGCACCCACCTCGACACCCCCAACCCGAGCGCCACCCCCCCGGTCGCCCCCGTCCCGAGCACCACGGCATGAGAGCCGTTCGCTTCCACCGCTACGGGGGCATCGACGTCCTCCAAATCGAAGACGTCCCGCTCCGACCGCTCGGCCCCCGCGACGTCGTCGTGCGGGTGCGGGCCGCCGGGATCAACCCCGGGGAAGCCAAGATCCGCACCGGCGCCCTCCACGACACCTTCCCGGCCACCTTCCCCTCCGGACAGGGCAGCGACCTCGCCGGCACCATCACCGAAACCGGATCAGAAGTCACCCTCCGGCAACCCGGCGACGACGTCCTCGGCTGGTCCTGGGAACGCTCCAGCCACGCCGAATACGTCGTCGTCCCCCAGGACCAACTCGTCGCCAAACCCGCCGACCTCCCATGGCCGCCGGCCGGCGCCCTCTACGTCGCCGGCGCCACCGCCTGGGCCTCCGTCAACGCCGTCGACCCCCACCCCGGCGACCATGTCCTCCTCGCCGGCGCCACCGGAGGAGTCGGCACCATAGCCCTCCAGCTCCTCCGGCTCCGCGGCGCCGACGTCACCGCCATCGCCTCGCCCCGCCACCAGGCGTGGATCGAACAACACGGCGCCACCTTCGCCGCCTACGGGCCCCGACTCGCCGACGACCTCGAGCACTCAACCGGACGCCCCCATCCCGACGCTGTCGTCGACCTCCACGGCGGCTACGTCGACCTCGCCCTCAGCCTCGGCGTAGCGCCCGACCGGATCAACACCATCAACTACGACGCAGCCGCCGCCCACGGCACCCGCTCCGACGCTAGCGCCGAAGGCACCCAACCCGACGCCCTCGCCGAGCTCGCCCGCCTCGCCGCCAACCACACCATCGAGATCCCCATAGCGGCCACCTACCCGCTCGACCAAGTCCGCGCCGCCTTCACGCACCTCGAACAACGCCACCCCCTCGGCAAGATCGTCCTCCTGCCATGACCGTTCACTTCGATCTGGTTGTCGAGGCGACCAGCATCAACTGGGGAGCGGTGGCCCGTCGCTGCTGGACACGGTCCGAGGTTCCCCCTCGCGCCAGCACCACCGTGCGGCGGCACCTATGGCTGTATGGGCGGCGACAATCTCCAATTGGAGACCGCAGGTGCTCTGGTCCGAATGCTCGCCGACGAACAGGTTCACACAGAGAGGCTTCACCGAAGGGCCGGGTGGTCTCTGTCGCGTCGATAGATGATGTTGCGGTATGGGAGACCGTAACCCGGTTCCCCGGCAATCGCGTATGCTCCCAAAGGTCAAGTAACAGCGGCGCAATGCGCCTCCACGGGATCAAACAGATCACCGGTCGTGGCCCATCTCTCCCCATCGATCTTTATTCGCTTGAGGAAGCGAGCGCATGATTTCATCGGGTGGTTTCCGCTGGCTGATCCCTGATCGACGGATCGCGGGCCCTCGCGGACTTGGGATTCACTAATCTTGTCGACGTCCGATGGACCGTGACGGCCTCGCCGCGATGCCAGAGGCCGGTCCGGTGCCGCAGGCCGAGGCGTCTACGCCGGTCCAGACAACAAGCGGCAGTTCGTTCCGTGCACTGCGGTCTCGACCCTTCCGCATTTACTTCGTTGGCCAGGTCGTCTCGGCCAGTGGGACCTTTCTTCAGCAGACCGCCATCGGTTGGCTTGTTCTCCAGCTCACCGGCTCGGCGCGCGATCTGGGGCTGGTGCTGGCCGCGACGGGCATCCCTTCCCTGCTCTTTGGTCCTTGGGGTGGGTCAGTGGCGGACAGGGTCGACTTGCGCAAGCTACTCATCGGGACCCAGACCCTGTTTGGCCTCCTTGCCGCCCTGCTGTGGGCGTTGGCCGCCGCAGGTGATGCCAGCGTCGCGACCCTGGTTATCATCGGTGCCACTGGTGGCGTCGTGCAGATCGCTGACTCCCCGGCACGCCAGGCCTTCGTAAGCCGTCTGGCCGGACCGGACGACCTATCCAGCGCGGTCAGCCTCAACGGGGTCGTCATAAACAGCGCTCGGGTCGTCGGCCCGGCCCTGGCCGGGGTGCTGATCGTGACGGTGGGGACCACGGTGTGCTTTGGGCTGAATGCCGTGTCCTATCTCGCGGTGATCGTCGCCCTGCTTTTGATCCAGCCGCGCGAGGCCGTGGGACCGGTTCCGCCGGGACGCCGTGGCGTGAAGGATGGACTTCGCTATGCGGCAAGGCGTCAACAGCTGTGGCTGCCGCTGCTAATGATGTCGGTACTCGGACTGTTGGCCTTCAACTTCGCGGTGATTCTGCCTGTCTCCGCCAAGGACACCTTCCATGGGACGGGGGGCACCTACGGGTTGCTCACTACGATGCTGAGCATCGGGGCGGTCCTAGGCTCGTTGTCAGTAGGACTGATCCACCACCCGAGGCGCCCGTATCTGCTCGCGGCCGCGCTGGGTTTCGGCGTCACGCTCGGAGCGACGGCAGCCAGCCCTGACGTCGTGACCGCCTGTGTCACGCTCCTCTTGACCGGCGCGGCGGCATTCTGCCTGGTCACCTTGTGCACGACGACTCTCCAGCTCCACACCTCGAGCGGGTTCCGGGGACGGGTCATGGGGCTGTGGGTTTTCGTGTACCTCGGCACCACGCCCATCGGCAGCATCCTGACCGGGTGGATTACCTCCGCGGGTGGTCCGAGGGTGGCGCTGCTCGTGGGTTCGGGGGCATGCACCGCCGCCGCGCCCCTGGCATTCTTCGTGCACACCCCGCCCAATCCTGACCTCGCCCTGACGGATCTCGGGCGCTGAGAAGGTCGAAGGGGGTCATGACCGGTTCTACGTGAGTCAGGGCGTAAGCCGCCGCTGAGCGGCTGGGCGCGGGCTCGGTTTCTGCGGAGACGATGCACAATGTGCCGGCCTGTCAGTTGACGGGTGGTGGTGTGCCTTCAAGGCTACAGGACAGTGCCTGGTCCCGCCCGCAGGTGACAGAAGCGTGGGGTACGGCAGCCATCGCGAGTGCCAACGCGGCATGGTGAGGATCGCCTGCTTGGCATACGTCGTCCCAGTCGAGGACGTACTCCCCGAGAGACGGTTCCCACCTCGCTTCGTTCGGTTCGAGCATTGCCTGGTCGAACCCGTAGGGGGCAGGGTGCGCGTAGGCATAGAATGCCGCCTTGGGATAGCGGGCGTCGCCAGGCCACCGGCCGATCGCGATCTGCAGTCACTACCGTCATTCTCGTTCACCTCCTCCGCCCTCATCGACTACTAGCCCGCCAAGCGGCAAGTCCTCGTATGACAGGTAGGGGTGGTTGTTGTATTTTCGTTCCGCATTGTACGACACGTCTACATCGAGAGGATCGTGCACTCAGCTGAGACGGCCTTCGAGGCCATGGGTGCTGACGGCCTCGCCGAACCGGCCGGCCGGCCGGCCGGGCGATCCTCGCCACCGTCCAGCTAGTGCGCAGGCGGGTCGACGACACCCGCTTCGACCTCACCCCCAAGGAGCGGCAGATCGCCGAGCTCGCCCGGTCGGGACTGTCCAACCCGGAGATCGCCACCCGGCTGTTCGTCAGTCCCCGCACCGTCTAGTACCACCTGAGGAAGTCCTCGCCAAGCTCGAGATCCGGAGCCGCGGCGAGCTACCCGCCGTCCTCGGGACGGGACCGGGGAGGAGACTAGGGACTCCCTGATTCGACGCCCGGCCGTGCCCTGTCACGATCATTACCGGCAAACGCCCCCGGTCCGAGCGCCCGGAGTCTGGACGACTTGTGTCCAGAGAAAAGCCTTGAGGAGAGAGATATGAGCGACCGTCCCGCCGATGTCGTCAGCCCCACCACCGACCAGGTGCTGGCAACCAAGGTCTCCGTGGCCGACGCCAGAGCAGCCGGCCGAGTCGGCTACGACAAGCCAACCCCTCAGAACTCGGTGATGCTGCTGGTCGATCACCAGATCGGCCTGATGGTAGGGGTGCGGGACTTCCCCTCCTTGGCCACCTACAAGGCGAACGTGGTCGCCCTGGCTCAGATAGCCAAGGCGCTCGAGATCCCCGTGCTGATCAGCTCCTCGAACGCCCAGTGGCAAAACGGCGACACCATGCCCGAACTGAAAGAACTCTTCTCCGACCAGCCGATCTACCGGCGCTCCGGGATCATCAACTGCTACGAGGACCCCACCTTCCGCAGCGCCTTTGACGACCTCCTCGGCTCTACCGGACGCACCCACGTGATCATCGCTGGGGTCACGATCGGCACCTGCTGCGCTCTACCCACGCTGTCGATGCGGAATGACGGCTACCAGGTCTTCCCGGTGATCGATGCCTGCGGGGCCTGGGACGACTACGAAGCACAAGCCGCGATCGCCCGAATGAGCCGGGCCGGCGCCGAGCCGGTCACGGTCTTCGCGCTCGGCTGCGAGTTGCAGGCGGACTGGAAACTGCCGTCGGGCAACGACATGCTCCCTCCGTTCACCAACCAACTGCCCGAATACGGGTGGGTCATCCAGAACTTCTGGAACAACGCCAACCAGCACGCCGTCCCCGACCCCTTCGGCACCGTCAAATAGCTCATTGCCACGCGGCGAAGCCGTATTCGCCCGCCAGCAATCGATCCCGACAAGCCCTCCGAAGCCGGCATCCACAGGAGACAACGATGAACCTGGCTCTGCTCATTTTGCGAGTGTCGCTCGGGCTGCTCCTAGCCGGCCACGGAATCCAGAAACTCTCGGAGCATCTCGGCGGTCACGGCATCGCCGCCGAAGCCGCGGACTTGGAGGCCCACGGGCTACGCGGCGGCAAACCGGCTGCCGCGCTATCGGGGCTGACCCAACTCGCCGCCGGCATGTCTATCGCAACAGGGCTGCTCCCCCCTTTGGCAGCGCCGCCGCAATCGGGGTGATGCTGGTGGCGACCACCACCAAGGCGGCCTATGGGCTTTGGGTGCAACACGACGGGGTGGAACACCCCCTCCTCCACGCAATCTTGGCCGCCGTCGTGGCCGTCGCCCGCCCGGGCCGCTGGTCTGTTGACCACCTCGCCGGTCTTCCCCACAGCCTGGCCAGGACCCTGGGCGCCATCGGCGTCGGCGTCGTGGCCGCCGCCGTAACCGTGTCGGTGCTGCGGCAACGCCCGGAAGACCACCCGCTTTAGCCCCGCGGCTCCGCCGCGGCCCTCCGCAACAGAGGAGCCCACCCGAATGTCGGACACCACTCCCCGCCCAGTCGCCGATCTTCTGCTGCGCAACGGCAAGGTCACCACCTTGGACCCCGCCCGGCCCGCAGCCGAAGCGGTCGCCATCTCCGGTGAGCGGATCCTGGCCGTGGGCAGCGAGACCGAATTGGACCGCTACCGGGGTGATCGAACCCGCGTCGTCGACCTGTTAGGACGGCGGGTCATCCCCGGGCTAAACGATAGCCACATCCATGTGATCCGAGGCGGTCTGTACTATACGCTGGAGTTGCGCTGGGATGGCGTACCCTCCCTGGCCGACGGGCTGCGGATGCTCGCCGAACAGGCCGCCCGCACGCCCGACGGGCAGTGGGTACGCGTGGTCGGCGGCTGGTCGACCAGCCAGTTCGCCGAGCGGCGACTGCCGACTATCGAGGAACTCAACACCGTCGCTCCCGACACCCCCGTGTTCGTGCTCCACCTCTATCAGGCCGCTCTGCTCAACCGGGCCGCGCTCCAAGCGGTTGGATATACCTCCAAGACGCCCGACCCGCCTGGAGGGATGATCGTACGCGACCACGCCGGCAACCCCACCGGCATGCTCCTCGCCGCCCCCAACGCCTGGATCCTGTATTCCACTCTGGCCAAGGCACCCCGCCTCGATCCGGACCAGGCGATGAACTCGACCCGCCACTTCATGGCGGAGCTCAACCGGTTCGGGATTACCAGCGTCATCGATGCCGCCGGCGGTTTCCAGAACTATCCCGACGACTACAACATCATCACCCGTCTGGCTGACGAGCACGAGCTGACACTGCGGATCGCCTACAACCTCTACCCCCAGGCCCCCGGACACGAGCTCGAAGACCTGCGCCGCTGGACCGAGCTGGTCCAGCCAGGAGACGGCGACGCCTGGCTGCGCTTCAACGGCGCCGGAGAGAGCCTGGTGTGGTCGGCCACCGACTTCGAGAACTTCCTCCAACCGCGCCCCGACCTGCCCGACAAGATGGAGGACGAGTTGACCGCGGCGGTGCGTCTACTGGTCGAGAACCGCTGGCCGTTCCGGCTGCACGCCACCTACGACGAGTCGATCAGCCGGTTCCTCGACGTATTCGAACGAGTCGACTCCGAGACCGGCGGGATCCTGGGAGCCGACCGGGGCGGTGTGCGGTGGTGGTTCGACCACGCCGAGACCATCTCCCCCCACAACATCGACCGGGTAGCCGCGCTCGGCGGCGGAGTCGCCGTCCAGGCCCGCATGGCCTACCAAGGCGAACACTTCATCCGTCGCTACGGCGTCGCCGCTGCCGCGCACACCCCGCCCATCCGGCGACTGCTCGACCGGGGAATCCCCGTGGGGGCAGGCTCCGATGCCACCCGAGTGGCCAGCTACAACCCCTTCGTCGCCCTGCATTGGCTGATCACCGGGTACACCGTCGGAGGCACCGCCCTTTATGACGAGTCCAACCTGCTCGACCGAGCCGACGCCCTTCGGCTTCATACACAAGGAAGCGCCTGGTTCTCCGGAGAACAGAACGACAAAGGCACCCTCCGGCCCGGAGCGCTCGCGGACCTGGCCGTCCTGGACTACGACTACTTCCAGGTGCCGACCGCCGCCATCCCATATCTCGAGTCGGACCTCACCGTCGCCGGCGGGCAGGTCGTCTACGCCGCCGGTGTCTTTGCCGGCCAAGCTCGCCCGCTGCCCCACGTGATCCCCGAATGGAGCCCGGTCGCCCGCCACGGCGGATACCACCGCGTGCCCGACAGCAGCCGCCACCCGACCCTCAACCCGGCCGTCATCGAAGGCAGAGAACGATCAGCCGGAGCGGGACGGCTGCGGCCTTGCGGTCACCACGACCTCGACCACTGCCTCGTGATCTGAGCCAATCATGAACGCCTTGAGGCAGCTCCGATTAGATCAGCGGCTGGTGGTCGCAATGGCCGGCTTGACCATCCTCACCGGGCTGGTCGATGCCACGAGCTACCTGGGTCTCGGCCACGTCTTCACTGCCAACATGACCGGCAACGTCGTCTTCCTCGGCTTCGCGTTTGGCGGCGCAGCCGGCTTCTCGATATCCGCTAGCCTTGTCGCCCTCGCTGCGTTCCTCGCCGGAGCACTCATCGGCGGACGTCTGGTGGGCGCCGATCACAGCGCCCGCTGGGCCGCCCCTGTCTTCGCGCTGCAGTCGGTCGCTCTAGTCGCAGCCGCTGTCGTGGCGTGGGCGGTCGACAAACCCGGCATAGGCGCATCGCGCTGGGCCCTTCTGGCCTTGCTGGCAGCTGCGATGGGACTGCAGAACGCCGCCGTGCGCCGCCTCGCGGTAGCCGACATGACCACCACCGTGCTAACTCTTACCCTAACCGGCATCGCCGCCGACTCCCGCCTGGCAGGCGGCAGCGACTCGCGGATCGCGCGACGGGGAGCCTCGGTCCTGCTCATGCTCGCCGGTGCTGCCGGGGGCGCCGCCCTCAAGGCTCAAGGGCTCGGCTGGCCGCTCACCGCAGGTGCCACCCTGGCCGTCGCTACAACGATCTGGATGGCCAGCACTCCATCAGAGTCATCCCCCACGAAACCGTCAGGAACCACCATCACGACCGACAACCCCGCAACAACAACGTCGACCTGAGTAGGCATGACCGAGAAGAGCAAAACCACAGCCTTCTCACCCTCGACTCCAACGCATGACTGGCGCGTCCGACCACCGAGCCGCCAAGAGCACGTCAGCTCAAAGCGGTGCTCGGCGACTACGTGCGCCACTACAACGAGGCTCGCCCGCACCGGGGCCATCAGCTCGCGACCCCACTGCCTCTCCACGACCAACCACGCATCGGTGAGATCTGCCGCCGCGACATACTCGGCGGCATCATCCACGAGTACGACCGGGCTGCCTGAGGGTCAGCAACCAGTCCCCGGCAGCGCGTTCAACCCGTTCGAGGTCGATGACGATCCGTGGGTCCGACGACGGGTTCGCCAGCCTCCATCGCGTCCTACGCGGAAGCGATCTGCAAAGCGCTCGTGCCATTGGCCGTCTCGAAGGATCTGGGTCGCGCCAAAGCGCCAACAGTCCACTGCATCGAGTACTTGGACCCTTCACGATCGGCCGAGGTGGCCGAGGTGGCCGGCTACTCGGGCCGTGCCAGCGCCGGGACGGCGAAGTGCTGGTCGCCCAGCACGCCGAGGAGGCGGAGGCGGTCGGCGGACTCGCTGCCGGGGGTGGCGGTGTAGATCAGCAGGATCTGGGAGTCGCTGTCCGCGACGAGCGTGTCACAGTCGAGCTCGAGGGGTCCGACTTCCGGGTGGATGAAGTGCTTGGCTTCGGTGCCGGGCCGCCAGGACACGTCGTGGTCGGTCCAGAGGGCGGTGAACTCGGTGGAGACCGCGGCGAGGCGGTCGACCAGCTGCCGGGCGCGCCGGTCGTCGGGGTGGCGGCCGGTGGCGACCCGGAGGGCGGCGGCGTAGGAGCGCGACAGCCGCTCGTGGTCGACCGGAGCGTGCAGTCGGCGCTCGCCGGGGTCGGCGAACCACCGGTACCACCGGGATCGCTCCGGGCTGCCCCACCCGAAGCGGCGCTCGTCCCCGAAGAGCGCCACCGCGGGCCGGTTCTGGGCCAGCGCCTCGCCCAGGTCGTTGGTCACCATGGCGGGGGTGTCGACCCGGTCGAGCACCCGGGCCAGGCCCCGGCTGACGTGGTCCGAGCGCCCATCGGCCGGGGGCGGGGTGTGCCCGGCCAGCCGGAAGAGGTGGTCGCGCTCGGGAAGGCTCAGCCGCAGCGCCCGGGCGAGAGCGGCGAGCATCGACACCGACGGCTGCGGGCCCCGCTGCTGCTCGAGGCGGGTGTAGTAGTCGGCCGACATGCCCGCCACCATGGCGCCCTCCTCGCGCCGCAGCCCGCTGGTCCGCCGCCGCACCGTGCGGGCCAACCCGACGTCCTCGGGCTGCATCGCCGCCCGCCGGTGGCGGAGGAAGTCGGCGAGCTCGGCGCGGTCCACGCCCGCCAGTATCGGCCCCCGGTCGGCGTCGCATCCAGGGATTGCCGATCCCCCGCTCGGCGGGCCCCTTGTCCCTGCTGTCCCCCGGGTGGACGGTGGAGACATGACCACCTCAGCCCACGCACCCGTCGCACTCGTCACCGGCGCCAGCCGCGGCCTCGGCCGGGCGACCGCCCTGGCGCTCGCCGCCGCCGGCGTCGATGTCGTCATCACCTACCGGACCCGGGACACCCTCGCCAAGCAGGCGGTCGACGAGGTCCAGGCCTCCGGCCGGCGCGCCGCCGCCCTGCAGCTGGACACCACCGACCTCGACTCCTTCCCCGCCTTCGCCGACGCCCTGCGCGCCGAGCTCCCCGCCGGCACCCTCGACATCCTGGTC
>Ga0078972_1015512_pt1 | contig 11637 bp, 8 predicted proteins | sample YelNatPaOPGAMG01_FD_67568 | JGI IMG/M metagenome (GOLD analysis project Ga0078972, IMG submission 67568) | Hot spring thermophilic microbial communities from Obsidian Pool, Yellowstone National Park, USA - OP-RAMG-01 (SPADES assembly) (version 2) | ecosystem: Environmental > Aquatic > Thermal...
ACCCCTTTTTCTTCACATCTAATAATATAATAAAAAAAGGCTAATCGCAAGTCCTTTTTGGGCAATTGGGCGAATACGCAGTTAAGCGATTAGGTACCTTTCAACGCTGCTCCCCGTATGACGGAAAATCCAGGGGGAACGAACCACGAACACCGAGCCACAAATTCGCTTGACTCAAAATTATCTTCCTTTGGGAAGAAAAAATTCGGGTGAGTATCGTAAGGCACGAACCTTTTATGCTGTGTTAGGCGAAGCGTTGGCTTTTTATAAAATTTCTCCATAATCCACCTCAATTCCATCGTCACCCTTTCTATAATAGATAATTTTAGTCTCTATGTGCTCTGGTAATGCGGCTTTCAGTTCATAGGTGTATGGCTTTATAGAGACTGGAATGTCTCCAATGTAACCATCTATTCCTTTTGACTCTTCCTCAGGTTCTGCTATCCTATAATTTGTTCCTTTAATTTCTGCACCTTTCTTCAAGATTGCCTCCTGAAATCTCAGCCCGGCAAAGGTTTTCACAATCACTAAATCTCTTACCCATTGTTCAACAGTTGTCTGATCAATTTTATCTAAAGCATTTTTAAGTTCTTTCAATTTCAGTAATATCTTTTCTGTTGCATTCCTAATTGCATCAGGATTTTTCTTCAAGTACCACTCTTCCCATTCGCGTAATGTTTTTCCTTCAAATTCCTGAATCAGCTCGCTCATCTGACCTACAACCTTCGGTCTCGTTCCCTGTGCATACTGGTTTGCTAAATTGATGAGCGGTGCTACATACTTTGGAAATTCCGGCGTTTCAATATCCAGATATTTTCTGATCTCTTCAGTTGTAATTTTTACTTTCATACTAAACCTTTTTGATTAATCCATTTCGTAAGGTTAAAAATTTCTCTTTATATTTATAATCAAAAGCAGTATCCACATCCACCAGACCATTTTTAATTAAATGGGCGTTTATGAAAGTTTTGTTCCATAAATAAAGATAGCAAAGTAAATTCTTTTTTTCGTCGTATTTTACATTATCAAATTTTAAAAATACCCTCTGCCCTTTAAGTTTCTCTTTTAGAAAATTAACTGCTTCACCATTCTTTTCGGATTGGGGTTTTACTCCAATCAGTCTTATTTTTAACCCGTTGTCCAAGACTATGAGTTCCGGAGATAATATTTCTCTTACTTTATGATATTTTTCTTTTTCATAATCAGAATTGTCTATTTTTGAACCAAATCTCAATTTTTTCGGCTCAATTTTCTTATCAAATTTTATAAGGTCTTTAAAGATATAGGGCAATTTTTTTATCTCTTCTTCGAAGTCTATTTTTAAGTCTTCTTGCCTTATAATTTCAAAAGTTGCATCCCGAAAGATATTGCCTTTTTTAATGCCAAGTTTCTCTTTTATAACTTGCAAGAAATCCTCGTTTATCTCATAGCCAATAGAATTTCTATTAAGATTTTTAGCTGCTAAGGATGTCGTTCCACTACCAAGAAATGGGTCAAGGACCGTATCACCAACAAAACTGAACATCTTGATAAGCCGTCTTGGCAGCTCCTCAGGAAACATCGCAAGGTGTTTATCCTGCTTTTCCCCGGGGAAGTTCCAGTGGCCTCTAAAGTATTGATTCCATTCCTCATCTGTTAATTTTGACTGCTCTTTAATTTCTTTGGTAACCCTTGGGGGTTCTCCATATTTCTTAAAAATTAAGATGAATTCGTAGTCTAATTTAAGAATCCCGTTTCTCGGATATGGGTAAGAACCCATAACAGATGCACCGCCTGTAGTATGGCATGTAGTTACCTTTTGCCATATAATAGCACCCATATAATCAAAGCCTGCACTCTCGCAAAACTTGATGATTTCTGTCCTTATCGGAATAACTTTATACCTTCCATAATAAACAGAACGAGCAAACTGATCACCGATATTAATACATAATCGGCAACCTTTATGTAAAATCCTGTGGCATTCATTCCAGACCAAATTAAGGTTGTTGATATATTTTTCGTAGGTATCATTGAACCCTATCTGTTTCCCGTTTCCGTAATCCTTCAGTTGCCAATAGGGTGGAGATGTAATGATAAGATGGACTGATTCATCTGGAACCTCTTTCATCCATCTTGAATCGCCGATGATTATTTTGTGCCAAGTTTTCATATTATTATCACCTTATCTGTTTTCAACATTTTTAAAACCGCCGTTTCGCCTAACGTCTTGCGGATATGGGAAGTTCGCCCGTCAGGGCAAATTTGGGTGGAGGGTCTGCAAGACCCGAAACCCCATATCCCCCTGTTATATGACCGAGCCGAAGGCGAGGCAAGGAGCGAAGCGACGAAGCGTTGGGCTTGGCGTTCCAATACAGTAATCATATTATTTTCCCCATCTACAAATTTTTTTCTGATCACAATGTTCACAATAGCCATTTTCAGGCTTCGCTTTAAATTCTCCTTTCATAATTCCATCAATACATTTTTCGGCAGTTTTCTTAGCATTTTCTATGTCAACCTTTTTAATATCAACATTCCTTAACTCGCTTTCTTCTAGATATACTAATGATGCTTGAGTTACAGGCCTTCCAATCATTTGAAGACCTTGTGTATACAATTGTATCTGCAAAGATGCGTGTTCAAAGGTAGTAACCTCATCAGAAGTTTTGTAATCTCTCACTTCTAAAGCGTTTTTGTCTTTAAGAATAACATCAACTCTGCCCGTAATCGTTGCTTTTTGAACAGGAAACTCAAGCCTTGCCTCAACTTCTTCTATTTTTCCCATATCATCCCTGTACTCCTCCACAAATTTTGTAAGGACCTTTTTTGCACTCTTTTTCATATTTTCTTTCATCTTCCTGCCCGCATAGGGTACATGGAATTTGTTCTCTACACTCTCCTCAATAGCTTTTTCAGGTTCCATACCACCGGCAACTAACTCGGACGCATGACGAAGGCAGTAATGAAGACTTTTTCCATAACCCAGGGCCTCTACAAATCCTGGCTTATAATTCCAGATTTCTCTCAATCTATAAAAATAAGGACATTTTAAATATGTTAGTATCTCTCCAGCAGCAAAAGTTTGTATTTCCTCATCCGAGGAGGAGGAAGAAATATTTACTACAGGAAGCCCTTTATCGGGAGAGATTGTATGCAGCAGGCGTTCTATCACATCAACAAATGAACTCCGCTCTCGCATGTTATTTATCTTTCTAAAATAGCTTATACAAAGAATATCTTTTGCTCTTGTAATTGCCACATAAAATAGTCTTCTTTCATCTTCTATCTCTCCTTCGTATCTTCTCACATCAAACATTTCTCTGGGTATATACCATTTTTGTTTTAAACCTGTGTTTCTGGATGGGAACCTTCTTTCTACCATACTTGGAATGAAAACTACTGGCCACTCCAATCCCTTTGCCTGATGTATTGTCAGAATTTGCACCGCATCTATGCCCCTAATATCTTCTGATGGCTGTTCTTCGTATGCGCCAGTTGCATAAGTATTCATATACCAACATAGCCCCTTAACTGAATCTTCCCAATCTGGTTTGTTCCCGCCCAGTCTGATGGATGATTCATAGTCAGCCAATAAGCTACTAAAACGACCCAGATTAGCCATAATAGTGGCATGAAGCCTGTTATCGGGGTCTAAATCTTTATAACCCAAAACTAAAAGAAGTTCGTGAAATATTTCTATGAAATTACTAAATTGCCCAGATAGAACTTTATTTTTCCAGGCTACCAATTTTTTACGATTTATTGAAGATATTGGTATGCCTGTCACTTTACACCATAATTCAATCCCGGTTTCTAATAAGGTATCTCCCTTTACCCGCTTACTCCAGTCCCATGGATTTTCTACCCAGAATCCATCATTCCATAACCACGAGAATAAGTAGCCTAATGATTTTGCTTCGTCTCTCCTGAATAGACCTACTTTTCCACCAACAACATATGCTATATTTCTCTCTTTTAAGATTTTAATAAATGGTTCAGCAGACGTCGTAACGCTCCTCAACAATATTGCAAAATCACCATAGCCAGCTCTGCCACTATTTACGTATTTTTCAATCTGAGAAACAATCCACTCAGCCTCATTATCTGGTGTGTCAAATTCCACTTTTATTGCTGCTCCCCCCTCTTTTCGTACTGGAGTAATATGTTTATAATGTGCTCGTTCGAACATGTCGGCAAAAGCATTAGCAACTTTCACTATCGGTTCTACACTTCTTCGATTATTTGTAAGCATCACTGTTTCAACATCTTTAAAATATTTAGGGAAATTTTCAAAACATTTTTCATCAGAACCCCTCCACTGATATATACTCTGTCTCGGATCTCCCACTATGAACACATTCGCCCTGCTTCCGATTATTTTAATAAGTGTTTCTTGTGCGTGGTTAATATCTTGATATTCGTCTACAATGAGATGCTTAACAAAATCCAGTTTTTCAGGATTACTTTTCAATTCCTGAACGGCTAAAGCGACCATTCTTCCGAAAGTAAGCAACTTATGAGTATTTAATAACGATTCGTATCTCTCTAAACGCCTGTGGAAATCCGGTGCTTTTTTCTCTAATTGTTTCCTATCAATAAGTTCATTATATACCACATTTACCGATTTTATAAAATTTTTACAATTTTCAGCGTATCTACCACCGACATTTTTTAAACCTAAACCCCAACCTTCTCTTAAAACGAATGCCATTTCCTGGTTTTCATCTAATACGTCATGGTCACCATAACCAAAATAATCTTCGAGAACTCTTAAGCAGTATCCATGAATTGTCCCGACATACATCTCCCCAAGCTTTGCACAAGCGGTTTCACCATGGAGTTGTCGTACTCTCTCATAAATCCTGCTTTTCATACATTGAGCAGCTTTTTCTGTAAATGTAAATGCGACAATATTTTTAGGTTCTATATTTTTATACAGCAAAAGATAAATTATTCGGCGGGTTAAGGTCTCGGTTTTCCCGGTCCCGGCACCAGCAATTACCCTGATGTATTTCTTCTCGGAAATCACAGCACTCTTTTGATCTTTTGAAAGTGGTTTAGGTTTATTGATTATTTCTTCTAATATCCTTTTTTTATCCATTCCAGTCCCCCTTTTTCATAACGCTGAGCCCAATGTCATATAACGTTCAAAGATAAAAGAAGTTTTTGCGAAGCAAAAATTTGGGTGAGTGCCTTTAGGCACGAACCTTTTATGCTGTGTTATAGCTGTGCCAAATAACTTTTTTCCAGAAAAATTATAGGCGTACATCCCTGCCAAATCTAAACACCTCCTGCCTCTGCGAAAATCTTAAGAATTTGCGCTGAGGGATAGGTAGAAAGAGAAGCAATACCATTAGCAAGTTCAACAGGTAAAAGGGCTCCTTCAAATCGGTTGCTCAAAATTGTTGGTAGAGTAGCAAAAATATTATTAGCACCAATCAAATTAGATAATGCTGGATTTTCAACAAATTCACCCGTGGGAATATTTAATACCATTTGATGATAATTACTGAGCTTAACAAAAACCTTTGCGCCATAATTTGTATCTTTACCATAGGGAGCTCCTTTATTAGGCCTATGTTGAATTTCCTCCTTTATATATTGATCACTTGGTATAAAGATATGCTGCTCGGGTGCATCCCTCCCTATGAATTCTAAGTGCTCGTAAAACTTTCCTGATTTTTCCTGTCCGATTATATGTATTGGATAACCTTGGTCTTTTGCATGCGACAAAAATCGGCGAATAGGAGCTACAAGTTTTGAATATTGGGCACGAATAGAAAGAGGACCGTCCTTTACAAAAAGACACTTAGAAAGGACATCTTTATTTTTCTCCCAATAATATCGAATACCTGTAAATAGTAACAAAACCTCATGAATGTTCATATATGCTGTTGCGACAGTATCCGGAGCTGAATCAGGGGCCATTTCTTGGTGGAAACCAAGCATATCTGTTAAAAATAAATATCCATTACATTCGGGGCACTTGCCGGTCTCAGCATTATATGGAAGAGTAGCCACGGTTTTTTCACAATGGGGACATTCAAAAGGGGGCAATTGTTTCTGCTTCCCATCCCACTTTTCATATGCAAGCCACTTAAGCGTTTCCATCGGTTCACCATCTAAAGATTTGTCTTTCAGTGATTCAAAAATAATCCCTCTTACCGCATGATATGTACTCTGACCAGGGACAGAAACATGTCTTAACGGAAAAACTGTTGCGTGATATAGCGCCGAATCAACAAGTATATCACGTAATGCAAGCGGATGTGGAGACTCCTTATCTATTTTAGAAAGTGCAAATTGGTCAATTCTTAACAGTGCCGTTTTCACAAATGCAAGCCTTTTATAAGGTGGTGTTTCAGACTCAACTGGTTGCATTGAACCATCTATTCCAAATACTATTGGTAAGGGATTTCCTCCTTTCGGTATTGGTATCCAACAAGAAGTATTAGAAGTAGTAGGTAACGTCACATCCTCAAATTCTTTTACCAATTTGTTTATAAGCTCACTTTTAAGAACTTCAAGGTGGCCTAAACGACTTGCTCTTTCAGCAGGTAAACGGTCTCCGGCTCTGTATAGCATTTTTTTATCCTCCTGATTTAATTGTGAATTTTCTTGCCTGAACCGATACAACAAAACGATGGGAGCGTGTTAGCATCCTGATATAACCCACTGTCTTCGCCTGAAGAATATCATCTTTTAGACTTTCATATGCTATATTTATCTTAGCAAGTGTATTCACATCGTCTTGAGATGCAAGATGAGCAACAAAGAAGTTCTCTGTTTGTGCTAATAAATCTTTGTTGATAGTTGTTGGTGATTGTGTAGAGTATACCATCCCAATATGGTATTTTGCCCCTTCCTTTGCTAAACGGCTATAAATTGTGGTTACATCTCCTGAGTAAGGGAATAGATTGTGTGCTTCTTCAAAATATAATTGTATGAAATGATTACCTAATTTATTGTTAGAGAATTTATCAACTTGATGTCTGAATACAGCCATAGATAGTTCATCAGAATAGTAATTCATCACTTCTGGATTGGCATTACCCAAATCCAAAATTACAGTCATTCCAGAGTCTAAGTATTGGATAATTTCATTTATAAAATCGCCAGCTCTTTCATCATGGTAAATTCTATATGGTTGGATAAGGGACGTTCCACTCCTTCCAGGTTGCGGTTCTAAAAATTCTAATAGAGCAATATCATCAGAATCAAACAAAGGAGTGCCTGACACTGTAGTAAGGCTTGAATGATTTGGAGCTAAACGCCTAAAGCGATTTATTATTTCTAACTCTTTAACTAATTCATCAAGAGTATTGGGACGAGATGGAGTAGGAATTATTTTTTCAGATGAATAAGCTGCGTTTCTGAGAGCCGAATTGAACCCAGGATTAAATCTTGTTGCAGGATTCCCAGTCGGTGCAATTGAGCGAAGTTGTTGTTCATTAACACGGTATCCAGCCTTTTTCAGTATGGCCCAGAAAATTTGTACTTTTCTAAGTGCTCTAGCTTGGTCGCCACCTGGAGAAAAATTCCTTATATCTTCAAGGGAAGGTAGTTCAACACTAACGAAACTGCGTACATATCCAGAAGCACGTCCGTCTTGTTCAAGTAAACTCCCAATTATGGGCTTAGATTTTTCAGGGTGTTCATAAAAATTGATCTTCAAGGGTTTTGATGGTGTAGCAGGTTTTTGAGTTAATGCGTATACAACACAACGGTCAGGATAAGCACTTCTTAAGGAATAGCTGTTATCCTGTGGATTGTCATTTGCATATTCACCATTAATGTCAAATATCAATTGCCCAACATTTTTTGTATCTCTTGTTGTTTCAATTAAGCTTTGCGCAATCAATTTAACCACATTACTTTTACCAAGTCGTGTTTTACCGAACATTGCAGTGCGAGTGCCCATAAAATCCTTTGTAGAAACATATACTGTAACCTTTGGTTGAGCCTTGTTCGGCAGAGGGAGTCTACATTCTGTCAATCTCAAATCACCTATGGGAAAACGATTTTCCTTTGGTACCATAGCATTAGTTATAAGTTCCAATAAATCATCATCTGGAGCATAAACCCGATACTTGTGCGCACTAACAAAATTATTTAAATCTCCTGAAAATTCTACTTCATCCATCTTTTCAGGATGAGGATAAAACATACCAAGAACCGCAGTCTTAAGTGCACCCCACTGTAGTTCGCTCTGTGTAAAAATATCAAGTTCGGGCATAGATTTTTTCTGTAATTCAAAGTATGTTTGCTGAACTTCTTTTGAAAGGGGTGTAGGTGCCGCTTCTAAGACCCGCAATAATGTGAAATGTGGAGGTAATGTATCATAACTAGATGGCACCATTATGAGTAAAGAATTTCGCGGTACTCCACCTACCGCAATCTTGAATGGATCGGAAGTAATAATTGTGACTGTATCATATCCAATCTCTAGAACATATCCAACAAAACGCATGGAGTCATATTGCTTTGCTTGTTCGTTTGCTTTTTCTTGTTCAAGAAATTTTTGTAAAACCCTGAGTGGGTGATTTTGCATTGCCGCTTTCTCAAAAAATTCTTTCATTGCGGTCTCTCCTCCTATAATCTCCTATAATTACGAATTATAACCTCACCTGAATTGTTTGTTAGAATTCCAGGTTTTTTCCCTGTTCCCTTTGGTATAGGAACAATATGATTCCCGCCAAATATGTCTAGAATATCAGGATGGGAAGAAATGGTTATCGCCCATTTTACACCTCTATTTGATGCTCTTTTCAATGCTTTTGCCAACCTCTGATATTCTGAATAGCCAAAATTGCCATATACATAATGGGAATGAAGCAGTTCTCGTTCTCCAGGTTTATATGGTGGGTCAGCAAAAATAAAATCGCCTTTTTTACTTTCGTCTATGACTTCTTCAAAATCACTACATTTCAAGATTGCATTTTTTAATCTATCGGAAACCTCTTTTAAAACTGTCTGGTTAATTACCCATCGTCTATCTTCTCCTCCATACCCCACATTGAATTCTCCATTTGAATTATGTCTCCACATACCCTTAAAACAAGTTCTGTTTAAATAAAGAGTTCTGGCTGCTTTGAACGTTAAGTCTTTCCCAGCGGGCTTTATTGCGCGGATTTCATAGTATGCTTCTTTAGTTTTTGGGAAACTTTGGTATATTTCCCAGACTTTCACTGGAGAGCGGCGTATTCCACGATATAGATCAATAAGTTCTCGGTTAATATCCGCCAAGAGAGCACGCTTAGGGTTTAATGCAAAAAATAATGCACCACTACCTAAAAATGGCTCTATAAATCTCCCTTCTATCATTTCACTTGATGGCAAATATGGGATTATATAGCTTAAAATCCTTTGTTTTCCACCAGGATAACGGATAAAACTAACTTTCTTTTTCATTTAACCCTCACATCGATTTTTTTTCTGGCACAGCATTGCGTATAACGGTCGCGGACATACGAAGTGCGAGGCAAAGCCGAGCATCTGGGTGAGGGCGTAAGCCCGAACCGTATGTCCGCTGTTATATGACCCGAACGAAGTGAGGGCGAGGAGCGAAGCGACGAAGCGTTCCGCCCGCCAATCTTTTTCGTTATTCTTCTTAATTGCCATAATATTCGCCCAGTCTTTTTGTTAATATTGTTGCTAATTGGTTGTAAGGAGTGGTATGTTGTTTTTTGAAAAATTCTAACAAAAGTCGCAACGTCTCTCCTTCTCTGAATATTGCTTTGATAATTCCTTCTTCCCATATTATATCGTTTTCCAAAATCTTTCTCCAGCTTCTTAACTCCAACATTTTAATTTCTTCAAAGCTTTCTTGGGGTACAGTATCAAAATTTATTTCCGGTAATTCTGGTAAACTATCCTTCCACTGTTTCAACCACAATAGAATATTCTCCCAAATCTCCGGTCTTTTGAGATACTCAAATAACTCTTTACCATAAAAAAGGCCGAGTTTGACACCATAAAACTTTTCAAGTCTCTCCAGTTCCTGACGATAATAATTTTTGTTTTTGAAAAGGTCGGGGTCAATGAAGTACATAATACCAATTAGCTCTGAACCATGTTTCTTGTGCAAAATTTCAAGTTTTGTTTCAAAGTTGGATATCTGACCTCGCTTTTTTGTAGAGTCGTGGTCGTCCCTTACCTTTTGCTCAATGAAATAATATACCTTTCCATCTGTAAAATATTGGTCTAGTGATAATGTTTCGCCACTTTCATTTACTATACTTTTGGATAAAATTCTAAAGCCGAGGGATTTCAATATTTCTTCTATGATTTCTTCAAGGGCGTCACCCATACGGATTTCATGGGATTGCAGGAGGTGTTGTAAAATTTTTGCACCTGGTTTTGTTGGTCTAAATAAACCTATAAAGCGCTCTGGTGTCTCAGCAATTCTTCGTAGCAGTTCTTTTTTCTCTCCTTCAAATATATGTTTGTTTAGAATTGTACAAAATTTTTCGTAGTTCATTTCAATTCCTCTAACTTCATGTATTTGTTTATGTACCTTTCACCGAGGGATGGATACTCTGGTATTTTCAATGGATGTTTGAATCTTTCTGCTATACCTTTCACATATTTGGGATTAATTTCTATCATGACATAGTTTCTTTTTAGTGCCTGTGCAACATAACCAGTTGTTCCTGTTCCCGCTACAGGGTCTAAGACTAAATCCCCTTCTTTCGTAGATGTCAGAATTACTCTTTTGAGAAGCTCCACGGGTTTTTGAGTAGAATGTAGCTTTTTCCCTTCTTCATTTTTAAGCCTTTCATCTCCCCAACAAAGTGGCAGCACCCAAACATTGGCACCTACTTTGCCAATGCCAAATTTTTTTGCATATTCTTTATTAAAGGTGTATCCTTTAGCTTTTTTATCTTTTACTGCCCAGATAAGATTTTCAGTAGCGTTTGTGAACCTCACACCTAACCAGTTTGGCATAGGGTTGGTCTTTACCCAGATTACATCGTTAAGTATCCAATAGCCTAAATCTTGCATAATTTTCCCAATTCTGAAAATACTGTGGTAAGTAGCAATCACCCAAATTGTAGCAGTTGGCTTCATTACTCTTTTTACCTCTGTCAGTAATTTTTGGATAAATTCATCGTATTCTTGAAAAGAGGAAAACTTATCCCATTCGTCATTTACTCCTTCAACCACAGTTTTTACTGTCCATCGCCTTAATTCTTTGTTTGGCAACTGCAAAAAATATGGCGGATCAATAAAAACAATATCAAAAACTTCGTCATCTATTTTTTTAAGCACTTTAAATGTATCACCTAAAATAACTTTGTTCGTAATCTCACCGAGTAGATACTTCTGCTTTTCTTCTTTATCTCCTATTACGAGGTTCATATTGTCATTCGGATATGCGCTGCTCTCAAATAAGACTTTTTGGTTACTTTTCGTTTCGTTCATCATATTTTAATCTCCTTTTTGGCGGGAGGAATGTCATATAACTCGTTCATAACCGAACAGGTTCGTTTACACTCCTAAATTTGGATAATAGACGAAGTATTTCGTTTATCCTTATTCTGGCTGAGATCCCGAATTTCCTTTCTTTCGTAAAATTATACACCTATCACCCCTTTTTCTCTTAAATTCAAACTATCCAGAAGGCTATGAGATTGCTTCGGGACTTTGTCCCTC
>Ga0078972_1015513_pt1 | contig 11636 bp, 10 predicted proteins | sample YelNatPaOPGAMG01_FD_67568 | JGI IMG/M metagenome (GOLD analysis project Ga0078972, IMG submission 67568) | Hot spring thermophilic microbial communities from Obsidian Pool, Yellowstone National Park, USA - OP-RAMG-01 (SPADES assembly) (version 2) | ecosystem: Environmental > Aquatic > Thermal...
GGGGGTGTTACCCCCCCGGTCCCAAGGGGAGCGGGGGGTGTTACCCCCCCGGTCCCAAGGCGAGCGGGGGTGTTAACCCCCCGGTCCCAAGGCGAGCGGGGGGTGTTAACCCCCCGGTCCCAAGGCGAGCGGGGGGTTAACACCCCCCGGTCGAACAGCGCCCCAAGGGCGCTAGCGACCTGTACTGAGTATAATCATTTAATCACTTCTTTTTGTGTCAGCGCGAGGGCCATCTCTTTGACGCCTTGCAAATTGAGCTTGCCGCTGCCTAGCACTGGCAGCTCCGCTACGGGGTGGAAATCGCGCTCGGAAGGAAGCCACAAGTTGGGCAATCCTCGGTTACTCAACTGCTGGCACCACTGCCGCACTTGCACGCCTTCTTGAGGCACATACAGGACGACCAAACGTTCGCCGCGCGCCTCATCAGGGACACAGGTAACGGCACAGACGCGCTCGCTGGTGCCGAGGATATCGTGCAGCAGTTCTTCGATTTTCTCCAAGGGCACCATTTCCCCGCCGCACTTGGCGAAGCGCGATAGCCGGCCCGTCAGTGTTAAGAAGCCGTCTTCATCCAGACGGCCCATGTCGCCGGTCACATACCAGCCGTCCTGAATCACCGCACGGGTCAGCTCCGGTCGGTTGAGATAGCCCACCATGACGTTGCCGCCGTAAATGAGCAGCAATCCTTCCGCGCCGATCGGCAGCGGCGCGCGTGTCTCAGGATGGACGATCCGAGCGGCGACGCCTGGTATCGGTTGGCCAACCGTACCCAGTTTATTGGAGATCTGACGGATGCCTTGGACTTCCAGGTCCGGCAAGTTGGTAGAGGCCACCGGCGACAGTTCGGTACACCCGTAACCTTCCATCGGCAGCACGCCGAACTTGCGCTCAAACTCTTGGGCCAGCGACACCGGCAGCTTCTCGGCCCCACAAATAAGGATACGTAAAGTACGAAAATCGTCTGCTTGGCACTTGCGCAGGCAAAAACGCAAGAACGTCGCCGTGGAAAGATAGAGGCTGCACCGGTACTTGCGGCACAGTTCCCCGATCTCCTTGGCCTGGCGCGGATCGGGATGATACAGCACCGAGGCCCCTACTTGCAGCGGCGCCCATAGCGTCACCGTGTAGCCGAAGCTGTGAAAAAAAGGGAGCACGCCGAGGGCGCGATCGCTGGGCCGCAGCGACACCGCTTGAATCATCGATTCGATGTTGGCGGCGATGTTGCGATGGCTCAGCATGATTCCTTTCGGCTCGCCGGTGCTGCCGCTGGAGAAGACGACCGTGGCCAAGTCGTCGAGGCGGTGCCGGCCCAGGCGCAGGACGACGTACTCCAGAAACCACCCCGGCAGGAAGACCACAGCCAACCAGCGCGACAAGCGCATCCAGCGAGTGAAACGCGGGGCCAAGTCTTCGAAATAAATCAGCTCCACGCCGGGACCGGGAACCAGTTTCATGCGCTCGGTGAAGCGCCGGGAAGTAAGGACATGACGGATGCCGCACTGGCGCAGAGCGGACTGAATGACTTCCGGCGAAGAAGTGTAATTGAGATTGACTGCGGTTTTGCCGAGCATGGCCAGGGTGATATTGGCAAAAGCACTGCCCATACTCGAGGGCAGCCAAACGCCGACCATCGGAGTGTCGCCGAGCAACGGTCGAAAAATTTTAACGGCGCAGAGGGTAGCGGCAAGAGTGTGTGCATAGCTGAGACGTTCCGGCCGTGTACTGTCAAGGAGACAGGAACGGAAGGGCCGCCGGGCGGCAATACGGACAAAGCGGCGGTGCGGCGGCTTCAGCCGCTGGGAACGCCCAACGGCCGCACGCGCGGACAACAGTTGCAGCGCTTGCCGCACCTCGCCGGGCGGCGTCCCTGGGGGCAACGGCTCACCAAAGGTGACATAAGCGGGAAACGGCAATGTCAATGGCCAGCGCCAACGCAAGCGACCGCCCTGGACAACAAATAAGCTGCCTAGCGTTTGATCGAGGCAAACGGGAATGATCACCGTCCGACTCTTGCGTGCGATGCGCTGGAACTGGCGCGGAAAGGACAGCGACAAGCCGCCTGGCAGTACAAGCCCCTCGGCGAAGAGACATACCAATTCGCCACGCTCCAGGCAGGTGCGCGCCTGCCGCATGGCCCGGACCAAACCACGCACGCCCACCGAGCCATCGATAGCGATAACGCCGGCCCACTTCAACAGATGACGCACGCCCCATTGCTGGGTCCAACCCGCAATCACCACCAGACGCAAGAAGCGACCATGCGCTGCCAACAGTAACAGCCAATCAAGATAACGTACATGATTGCAGACAAGCAGAGCGCCGCCGCGGGCCGGCACATGTTCCCGGCCGCTCACGCGCAGCCAATAGACCGAATGTGTCACAAACCATAAGGCCAAGCGCAGGGCGCGGTACGGAAAGAGCCAGCCTACAGCCAGCAACACCAACAAAACGGCAGCCCCTATGCCCAAACTCCACACCACGGTACGCATCAACTCCGGACCATCGCGTCAACGGACTCGCTAGTCCGCACTAACCCCGCAAGGTAGTCCTCCAAGCCAATGCCGTCAAGATGGAGCAGAAAGATCGTTCTGGGCCGCGAGCGTAAGAACTAGATTTAGGCGAGCGGGGTTGCGTCAGCGCCCCAAGGGTGAGCGGGGGGTGTGAACCCTCCGGTAGCACAACGGGGGGTTCACACCCCCCGCTCACCAAGGTCTACCGAGGCAGTTGGCCTATGCAGGCATGGCCCTTTCGGCGTATACTCTGGCCTGCGTGTCGTGCGGAGCAAGGAGGGAAGGGCGTGGCCAACAACTCCAGCGATCTGGTGGTGGAAACGTTTAAGCTGACCAAGATTTACCAGAACCGCCAGATTGCCCTCAACGATGTGACGCTGCGGCTGGAACGCGGCTGCGTAATGGGATTGCTCGGCTCCAACGGCGCTGGGAAGACGACCTTTTTACGTCTGCTTATCGGCCTGCATCGGCCGACCGCCGGATGGGCCAAGGTGTTCGGCAAATTCATGACTCCCAACGCCGCCGACCTGCGCCGCCGCATTGGCTACATCCCCACCAATCCTCAGTTTCCCCGCGGCATGACGCCGATCACTTATCTGGACTATATGGCCCGGCTTTTCGGGCTGCCCCGAGAAGTGCGCAAGCCCCGCCTCGCTTCGTTGATTCGTGCCGTCGATCTGCTCCGGGTCTCCGGCGATCCCATCGCCGGGTTCTCCAACGGGATGACCGCACGGCTGGCCATCGCCGCCAGTCTTATTAACGAGCCGGACTTGCTCGTGTGGGACGAACCGACGCATGGGCTGGACCCTGAAGCGCGGCGCAGTATGTTGGAATTAATCAAGACGTTGGCCCGCGAAAAAACACTGATTGTCTCCAGCCATAATCTCAGCGACATTGACGAAGTGTGCAATCATGCAGCCGTGCTCAGTCACGGGCAAATGATCTATTGTGGCGCGCTGCAAGACCTTAAAGGTCGTATGCGCCGCAATCACTACGAGCTGGACCTGGAAGGAGACCAAAAAGCCCTGGCCAAGGCGGCCCAGGTCATCCGTGCCCTGCCGGAATTCCGCATGGTTAATTTGAAACAGCGTCGTCTCGAACTGTACCTTCAGGATGACGCCGTCAATACCGCAGCGTTGGCCAACGTGTTTATGACGCTCAATGACAACAAAGTGACCCTGATTTCGATCCGTAGCGTCGGCCAACAAACGGAGCAAGCGTTTCTCGACCTGGTCGAAAAGGAAGAATCGCGCGGCTTCGCCCGCATCTATCAGCCCGAAGCCGCATAACACCAAACTAACCCCAGAATCTCAGAGAACACAGAAAAGAAAAACACCAAGAAAAAACGTGTGAGGCCGTCACATGGATGCCGTCGCAGACAAAAAGCCGGTCGCCTTCAATCGGTGGTTGCCGTATTGGGCCGTCTTTCAGTCGGATGTGCGGCAAACGCTGCGCAGTTGGGTCTATCGGTTTTGGGTATTGCTGACGGTGTTGGCCGCAGTCGGCTATTTACTCTACAACTTCGGCATCTATCATGAAGTCGGCATTGTGCAGTCGGCGTCGTTGCACATCAGCAAGTTACTGTACTGGATCGTGGTGGTCAGCGCCGTCATTATTTGTGTGCTGACGGCCGGCAGCATCACCGCGGAGCGCGGCACCATGGCCGATTCTGTGCTCAGCCGCGGCATCAGCCGCCATCAATATTTCCTGGGCAAATGGCACGCGCGTCTGGCCACGGTGCTGGGCACTTTTCTCCTTCTGGGAGCGTTGATCCTGATTAGTGCATGGTTTTTATTGCACGAAGACTTATCGTGGCACGGCAGCTTGGTGGCACTAATGACTGTCGCCGTCCTGCTCGGCGCCGTCATTACCTGCGGCGTCACCGTCAGCGCCATCGCCAACAGCACCGTGCTCGGTATCGCCGTACTCTGGACCATCCTTTGCGCCGCCGGCTTCTTGTTGCAGTTTCTGCCGGCGCGCTACCTGTCGCCGGATCGCGCCCTGCAGCGGCTGCCGTTCATCTTGCAAGGCCATTACGATCTCAACGGCCTCGCCGAGTTCGCCGGCTGGGCCATCCTGGTTTCCTGTATTACCGCGCTGATCGGCTTGGCCTATTTTTCCCGCCGCGATGTTTGATTTTATTTCGGATCGCGTAAATATTTCATAATGTGGATGTGGCTAACAGTCACCAGTCCTTCGCCGATCATTTCTCCCAGCGAGGCCAGCAAAGGATCAATGCGCTCGGCAATATCGACAATCTCGATGCGGATCGGCAAGTTTTCACTCAATTCCAGTAAGCGCGTGGAGTGCAGCTGTCCGCCGGCGCCATAACCCTCGGCGCAGCGAATGACCGTAGCGCCAGCGATGCTCCGTTGGCGGCACAGTTCGACGATGGCCGAGTACAGCGGTCGGCCATGCCATTGATCGGTACTGTTGACGTAGATTGTCACTAACCGGGCATCGCATTCGATTTTCATGGCTGACACCTCCTCGGGGCGCTTACACAATCCCGTTCGCCTAGCGTGGCGGCCAGATGGTGTGCAGTAGCGTTACGGCCAAGAGCACCGCGGCAAAGCCGGCCACGACGCTGCCCACGACGTTGGCCAAAGCAAACAGCCAGCTGCCGTCACGGATGAGTTTGAACGTTTCCCACTCAAAAGTCGAGAAAGTCGTGTAGCCGCCGCAAAAGCCCGTGCCGACGAGCAGATACCAGTTTTGATGCTGCGGCGGCAAACGTTCGAGGATCAGCACAGCCGCCAGGCCGAGAAGAAAAGAACCGCTGACGTTGATGATGAAAGTGCCCCAAGGCAGGCCATGCACCCATGCTTGGGAGTCAAACCACCGGCCCAGCCACCAGCGGGCGCAGGTTCCCAACCCACCGCCTACAAAGAGCAGGAGCACCTTCAATTGCAGTTCCTCGTGACCGGATTCCCTATTCGTTTAGCCGCGAGCCGTAGGCGAGCGTGTCAGTCCCACGCTCGCCTACGGCTCGCGGCTAAACAAACCATTATCCCCAGCACACCAGGCCCGGCTCATAAGAGTTCGCCAGGTCGCCGTGGCGCGGCAGTACACGCACGGCGAAACCGTGCTGGCCGCTCGAACGACAAGGAATGGCACCGTGGAACTCCCAAACGTTGTCGTGCTTGGGCTTGCCATTGTGGCTCATGGAGACGATTTGCGGTCGCGGGATCTCGCCCATTGAATCGACCAGGCCGTGGAATATCTGCACTTCCACATCATCGGGCGAGAACCGTCCGAGATTGACGCGCACCGTCACGGGCAGCTCGGCCCCGACCTGCACCGGGTCCGCCCCTTGGACTTCAACGCTTTCCACCTTCACTTGCCCCCAACCGCGCTGAAGCCCCTGGCGCCACTGGGCCAGCGATTTGGCCTTCTGAAGATTGTCCGCCGTCAAGCGCAGGAAGCGCTGTGCTGAGGGCAGATAGCAGGTGGTCAAATACTCGGCCACCATGCGTCCGGTGTTGAAGACGGGACAGAGAGTCATCATCGAGCGCTTCATGCGTTTGAGCCAGCCGCGCGGCAGGCCGTCCGACGACCGATTGTAGAACAACGGCACGATCTCCTGCTCCAAGAGATCGTAAATGGCCCGCGATTCCACATCGTCCTGATAGGCCAGATCGGTGTACTCTTCGCCGGCCCCAATGGCCCAGCCGTTCTCGCCGTCATAGCCCTCGTCCCACCAACCGTCCAGTACGCTGAGGTTGAGTCCGCCGTTGCAGGCCACTTTCATGCCGCTGGTTCCCGATGCTTCCAGAGGGCGGCGCGGATTGTTCAGCCATACGTCCACACCCTGCACCAGATAGCGGGCCACGTTCATGTCGTAATCTTCGAGGAAGACAATGCGGCGGCGAAACTCCGGACGGCGGGCGAACTGCAAGATCTCGGCGATCAGTTCCTTGCCGCCATTGTCCTTGGGGTGGGCCTTGCCGGAGAAGATGAATTGCACGGGCCGGTCTTTGTTGTTGACGATGGCGGCCAACCGCTCCGGGTTACGGAAAATGAGCGTGCCACGCTTGTAGGTGGCGAAGCGGCGGGCGAAGCCGATAGTCAGGGCGTCGGGATCGAGGACTTCGTCGGCGCGAGCGATCTCGGCGGGCAGGGCATTGCGGTTCTGGAGCTGCTTTTTCAGGCGCATCCGGGCGAAGGCCACCAGCCGTTCGCGGCGGCGCTCATGCGTCCGCCACAACTCGGCGTCGGGAATGTTCTCCACGCGCTTCCACATGGCTGCTTCGCTGGGGCGGCCGTCATAAGACGTGCCCATGTAGCGATCGAACAGCTGGGCCATGTCCGGCGACACCCAGCTGGGCGTATGGATGCCGTTGGTGATCGAGATGATCGGCGCCTCGTTGACAGGCAGGTCGGGCCAAATGTTTTTCCACATCTTCCGCGAGACGATGCCGTGCAGTTTGCTGACGCCGTTGGAGACGTTGGCCAGGCGGATGGCCAGCACCGTCATGCCAAAAGGCTCATTTTGATCGAACGGATTCTGCCGCCCCAATCCGAGAAACTCTTCGCGGCTGATTTTGAACTGCGCGATGTAGTTGCCGAGATAGTGTTCGACCAGCTGCGGGGCGAACACGTCGTTGCCGGCCGGCACAGGCGTATGCGTAGTGAAGACGGTGCCTGCGGCGACGGCTTCCCGAGCGGCGTGGAACGACAGGCCGTGTTCCTGCATCAAGGCCCGGATGCGCTCCAGGCCGCAAAAGGCACTATGGCCTTCGTTCATGTGGCAGACGGTCGGTGGCTTGCCCAGGGCGCGCAGGGCCATGACGCCGCCAATACCCAGCACCATCTCTTGCCGGATGCGCATGTCGTTGTCGCCGCCGTAGAGTCGGGCCGTGATGGTGCGGTCCTCCGGCGTGTTTTGCGGAATGTTGGTATCCAGCAGATACAGCGGGACGCGGCCGACCTGGATACGCCAGATGCGCACATGGACCTCACGACCGGGGAAGGGGACGCGAATGGTCATCGGCCCACCGTCGCGGTTCAGTTCCGGGGTGAGCGGGAGATTGAAGAAATCGTTCTCTGGATAGCGCTCCTGCTGCCAACCATCGACCGTAAGGTACTGGCGGAAATAACCCTCGCGGTACATCAAACCGACGCCCATGAGCGGCAGGCCGAGATCACTGGCGCTTTTGAGATGGTCGCCCGACAGGACGCCCAGACCGCCGGAGTAGACGGGAATGCTCTGATGAATGCCAAACTCCGCAGAAAAATAGGCAATGCGCAGGTCGCGGGTCAGATCGCTACTGCCGTTGCGGTCGGGCGTGGCGTAGGTTTCCTGAAACCAGGTGTCGGCGCTCATGTAGTTGTCGAAGGCTTTTTCGACCCGGTCCATGTGGGCCAAGAAACCGTCGTCGTGCAACAGTTGTTCGACGCGCGCCGGATCGAGCGCGCCAAGCAGTTTGACAGGGCTGTGGTCCAGTGCCTCCCAGGCTTCGACATCGATACGGCGAAACAGGGCCACGGCTTCGGGGTTCCAGGTCCACCACATATTGTAGGCCAGCTTGTGCAGGGCCTGAAGCCGCGGCGGCAGATGGGGCAAAACGGTGAACGTGCGAATCGGTCGAGACGGCATGCTTCCTACCTCGTTATCTTCAGTCACTGAAGGCACGACTTAATCCTGTGGGGAGCGTAGCGATCCTCCTGCGCGGAGCGGGTTTGCGCAATTCGTATGCCCTTCCTTAGAGGGAAAAGGCTGACATTTCCTCAGCATACCGAGAAAGCGCCTGGAATTTCAATGCGGATTCGCTACCTTGCCACAAAGCGGCTTTGCAACGAACCTGCAACGTCCGAACAGGCGGACCAACCAGGAGGGGCCTCAACGTGCGAACAGTCATTACCGGGGGCGCTGGCTTCATCGGCTCGCATCTGTGCGAACGGTTCCTCGACCGCGGCGATGAAGTCATCTGTGTGGACAATCTCATCACCGGCACTCTGGAGAACATCGAACACCTGCGGCGCAACGACCGTTTTCAGTTTCTTCGTCACGACATCTCGCATCCGCTGGAGATCGAGGGGCCGGTAGACAATGTGCTGCACTTCGCTTCGCCGGCCAGCCCTGTCGATTACTTGCAAGTGCCCATTCAAACGCTGAAAGTCGGCGCCCTGGGCACGCACAACATGCTCGGTTTGGCCAAGCGCAAAAACGCGCGTTTTCTGCTGGCCAGCACCAGCGAGGTCTATGGCGATCCCTTGCAACACCCCCAGCGCGAAGATTACTGGGGCAATGTCAATCCGATAGGCGTCCGGGCTTGCTACGACGAGGCCAAACGTTTTGCGGAAGCGATCACGATGGCGTATCACCGCTATCATCACCTAAATACGCACATATGTCGTATCTTCAACACGTTTGGGCCGCGGATGCGGCTCGACGACGGCCGCGTCTTACCGAATTTCATGGGCCAGGCCTTGCGGGGCGAGCCGCTGACCGTTTACGGCGACGGCTCGCAGACGCGCTCCTTCTGTTATGTCGATGATCTGGTCGAGGGCGTCGTTCGCTTGCTAGCTGTTGATTTCCCTGAGCCGGTCAACCTCGGCAATCCCCACGAAGTGACCATCCTGGAGTTCGCCAAAGAGATCCTCGCCTTGTCGGGCAGCAAGAGTCCCATCGAATATCGGCCGCTGCCGCAGGACGACCCGAAGCTGCGTCAGCCGGACATCAGCCGGGCGCGTAACCTGCTCGGTTGGCAGCCGCAGATCGACCGGCACGAGGGGTTGAAACGGACCCTGGCGTATTTTCAGAGTCGGCTCCAGCAAACACCGCGCAGATAAGAGCGGAAAGAACTTGACAGCCGCCGTCTTGGGGCGTCACACTTAAGAATGTCAGGAACACGGCGCGAAGGGAACTGAACAGCGCTTTGCTGCGTCCTAATCTTTAGAAGAAGTCGATCACTCCGCCCATTTCTTGTCTGCTGTTACCGGAGGCCCGAAGAGGGGCCGCCGAGCAACATGACGCCGTTTTTTCAGGGACTGACGACCATGACCCGTTTTGCAACGCAAGCTCACCCACGTCTCGCCGCCCTCCTCATCGGCTGCTTGCTAGGGATGTTCTTGTTTGCCTTGGTAGGGCCAGGAACGCCGACCATCCGTGCCCAAGACAACCCGGCTGCCGACACCAACGATAATAAGCTAGCTGAGCCAAGCAAGCCGGCGGAGTCCGCCAAGCAGTCTCCCAGCATCTTCATGCATATCATCAAGTCGCTCAGTTGGTTTGCACCGATTATGCTGGTGGTGTCCATCGCCCTCATCGCCCTTATCATGTTGCTCATCATGGAGTTGCGCATGGCGGCGGCCATTCCGCCGGGCTTTGTCGAGGACTTCACCGAAACAGTCAACAAACGCCGATTCAAAGAAGCTTTTGAAATGGCCAAGGAAGACGGGTCATTCCTGGGCCGCGTCATGACCACCGGCATGAGCCGGCTGCAATACGGCATCGATGATGCACGCGAGGCGGCTTTCAACATGGTCGAGAGCGTCAAGGCCGGCAAGGACCAACTTATCACCTACTTGGCGACCATTGGCACGCTCGGACCGATGCTTGGCCTGGTGGGAACAGTGTGGGGAATGATCCTCAGCTTTATGGAGTTGGGGCGGGGCGGCTCGCCGAACCCGGCCAAGTTGGCCGACGGCATCTCCCACGCTCTGGTAGTGACGCTGGTTGGCATCGCCCTGTCGGTGCCCGCCATTTTCTGCCACGCTTTCTTCCGCAATCGTCTCATCCGCATCTCGATGGATGTCGGCAATATCGCCGACGATTTACTGACGCAGATGTACCACAACTCGCGGAGGCCGGCGGCGCCGGAACCGGCTGCTCCCGTCGACCCGCGCGGTTCCGCTTCTGCTGCTATCAAGAAATAGCCGCAGTTTCGGCGGCGCGGCGCCGCAGCGCCGCCGAAACGGGGCGGAGGAGTTTTTGCCATGAGTCATGGACCACCCGGCGAAGGCGCTCATGCGGAACCCAACTTGACGCCGCTGCTGGATGTCGTCTTACAGCTGCTGATGTTCTTCATGATGTGCGTTAACTTCGTCAACGAGCAAGTCAACGAAGACATCAAGCTGCCCAAGTCGCAGGCCGTTAAGCCGATGGACAAGGCCGAGGCGGATTATCTGTTCATCAACCTCAAACCGTTCGCGCTGGCGGATTTTCAGGATCGTTTGCCTTCCGATGTGCTGGCGCGGGTGCAGGAAAAATTCCGCGACGGCGATGAGTGCATTCTCGTTCCCGGCAAGGAGCCAATGCGTCGCAACGAGCTGCGCGTCTGGCTCAAACAACAGTTTGACGACGCCAAACAACTCGCCGAACAGCGCGGTGAGAAAGGCGTCAAAACCGCCGTCGTCATCCGCGGCCACAAGGATGCCGAATACGGGCAAGTCTTCGAGATCCTGCAACTGTGCAAGAACGTCGGCTATCGCCGGCTCTTGTTGCGGGCCTTGACCAAGAACAGCCCCGGAGGTGCCACATGACCATTCGCCGCAAGACCGAAGCTGGCCCGGAACCCACCCTGCCAATCACGCCCATGCTCGACATGGCTTTCCAGCTGCTCGCTTTCTTCGTCATGACCTATCATCCCTCCGACCTCGAAGGGCAGATGGAATTGAGCTTGCCGTCCGAAGCCATCACACAGGCTCAAGACAAGGAAGACATCAAGCCGGACGCTCCGGTGGACAAGGACCAAGATCTGAAACTGGCGGCGAACATCACGGTGATCGTCCGCACACAACGGGACAACATCAACACCGGGTTTATCAGCGGCATCTCCTTGCAGGATGATGCCGGCACAACAGCGGTGGATACCCTCGATAAACTCCGCGAGGAACTCAAGTCGCGGCGCGCTAATGTGGAGAACAAAGAAAATATCAAGATCCAAGCTGACAATAAGCTGAAATGGGAAGAAGTCATCAGTGTCATGGATGTGTGCCAGCAAGCCGGCTTCAAAAACATCAGCTTCGTGCCGCCGCCCTCTGGGAGTTAGAGCAACTCGGCGGGGGGGGGGGGGGGGGGGGGGGCCCCCGGGGGGGGGCCAGGGGGGGGGGGCGCCCCCCCCCCCCCCCCCCCCCCCACCAGGGCGGGGGGGGGCGCCCCCCCCCCCCCCCCCCCCCCGC
>Ga0078972_1013465_pt2 | contig 11635 bp, 8 predicted proteins | sample YelNatPaOPGAMG01_FD_67568 | JGI IMG/M metagenome (GOLD analysis project Ga0078972, IMG submission 67568) | Hot spring thermophilic microbial communities from Obsidian Pool, Yellowstone National Park, USA - OP-RAMG-01 (SPADES assembly) (version 2) | ecosystem: Environmental > Aquatic > Thermal...
GATTTAAACAGAATTAAGTTCCTCGGGGAATGCGCAAGACAGAAAGTTCAGACACAATTTTCTTTGCAAAAAATGGCGAATGATTATGCCGATGTTTACAGGAATCTTTGTTATGGTAACTAAATTATTTTGCAGGGAATTAACAATAGTTGCTATTTCGGTTGTATTGGGTAAACTATATTCCGAATGGATTTCTTTGCTGTAATATTACTATTGGCGGTTTATTATCTGAGACCGCAGGAGTGGGTGGCTGCACTGGGCACATTGCGTCCGGCTATGTTTACCCTTGCATTTGCCATCTTTACAATGTTTTTCAGAGAAAAAGGTTTCTCGTTTAAATCTCTTTTTAAGACTGCACACGATTGGTTGGTTTTTGCATTTTTTGCATGGGCATTATTGTTTACACCGGGCTCGATATCAGATACATGGAGCCGATTAAAAGTAATGCTTGTGAGTTATATCGTGATAGTTCAGGCGGTCAATAATTGGAAAAGGTTAAACCTGCTTTTAATATGGTGGATGGCATTTCTCGTGTTCATCAGTTTGATGGCTGTTTTAAGCGAGTTTGGCATTGACCCTCTCGGTTCAGCCTATCTGACACATGCGGTCAACAAGGGACGACTTTCCTTTAATTTGAGTCTATTCGAAAATCCTAATGCCCTTGGTCATAGCATTGTTCCGCTTTTGCTGATGCTGTATTTTTATTTTATATGGAAGAGGCCGCTTTTCATTAAGGAGATAGGCGCTTTGTTAATGATATTGCCAGCGTATTGTCTTTATCTCACGCAATCGAAAGGGGCGTTTTTGTCAGGATTTATATCAACAGTTGTCGGTTTTACATTCGGGCGTCCTAAAATAGCGCAAGCGTTTATTTTAATATTAGCTTTGACCGTGGGATGGACGGGGATTCAAATGCTTCCACGAATGGAACAAATGAAGACGATGCGTGCCGACGAGGGCATTCGGGTCAGAGTCCAAGCGTGGCAGGTGGGCTATAATACAATGAAGGCGCTCTCTCCAAAAGGCACAGGAGTAGATACATTTCAATATGTTTTCCAGCGTATTCACGGGTATCCCAAAGCACCTCACAGTAGTTATGTTCAGATTGGCACTGAACTTGGATACGGTGGTTTACTTTTGTTTGTCGGAATAATTTATTGTTGTTTCCGTAGTTTGATTAAGACCCGTTGTGAAAATGAGGATGAAGAACGTGTCAGGCGTGTACTTATGGTTATGTTGACATCATACACTGTATCTTCATGGATGATTGGATGGGGTTTCAACCTGACGTTCTATGTTATTGCTGGAACAATAGCGGCTTTCCAGCGGCTTAATGACGAAAAAGTTGAACAGAAATCTGAGGAATTTCAGGCTGCTATTGAAAATGAATTAGGTTTTCAGGGACAATACAGATTGCCTTTTAATGGAGTTGCTTCTTCGGACAAGTTAGGTTATTCGGTAAAGGAGATTCCACAACCTGAATTTCAACCATCTCTGGTTCCAGCTGTATCTGCAGCATCGGCAGTAAATACAGTTGTGCCAGTCGCCACCGGTGGTGTAATTGCTGTTGAAAAGAGTCCGGATGAAAGCGAGGCAGAACAGGATACCAGAGAAGAAATGAGAAGAAAAATTTGGAGAAGACCGCGAATCATTGATTTAATTCTTATTTGGGCTTTAACGTATGCTGTAATCTGGTTCTGGCAATACGTAATGAAAAAATTATAAGGATTATCATAAATCGGATTTGTGGTGGGTGGGTATGGTGGCTTTGATTATATTTTGGTTGAGCCTAATACTATTGATTTATACTTTTGCAGGATATCCTGTTTTAATTGCAATCCTTGCAAAAATATTTCCACGAAGAAAAAAGTATCTTCTTTCTTCCTCCCCGTTGCGCGTTTCTGTTGTTCTTGTTGTTTACAATGAAGAGCGCAGGATTTTAAGCCGGATTGAGAATCTTTTAAATACAAACTATCCGGTAGAATTTCTTGAACTAATTATAGTCAGCGACGGGTCAACGGATAGAACAAATGAGATTGTAACCTCGCTCAATCATCCAAAAGTAAGATTGATTCAGGTAAATGAGAGGGCTGGAAAATCTTCTGGCGTGAATCTCGGTGTTCAAAATGCCACAGGTGACATTATTGTTTTTTGTGATGCACGACAGAAATTTAATGCCGATACTATACCGATGCTTGTTTCCCATTTTAACGACCCAGAAGTCGGTGCTGTTAGCGGTTCCCTTGAAATTGACCCGGCTTCAACCTCTGTTGGCGCAGGTGTGGATTTATACTGGCGGATTGAGAAAATGGTCAGATACAACGAATCTTTGTTCGATTCATGCATTGGTTGTACCGGAGCCGTTTATGCAATAAGAAAAGAACTTTTTGAACCTATTCCTGCAGATACCATCCTCGACGATGTTGTTATACCAATGAAAATTGCTATTAAAGGTTACAGAGTAATTTTTGACCCGAACGCTGTTGCTTACGACCCTCAACCGCTCGAGCCGGAAAAAGAGAAAATCAGAAAAGAACGAACATTGGCGGGAAATTTTCAGATGTTATTCAGATATCCACAGTGGATATTTCCTTGGAATAACAGGTTGTTTTTCCAACTCATTTCGCATAAATATATGCGGTTAACTGGTCCAGTATTTATGTGCGGCATGTTTTTCTCCAACCTTTTTTTCATTCAAAAAAATTTTTATATGGTTATTATGATCTTACAGATTTTTTTCTATTATCTTGCGTTTCTTGGTTTTGTATTTAAAGAGAGCAAAGTTAGATTGTTTTCTATTCCTGCAGGTTTTGTATTTTTAAACTGGCAGGTTGTTTCGGGGTTCGTCTACTATCTTAAAAATCGTAATCGCCAGACTTGGATGACCGTTAACGAAAGTGCAGGTTAACCATTGTGTTTAAGGCATTAAATTTATGGCTTGGATCTTATCTCAGAAATCGCCCTTTAAAACTACCGGAAGAGGGTGATATACATATTTTGATAGCAATATGCGACCATTTTGAACCGCTTCATAAAGCAGACCTTCAGAAAGCGCTTGAAAGATGCAAAATATGGAAGGCTAAATTGCCGTTGATTACCGCAAGATTCCACGACTCTGATGGTATTCCTCCACGCCATACTTTTTTCTATCCTATCGAACAATATAAACCGCAGATTCTGGATGAACTAAAAGAGATTTGCGATAAAACCGGCGCTGAAACAGAGGTTCATCTTCATCACGATTCTGATACAGAATCTTCCCTTGAAGAAAAACTCACCATAGGAATAAACAATCTGAGAAAACATGGATTTTTGTCTGTGGACAATATCGGTAAGGTCAGATTTGGGTTTATTCATGGCAATTGGGCTATTGCGAATTCACATCCGCAGCGGCTTTTCTGCGGCGTGGATAATGAGATTGATGTGCTTGCACGAACAGGGTGTTACGCAGATTTTACTATGCCCTCGGCGCCGAGTCCTACGCAATCAAGAGTAATTAACGGTATTTACTATATTAAAAATGACGGTAAACCAAGACCAATTGATCGCGGCGAAGTTGTTTGTGTAAAAACACGGGACAATGAACATAAAAGCGGAATGAAATTGCTCATGGTTCAGGGACCACTTGGTCTGAACTGGCAATGGAGGAAGTTTGGGATTTTTCCGCGAATCGAAAACGGCGATCTTACGGCAGCAAATCCACCAACACCAACCCGTTTCAATGTCTGGATTAAACTGCATATCCATGTGGTTGGACGTCCTGAATGGATTTTTATAAAATTGCACACACATGGCGGGATTGAAAAAAATTTTAATATGCTTCTTGAAGTCCCGATGTTCAAATTTCACAGTTTTTTAAAAGATTTTTCAGTTAGAAATCCGCGGTTTAAATATCACTATGTCAGCGCAAGGGAGATGGTAAACATTATTCATGCGGCTGAGGACGGATTAGTTGGCAATCCGCATCATTACCGAAACTATCGCTACAAAAGATGAAAGTTCTTTACATATCGAATTTGTTTCCAGATGAAACTGAATTTAGCCGTGGTTTATTTAATGCGCGGTTTGTCCGGCATTTTTCAGAACTTTGTGAAATAAAGGTTATTTCCCCACGACCATCATTCCTATTCTGGAAAAAATATTATCCATGTCCGCAGGATGTATCTGTTTCGCCTGAATATCAAGCTGTTCCGTATGTTCCGTTATGGGGAACGTTGTTTAACCATAGGTTGATGTATTTGTTTTTGATAAAAAAGATATTGAAAATAAAGGATAAGTTTAAATTTGATATAATTTTAGCTTCATGGATTTTCCCAGATGGATGTGCTGCATGCCGCATTGGAAGAAAATTAAATGTGCCTGTCGTAGTAACTGCGCTTGGAACTGATATTCATCAGTATGCGTATTTTCCTCTTAGAAAAAAAATTATTTTTAAAGAACTGGAGAGCGCAAAAGCCGTTGTTACAGTCAGCCGTAGTCTTGCTAAAATCCTTGAAGGGCGTGGTTTTCCTGTTGATAAATTATGCGTGATTTACTATGGGGTTGAACAAAATATTTTTCATCCGGCTGATAAAAGCGAGACAAGAAAGATGCTCGGTCTGTCTCAGGATGAAAAAATTATTCTTTTTGTTGGAAATCTGTTGCCTGTAAAAGACCCATTATTGACACTCGATTCATTTTTTGTCCTTGAGCATAAGTTGGGTGTACAGAATTCGCGTTTGATTTTTATTGGTAGTGGACCGCTGGAAAAGAAACTCCGGAATCGTGCAAAGTTATACAATATTACGGACAAGATAGTTTTTGCCGGGAAAAAGCGTGTTGAGGAAACCGCTAAATTTATGCAGGCAGCAGATGTTCTCTGTCTAACGAGCCATAACGAGGGCGTTCCAAATGTTGTCCTTGAAGCGTTGTCTTGCGGAACGCCGGTCGTTACCACAAAAGTCGGCGGTATTCCGGAGGTGTTATCGGATGATATTACTTCGGTAATGGTTGATTCAAGGTCACCGGAAATTATAGCACGTGCGATATTAGATATATTGAATACTAAATATGACCGTAATGTCCTCAGTAAATATGCCGGCAAATATAAATGGGAGCAAACAGCGCTGGAATATCACGAACTGCTAAAACAGGTTTTAAATAATATCAAACATAATTAATGAAATTATTTTGTCCACATTTCCTCAAGGATTTTTCGTCGTATTCGCTCGTGGACATTTGAAATTGCATTTCGCAATTCTGATAGGTCTGTTTTTAGAATCATTGCACAATCCTCTGCGCTGAAACCCTCTATGAAATGCAATTCAAAGACATCTTTTTCAATCTTATCCCATGTGCGTGAATTTTCGATTAATTCGTTAATAAATTCTTTTTCTGCGAGTTCTTCATCAGGAGGCAGCGTTCTTGATGGAACAAATAACCTTGGTTGTTTCCGGAATTCATCTTCGGGAGGCTCGTTTAACATAGAGACCATTAACGGGGTCATTTCATCCGCGGACTCTAATTCCTCCTCTATATCTTCGACTGATACTGCCTTTTGTCTTGCTTTCAGCATTCTGTGTCTCTTATTTAATTCATCATTAATAAGTTGGTAAATCCATTGGATATATCCGAGTTCATCCGGCTTTTCATCCGGATTTTTCAATACCTCCTTTACCACCTCGTCCAAAACCGCTTCGGCGTCAATCGAATTGATCGGGATTTCTCTCAGAGATTCAAAGTAATCTATCTGACGCTTCACATAATCCAGCAGACGTTCATGATTTTCTTCAATCACCTGATTTAGCAATTCACTGATATTTTTAGGAGCTTTATCCTCCGGTAAAGGCTCTGGTGCAAAAGAAACCAAGGGCTGAACAGGGGATGGTTTTTCTCCGGATTCAGCAGCTTTTTCTCTTACTCTGTGGCGATCCTTTATATGTCTCAAGTCATCTTTCAACCGATCGACCTCACGAATTAAAGCCTTAGCAGAATTTGCAAGCGCAGAAATAGGGTCTTCATCTATGGTTTTGGCATTCAGGAGGTTTGATGGAAGGCGGAGTGTCAGGTTCGAAGTGAATTTTTTAGTCTTTTTATGATATTCAAATACAACTTGCAAATGAACGGATTCATGAGGAAAATTCGTTAAGTGCCGTTCAAGTTTTTGAATCTCCCGTTGAACCCATTGTTTCAACTCCTCGCGCGGCGTAAAGTTGCGCGCAACGATATTCCATGGAAGCAAAATACGATTTGCCATAAAAGAACCTTCTTGTTGTGGGTGAAACTAACCTTCCCTGTGGGTTGGCTTGGACCTGCGCCTGCAGATTATTTATCAGCGCCGTTTTAAGGTCATTCGCCATATCCACTACTAATAAACCACAAACTCAAATTGCAGTCAATCAAATTAAGTTTGTAGAGTAATTAGTAAAAGCAATTGTGATGTAAGCATATTATCTCTTGTAACAAATGGGTTTATCCTGATTTTATATTGCGAAAATTTTATACAAATTTCAAAACTCCGGTGTCTAATTTATGGATGGAAATATACGGGCAAGATTTAAAGTCTGAGTGGATAATAAGGCTCTATGAGGAAGAGTCTGCCCGTTTATTATTATATGGAAAGGCTCTCGGTCTTTCGGAACCAGAAGCCGAAGACATATTGCAGGAGACATTTATTGCACTTATTAAACTTGATGTTCCCCCGTCTCAGCCAATGAATTACTGTCTTAAAAGTTACCGCAACCGCGCCTTAAACCTGAAACGAAATATCTGGCGGCGAATTAAATCCGAAATTGAATCAGTTATTTATTACAAGACAAATACTGATAATAACTGGTTTTACCCGGCATCATCTGAAGATGACGATTATAACATTTCAGAAATTGTTACGGAGGCTTTAAAATCTATCCCTCTCAAACAGAGGGAAGTCATAGTGCTTAAAATCTGGCACAATCTTACATTTGAAGAAATTGGCGGCATTCTTGGTATTTCTCCAAATACAGCTGCGGGGAGGTATCGGTATGGCTTGGCAAAATTAAAGAAGATTATACAGGCTTATGAAAAAGAATATTATCAGTCAGCAGAACATAGAAACGATATTAAGCGGACTTCGACCGCGCTCACCATCGTCAGAGGTTAAAGGCGCAATAATTGAAAAACTAAATGCGCCTGAATCAGAAGATAGCGTAGGTGTCGGGGCTAACAATCTACCGATATTATTTAGAACTTCGGGACTCCAGAAAATTATAGAATTATCACCGATGTTTCTTGTCATAATTTTCCTGTGTTCATTTTTAATCAGCAGTCAACAGCCAAGAAGCGGATTTACAATTGCTTTAAGCACAAACAAAATCGAAATACCTGAATCCGCATTAAGCAACCAGAATTTAGTTACTTTTTATGTTGGAGGGCAAAATAACGAGCATAATATTCTAACAACCCCTCTTTTTAAATGGACAAACCTTGTTATTTCAAATTAAATATAATATCCGTTTATAAATGGGATTGGGAAAATTAACATTAAGTCCCGTAAGTGTGTTATTTTAATATTTTTGATTAGTAAGAAACCAAAGATTTTAGAAAACCTGAATTATACCTGATATGGAAAAACAACAGCCACAGAAAGATAAGGTTAAAGGCGGAGAGACCGTAAAACCGGTAGTAGAAAAGACTGTTATTCAACCACCTATGAAGAAAAAAGCGCCGCCGTTTTTCAGAAAAATTGATTGGATAACATTTGCGGTTACTTCTTTTCTGGTATTCTGCGGGTACTATTATACCCTTGCGCCGGATTGCACGCTAGAGGATTGCGGCGAACTTGCGGTTGCTTCTTATTATGCAGGTGTTCCGCATCCGCCAGGCTATCCTGTCTGGACAATCTATACATGGTTATTTACGGTTTTGCTGCCTGTTTCGAATATCGCCTTCAGAGTTGCGGTTGCTTCTGCGTTTGCGGGGGCATTGGGATGCGGTCTAATCGGCATGATGGTCTCACGTGGGAGCAGTCTTATTATCGAGGCATTTGATGAATTAAAAGGCCTTCCTAAGAAATGGGAAAATCTAATCTGTTTCTTTACTGGTTATGTGGCTGCAATGTTGATGGGATTCAACGGATTCATGTGGAGTCAATCCGTGATTGTTGAGGTATATTCCCTGAGTGTCCTTTCGCTGACACTTGTTCTTTGTTTTTTATTTCGATGGATGTATGCGCCGGAGGAAAAGAAGTATCTGTATCTGGCGTTCTTCATGTTTGGAATATGTCTTACTACACATCAGACTTTGCTTCTTGCCGCAGTTGGGCTTGAAATTGCTGTTGCCGCTGCAAATCCGCGGCTTGGAAGGGATTTATTTATTCTGAACAGTATCTGTTATTTTGCGGGGCTTATTCTTGCCTCAAAAGGCGATATATCATCTTTCAAGCATCCCATTGACCCATCTCGTCCTTCGATGGTTTTTTACATATTTAATTTGATTGGTGTATTCTCTATTCTAATTGCAGCCTGGCTCATTATTAAAACCAAGAAAGTATTTACAGAATGGAAAACCATACTTATCGGTATTGTTCTATATTGCGCCGGCGCAGGCTTTTACTTTTACATGCCGATTGCATCGATGACGAACCCCCCAATGAACTGGGGTTATCCACGAACGGTCGAAGGCTTTAAACATGCGTTAACGCGGGGACAATACGAAAAAGTAAACCCAACTGATATCTTTAACGAACCAGCGCGATTCTGGCAACAACTTATAATGTATTTTGAAGGCGCAGTAGATGAATTCACTCTGGTTTATCTGTTTCTTGGTCTAATACCCGTTTTCTATTTCGGCTACAAGGTCTACCGTGAGGGAGGACAGAAATATATAATCTGGCTGTTTACCGCGATTGGCGCCACACTTGTTCTCTTTTCACTTATGTTGCTGGCGCAAAAATCGGTATCGCTTTCAAATTTCCTGCCTGTAATCGGCATGTTTACAGCCGCTGCATTCCTTGCGGTGTGCTTTATAACAATGATGATTGCATATTATTACTTACAAAAACCGGAACGCGCATGGATTATTGGTCTGATAGCAATTTACTTCTGTCTTGCGGTATTGCTCTTAATTATGCTTAATCCCTCCCCGGATAGACAGAGCCGCGAACTTAATCGTGTATTCTTTACATCTTCACACGTGCTTGTTTGTATGGGAATTGGTTATGGTTTAACAATAGCGATTTCCTACATTTACAACAACTACACAAAAGCCAGAGTTCCCGCGCTCGTCGGCACAATGATTGCAACTGCAATTGCACTTTACGTATTACTGGTTGTCAGGTCAAATCCGGAAGGTTTCGATGTTGCAATTGAACAACCGCTGTTCGATCTTATACCGAGTAAAGACCCGCTCGTAAGGTTCACCGCGTTATACGCATTCCTGCTTGCCGGATTTTCCACTGCTATGTTTTTGTTTGCGCGGTCAAAAGCGCCAGCCACTGCCATGATTGTCCTTTTAGGTTTAATGCCTATTAAGTCCATACTCTCGCACTGGTCAGACAACGAGCAACGTGGTCACTTGTTCGGATACTGGTTCGGACACGACATGTTCCGTCCGCCATTTAAAAATGAAAAGGGTGAATGGAGTTATTCTTCCGAAGAACGGAAAAGATTACTAGAAAAAGGGGCAAAAATTTATCCCGAGATGGAAAAGGATGCTGTTTTGTTTGGTGGCACTGACCCGGGCAGGTTCAACCCAACTTATATGATTTTCTGCGAAAGTTTCATACCGCCCTCTAAAAAACCACGCGACCCTGATTTTGACCGTCGTGATGTCTACCTTATCACTCAAAATGCGCTTGCAGACGCCACATATTTGAATTACATTCGGGCTCATTACAATCGCAGCGCTCAGAAAGATCCACCCTTCTTTTCTGAGCTTTTCAAGCCTCTTGGTTTTCTGGATTCAATTTTTATGCCGCTGGGCGATAAGGTCGAAAAACGTCGTCGTACATATACCTCTTATTTTAAAGAGTCAGATTTCACGGATATTCAATCGTTGAAGAAAAAATTAAAGGAAGATAAGCCGCTTTCAAAATACATAGTTTCAAATCTCTCGCCTGAGACGTTAAAGTTGATGGATTCGTCAGATGAGAGAACGTTTAAAAAATCTCTTGCCAAAGATCTGAATAAACTGCTTGAAAAAGAACTGATTTACGAGACAAACAGGTTTGCAGGAATTCAGTTAACAAAAAGAACCCAGAGATTTATTGCACAGAATCCGCAAAGTCACACCCGCATAAGATTAAACCGTATTCTGCTTGAAGAAGCATTTCCGACAGAGATTAAAAAAAGTTTAGGCGGGGTTTATCCTGACCTTGAGATAATCACGCCTTCACCTGCTGATTCGCAAAAGGCGTTCCAGGATTATATAGAGGATGCCCAGCGCCGCCTCGCTGCCGGACAGCTGCGTCCAGGCGAAGATGTCCGGATTGAAGGGGGCAGAGTGCAGGTTTCAGGTCAGGTTGCTGTCATGTCAATTAATGCGTTGTTGACCAAAGTTATTTTCGATAAAAATCCTGATCATGAGTTCTACGTTGAAGAAAGTTTCCCGCTCGATTGGATGTATCCGTATCTGACGCCGTACGGAATAATCATGAAAATTAATCGTAATCCAGTTCCAGAGATAACCGAAGACATCATAGAAAGAGACCATAAATTCTGGAGCGAATATTCTGAAAGACTGATTGGAAACTGGATTACATACGATACTCCGATTTCAAATATCTGCGCGTTTGCCGAAAAGGTTTACCTGCACAGGGATTATGAAGGTTTCAAGGGCGACCGTAAATTTATTCGCGATGACGACGCCCAGAAGGCATTTTCAAAGCTACGCAGCGCAATTGGCGGTATTTATGCGTGGAGGTATCTCAACCCACGAAATGAGGAAGAACGGAAACGTGTTTTGCGGGAAGCCGAGTTTGCGTTTAAACAATCGTTTGCGTTTTGTCCATTCAGTCCGGAAGCCGTATTCAGGTATGTGAACCTGATTCTTACGATAGGCGACCCGTCGCGGTTCAATGACGCACTGCTTATTGCAAAAACTTGCAAGAAACTGGATCCGTATAACGCTCAGGTTGAGGACTTGATTCATAAGCTTGAAAAATGGAAGGAAGAATCCACCACAGCGCAAAAAACAAAGTCCCAATTAAGCACACTTCAAAAAGAATTCTTTGCCGAACCAACCAATGCCAAAAAGGCTTTCGAATTAGCGCAGGCATACCTTTATAATCAGGATACGAATAAAGCCGGCGAAATCCTTGAATTCCTTCTCAATCAACCCAACATTGATGGTTCAACTGTAATTTCTATTGCGCAGGCGTTTATGCAATTGCAGCAGATTACAAGACTTGAAAAGGCGTTGCAGAAACTGACGGCTTTGAATCCACAAAGTCCTGAAGCATGGTTTGATCTGGCGGGCATTCAGGCTATCCTTGCCAAACCTTCAAATGCGCTTGAGTCGTTGAAAAAAGCGATATCGCTGAGCGATGAACGGCTTGATAAGAAGTTGAGTACCAATGATTTAAGAAGCTCATTAAAGACAGATCCCCGGTTTAACATTCTTCGCGGAAATCCTGAATTTGAAAAACTGGCAGCCCCGCGCTAAATTTTATTGGGATTTTTAT
>Ga0078972_1015514_pt1 | contig 11635 bp, 17 predicted proteins | sample YelNatPaOPGAMG01_FD_67568 | JGI IMG/M metagenome (GOLD analysis project Ga0078972, IMG submission 67568) | Hot spring thermophilic microbial communities from Obsidian Pool, Yellowstone National Park, USA - OP-RAMG-01 (SPADES assembly) (version 2) | ecosystem: Environmental > Aquatic > Thermal...
ATGTGAGGTGTAAATATGAAAGCAAAAACATTAGGAGAATTGATTACTGAAGTTTGCGGTAGGGACATTTGTGTAGGCTGTCCTATTGCTAAGCAGCATAACTGTGACAGTCTTGGGAAATTGGTTAGACTTGAGGATGTTGAAGAATTAGAGCAGAAGGTTAAGAATTTAGAAACCGACAGGGACAACCTTCTAAAGTCACTTCATACTTGCACTCAAAATCTTAACAGTTACGCAAAAGAAAGCGTAGAGTTGAAACAGAAACTACAACAATTATTCAAAATGTTTCCTAAAAAGCACAATAACAGAGAATATTGGGAAGAATATTCAAATGAAGAAGTTGATGAATGGAAAAAGAAGTTTGAAAAGTTGTTGAAAGAAGAGGCGAAATCATGAGTGAGAAAAAAGTTGTCATAGACAGATTACAAGGCAACATTATGGACAGGGACTACTTCAAAATACCTGTTCCCTACTGTATGCTTTTAAATAAGCCATGCCAAGAGAATTTCCTACTTGACGAACAAGCATATTACAAAGAATGTGTTGAAGCTAAACCGCCCTTTGATTGCCGTGTTTGTTTACGCTCCAGAAAACGAAGAACTTCAAAGTTGGTGGAGTTGTTGAATGAGGTGAAAACATGACAGAAACTAATGTGATGATAGTTTTTCGGAAGCGTTATGGCAAACGCTTGTGGTATTGCAAATCTGAAAATGGTGTAAGCTGGTCAAAACACGGTTTGCTTTCTCAAATTAAGGAAGTCGTAATCAAGGGAGAATTGAAGGGTTAAATATGAGTAGGAAATGTGATTGTTGCGGAAAAATTATCCCAACGGGTTCAGACTACATAAGCGTAACTTTTATGGGCGTGGAGAACATGGAGAAGCTTTTCGGCACATCGGAACTTGACTTCTGTAGTTTCGAGTGTTTAGTAAAGTTTTGGAGCAAACAAGAAGGTAAAAGGAAATTAGAAAACGAATTACCAGCAGACATAGTTAAACGTTTGAAGAGCGTGAAACCTTTGAATTCAGAGGAAGAAGGTGAAAGAAAATGAAGTGTCCATTGTGTATGCAGTATGGCTTAGACGTGGAACTTGAAGAACTTGAGCATGACGGGCGAAAGTATTACCGATGCAAACACCCAGACTTCCACCATACTTTCTGCGAACACATCTTAAACGCCACACGTAAAGATATTAAAAACTTCTCATGTTCAAACTGCGAAAGCCCCATAAACGAATGCGACTGCTTCGACTGCGAAGTATTCTGCGAACAATGCAACGAATTCATAGGCATATCATGCTCCGAAGCAACAGAAATCATAAACATAAACGAAGAAAAAATGAGAGAAGTTAAAAAATGAACATAATACTACTAATGAAGAAAAGTAGCAACTGCTACAAAACAAAAACACTCTGACAGTCAGAGTGCATTGTAGAGGATTGTTCTATATGTTTTTTACATATTGTTTATTAAGTGTTGAAGTTTTGTATGTTTATGGATGGCGTTGATGGGTAAACGTAAACGGTTGGATAAACTTGAGAAAGTTGTTGAAATTTTGACGGTTTTGAAGATGCCGAAGCTTAAGTCTCAGGTGATGCAGGCGTGTAATCTTAGCACTTCTGGTGCGACTTTTTATCTTGAGTGGTTGGTTCGATGTGGGTTGTTGGATGTTGATAAGCGTGTGGGTGAGGCATTTAAGGTTAACCGAATGGTATATCGGACTAGCAGTAAAGGATTGGATTTTCTGAAAAAATACGGTGAACTTCTTTCGTTTATGAATGTGTGTAGCAAAAATGAAAAGTATATCCTTGTCGCAAAATAGTTTTTATGAGCGAAGTTTTTTATGTTCCATGTTTCTCATGTTTGTTAAATAAAACCGTAAATCCTTATTATTGTAAACCCGAAAAATGTGATAAGCTTGAACTTTGGCTGTTAAAGGTTGGAAGTGTGAGGTTGGAAGAAGAAAATAAAGAAGTTGTTCATAAACGTTGGGATTCAAAAGAAGAAGATTTGCTGTGGAAGCGAATGACTGAAGTGAAAACTGATAGCATAAACCAGCGGGTGGAACAAATTGCTAAAGAATTAGGGCGGACTGAAAAAGCAGTATATTTAAGATACTGTCAGCTTAAACAGAAACGGAAAAGCCAAGATGAAAGTGTTTTTGAACAACCACGGGAAGAAACTGTTGAGGTTGAAACTGTTGAACGTCTCATGTTTGTCAGGGGCGTGGGATACTGTGTTAAACTTTCAGAAAGCATATGTCAAAAACTAAACTTGAAAGAGAAAGACTTCTTAATTGTCCAAATAGACGGAAACGTTTTGAAACTTATTCCAGCCGACATTACACCACGAAAAACCAACAAAGCAAAGGTTTAAGAACTTCTTCAGCTTTTGCCAAAATGGAGGAACTCCAAAATGGCGGAATTACCTTACAGAGTTATAGTTAAATCTGATGGTAGGCTCACTATTCCAGAAAACATACGTAAAAAATTAGGCATAAGAGAAGGCAGCGTTTTAGAACTGAAAATTTACGGAAACGACAAAATCCTAATCACAGTGTTAATGAAGTAATTAAGCATGGGTGTTTTCAGTTGTAGCGCCCGCTACACCACTAAATTATTATAGAAATACATACTATTAAATTAGTGAGGCGTAGCCATGCCAACACTAATAGGAAAGCTCAAGAAATACGTGGCAATTGTAATCCTTGCAGTAGCAATCATTTGGATGCTAACACCAATACCGGAAGGCTCCATCATTCTTTCAATTATATTGGCGTATTTCGGCTATAAGCTCACATTAGACTTTCAGACATCAGTTTTAATTTTCATAGTCACTTTCATGCTCACTCTAACCATATTTTCAAAGTTAAAACTTCTCGAAAAACTTAAAACGTCCCTTAAAAAATATAAAAGCGAATAGACAAAACACGCAAATTTTCCAGTTCAAACACTTTTTATGGGTTTAAACATCACTATGGCTTTCGCATATTGATAATGGGTTTCAGCTTTTCTCTGGCTAACGCAAAGCAACATGGGTTTTCATTTCGACATTGGCTGTTGATTTAACCGCATTTTCTCGATGGTCTTCAAATCATTCATGGCTTCCTAAATAGAAGATTATTCCATAAGTGTTTATAAACATTCTTACCAAATCTCTTAATGGTGAAGTAATGGATAAACTCCGTTTCTTGGTTGAAACATACTTGGACTATCAAAAAGACCGCATCCGCTTAGAAAACAGGCTTCGTTCACTACCTTCGGAACTGGCTGAAGAAACCTTCTTTAAAGCATTGGCTAAAGACGCCCATGAACTTGAGAAACAAGTTGCACAAGAAATCTCAAGAGAATTAGAGAATGAACCGTTGTGGGTTAGCTACTTGAGCAGAATAAACGGCATAGGACCGACATTAGCAGCGTATTTGATTGCTTGGTTGTGCAGAAACCGAACAGTCAAGATTTGGAAAAGAAAAAAGTCAATAACGCTTCCGCCCTACGCCAAAGTAATTGAAGACACGAAAACCTACACTATAATCGAGATGCCACCAGTTTTCGACGTGGCAGCCAACCCAAGCAAAATCCACAAATACTGTGGGCTGTCGCCGGGTTCAAAGAAAACGAAAGGCGAAAAAATAACCTATAACCCAAAACTGAAAACCCTATGCTGGAAAATAATGAGGCAACTGCTCATGCTGGACGCCAGAGGCGTGCCAATTAAATACGCTGAGCTTTTCCGTAAAGAAAAGGCTGAATACGACAAACGGTGCCCACAGCCTGAAAAAGGAAGCAGAAAACTTAAAGTGCATAGAACAACAGTAAAAATAGTGATGCGAATATTCATGACAAACCTATGGGTGACTTACCGCAGACAGAAAGGCTTACCCGTAACGGAGCCATACCCAAGCAAACTTGGACACGAAATGCTAACGCCAGAAAGCCTATTAGACAAATAGCCATTATTTGATTGGAACGAAACCCCATAAAAGATATGCGAAGCCAGAAAGCGGATTGAAAACAATCGATAGAATGCGAAAGCCACGGTGCCTATTGAAACCCCATAAATGAAATGCGATTAGCCAAAAATCGAATTGAAGCCAATATATACCATGCGTAGCCATTAAGTTATTGAACCCCATATCCTAATGCGTAGCCATTAGGTTAGTGACCCCCTATGAGTTAGGTGCGGAGCCAATAACCAAAATGAACCCCTATAGACACTTTGCGAACAGCCACCCAAGTGGATGAAGCCCGTTGGGTTGTATGCGAAAAGCCAACAAAGGTATGATGCCCATTGTGAAAATGCGTAGCCATTGTCGATTTGAACCCCATTCAAATAATGCGGAAGCCAATGAGATAATGAAGCCCTTAACTATTATGCGTAGCCAGTATTGGACTGAAAACCATCTATAGTATGCGATTAGCCATTAAAAGATGAAACCCAACAAATCATTGGGATAGCCACTATAATATTGGAAATGTAGCAACTGCTACACCCAAACAGAAAAACGGGGAAAATAAAGTTTATCCCTTACTTTTTGGCGAAAGCAACTTCCTAACAACACTGCTTCTCTCAACAATTTCGTTCTGCCACGCAAGATACCGCTGAAAACGTTCCCGCTTCTTCCTCACACTCCTCAGCCAAACACGAACAGCACTATAACTCATACCAAACTCTTCAGCAACAGCCCTAAGCTTTCCAAGACGCTCCAAAGCCAACAGCAAACGCTTATCCCTCTCCTCAGCACTACTCCAACTACCCCTAGGCAACAACATCACCCAACTTTATCTAAACTCCGCAAGAAGACCCCCGTCTGAGAGGGCGGGGCTGAATTGCGGTAAACTTTAAGTTCTTCTAATTCTAATATACTTTTGCTATGAGGCTGACTGTCCAAGCGGGTATTGTTGGGCTGACTCGAAGGAAAAAAGAGCTTCTGGATAGAGAATACTCTAACCTTCAGAGGTTTCTCAGGGGCGATAAGGCTGTTCCATTGTATTCGGCGAACAAACAGCAAGCCCTCAGATACTACAGAAAAGTGAAGCAGAAAGAATATCCGCTCAGTTTAAGAAACGACTTAATCAATCTGCGGAGGGCTAAGGCTTTCTGGTTTCTGAAAATCCCAGTGTATGGCGTGAGAGGCGGAATTAGAGTTCCAGTTAAGTCCCACAGAGAGTTTCCAGACGGCAAGCTTTGCGAAAGCAAGATTGTGCGAAGAAAAGGCAGATACATTGCAATGCTGACCTTCGAGTTCAGCCCACCGCCCATGCGTGTTTGCTCCTCAATTCTTGCCGTGGATTTGGGTGAACGCTTCTGTGCCACTGCGGTGCTTTGGCATAAGAGCGTGATGAAAGTCCAGTTTCTCGGCAGGGAGATAAGGGGCATAAGGCGTCATTACGCTTGGCTCCGTAGAAGGCTTCAAGAGAGAGGTCTAACCCAAGTTGTAAAGAGAATTGGTTGCAAGGAGAGAAGGGTGGTTAACGCCATCCTTCATCGAGTCAGCAAACGGATAGTCAGCCTCGCCCTTGCAACCAACTCTTACATTGTCTTGGGAGACCTCACAGGAATACGCCGAAGAGTTAACGGTAAAGGCAGACGCCTACGTAGAATAGTCAGCAACATGCCATACTACCGCCTAACAAAAATGATTGAATACAAGGCTATGCTTGTCGGCATCCCAGTCATAACGACAAGCGAAGCATACACAAGCCTAACATGCCACATCTGCAGATGCGAAGGAGAACGCAAAACACAAGGGCTATTTGTTTGTCCACACTGTGGAGAGTATAACGCTGACTTGAACGGAGCCATAAACATCGCTAAAAAGTTTGAGAGGTCTTTGGGCTATATGCCCTTAGACGGGGCTGAAGTGAACCAGCCCTAAACCATGCGTTGCATGGAAGCCCCACCCTTAAGGGTGGGGTAGTTCACCGCATTTTGGATGCCACGACCTTTCACCCGTAGCCATGTCAACCAGTATCCAACGTCCATCCTTAGCCCTACAAAAATCAATCGACCAGTAACCGTCAAACTGCTTAGCAACAATTTCAGCATAATTTGTTAATAACGCAATTTCTTCCTCTGTTTCCGTATTTATTTCCTTCAAAACTTCTCTCCAATTTTGAATACTTGGCGATTTAATCCTTTCCACTTGTTCTATAGCATCCTCTATCCAATACGGATGATGACAGAGAACCCTTCCATTCTTTATGAAATATCTTCTTTCTGGATTAATTGGCGTATCACCATGAAAAGCCGTAAAACGAGTATCCATCGGAATAAACTCTCTAACTACAAACGCCTTAAAATCTAAACCCATAATGTCAGCACACAAGTTAAAAGAAACTATGTTTAAGATGTGTTCCTCTAAACCTTTACAACCATCAATAAAACACGAATGTTTCCAAGAATGCTTTGCACTGGCTAAATCTGTTCTCAAAAAACAAGGATAACCCACCCTTTCACACGCCCCCCTAACCTTTTCCACAACACTTTCACAAACCCTTTCGCAATACAGAACACGCAACTCCTTTTTCGTCAACAAAACAACCTCCGTTTTAGGCTGCGGAATAGGCAAATCCTTAACCTTCGGATACCAAAACAAAAAACTATCCTTAATCAAAATCCCAACTTTCCTGCAAACGTTTTCAATGCTTGTCACTTTTGCTTTCCTTTTTAAATTCTTCAACATTAACATCTTCAAGATTTATCCACCAAGCTCTCAACTTCTTTTCCTTAGTTATGGGATGCTCTCTCATCGCCGGGTCAAAGTTTAAAATATTCCATCCTTCATCGCTTGACTGTTTATGTATTCTAAGTAGCCGTTTGCCTACAAGATGTCGACCTACTTCCGCTGGATTTGGCAGACCAATGCCTCTTGCAATTTCTGTTGTGCCCGCACCCAAATTGTCAATTAAGTAGCTGATTATTTTCCTATCCACTTCATCTTTACAATACTTCATAGGATTAACACGGGGCTTCTGCAAATCATACTGCTTAGCCAACTCCACAATAATCGGTTTAGCCCAATTCCAATCTCTCTCTAAAGCCTCTAACCGCTCCTCAATTGTCTTTCTACTCATCTCAAACCATCTCGAACACACATGTGAAATTCTCAAACCCATTCTCATATCCTCAAATGCATATAAGACTTTCGCAGAACCCTCTCGGAACTAAAAATACCATAAAAACACTCATATGAGAAATACTAACTGGTAAACATCTGTTGACTTTGAGAACCAAAGACCTAATGGTGTTTGGTTGTTTGTAGCTATGTTGGGCAAGTTTGTTTTATAGAGCATACTTCCATATGTTTTTAAATACTTGGTTGTTCTAAAAATTTATGGGAGAGAGGATGAAAAAGAATAGAGTGAAAACGTTTGCGGTTTTAGCCTTGCTGGTAGCAACCATTACTTACGTAAGCCTTCTCTATTTGAACATTGAAGCCTACAACAACTACTGCCAAGAAAAACTTGACAGCTACCCAGAAAGCGTTAGACCCTACATTGACTTTGAACCCTTCATTTACACAGCGACAGGGCAAACATATACATATTCGGGGTTGTTCTTGACTGTTTGCTGGTTTACCGTTTTATCCTATTTACGAAAGAAACAAACGTTACCTGCGTATTTTCTAATCGCAATCTTAGCCTACGCAGCCATAGTGTCAGCAGCCAGAATAAGCTTCGTAGCCTATGCAGAAGAAACAATACACATAAACGTCTTGCGAGTATATGATGAAGAAATAGCCTCTGACTCATGGCTTCGGTTTGTAGCTAACGCATCAACATGGTTCATGCAAGACCACTACTACTACGACTTTGAAAGTGATTTTGGATTCAGAATAGAATTCCACTTTACTGACTGGTTCACTTGGGACAGTAGCGACAACAACCATGACTACTATTACCTATTGAAAGAAGCGATAAACGAAATGGGCTGGTCATGGGGAAAAGTTGTCAACGGAGAACCAATGCACTTAATGATAGTGGCGACGGGACAAGAAGATTATGATGGTTATCAGGGTTTCAGCCCCCCCGACTGGAGAGCATTAATCTTTCACGTAACATGGAACATAGCTGACACGCAACAAGTCATAATGCATGAAATCGGACACCAGTTCAACCTCACTCATTGTTCTATCTCGATATGTTATATGGCTGACCCACCGTTCCCCGCAGCCACAGAATACTGCTATTGGCACCGAAAAGCCATATCAGACAACAGATACCTTCCACTCACAGAACCTCCACCCCCACCGCCACCAGCACCCCCTGCTCCATCGCCAAATCCAGATTCGCCGGGTGGCGGGGTCGGCGGGAGCAGACCTGCCCTTTGTAAATAACATGTTAGGCTTCGGTGTAGGCTATCTGTTTGCTATGCTTAGGCGGTCAAAAATTGAACAATCGAATGGTTTACCAGACAAATAAGAAAGGGATGAAAAATGCTTAGGCGTCAAAAATGTATTACATGCGAAGGTTTGAAAAAGAAACTGGAGGAAGCAAAAGCCAAAAACGATTTAGAATTAGCACAAATTGCTCATTGTCAGATGAGAGAACATTTATCACGGGTAAAATATCCAAATAAACATGGATTTAATAAATAAGCACGGGTTCAGATGAAAAACATGACGGAAAATAAAGGTTTTGAGGGTGACATCAAAATCGAAGGTTCAAAAATGATAATTTGCATACCTTTACAAAAGCCACTTGTGTCAAGTGGCGGACGGATGGTTCTCATTTACTCTACTAAAGGGTTTGAAGAAAAGCAAGTAAACGGAGTTCTCATTCGAGTGATGCTTCAAATAGGCTGGAGTATGGAAAAAGACGAATTATACGACTGGAGAACAGATGATGTTAACTGGGCAAAGGTTGAAAAAAATTTGGCAAACTTCTCGGTAGCATCAAACCCAGAAAAACAAGGAAAATTATACCGTTGACACATTACATGGAAAGTAGGTGAAAAACTGAAGTGTCGTGGCTATGACCCCTTATGGAACTTTGTTCTATATCTCTTAAATATTTGGTTATCTTAATCTATGTTATGGGAAAACGATGAGTAAGTTGAAAAGGGCGACTGTTTCTGCGTCTTTAATAGCCTTTTCTGTTTTGTTGCCTCTTTTTGGCGTGGCAAACGCATCGTCTATGAGCTTATGGGTGGACTATTCTATAACAAACATGCCTTCTGGGTATTTTGGCGGGTGGTGGACGTGTGTTGAGTTGAAAGGCATTTCCATGCCAGCTCCGATAAACTTGAGTGTGGACGGATTTAATGACGGCTTTAAAAGTTTAACTTTTAAAATGTTAAGTCCAGACACTGACCGTTTCTTCATTTTGTTTTACGTGGATTATGACGTTTCAATTGGAAAAGAAAAAGCTCAAGAATATGCAACCAGCGTTATAAGCGAAGTTCTGAAAGCCTTCAATTACTGTGACTTCACTTTCCTAAACGGCGAAGTTAACGTCTACACTTCAGCGGTTGAAGTTAAACGTTCAATGGGGTGGGGCGACTACACGCTGGAAAACATCTATTCATTTTTAAGCCAAAGCAAAAGTGTCGTTCAACCGCTTGTAGACAGCTATTTTCTGGGTAAAACACCGAACAGGGGCATAACTGAAATAGGCTACAGTATGAACTCAACGTTTGGTTGGAGCTTAACCATCGCATGTAGCGAAACCGAAAAACTGAACGAAAAAGGAGAAAACAAAATGGTTACGTTAACTGACCTTTTCACGTCAAACTTTCTTGAGAACGTTGACGAAGTAAAAATTACCCTTCAAAAGCAACTGGACGATTGGCATATCTGCGTTAACGCTATACAGCCAGACAGTTACATTAACAATTCAGACGACTATTACTGGACTTTCAAGTTTGAAGAGGCGAAACCCGTCATAGAAAACATAACAGTCACGTTTTCAGTAAAAAATGAAGAGGCGGACAAGCCTTGGACACCTTCCCTATATGACGGGATTGTTGTTTCATGCTCAATATTCGCATTAATAACTGGAACATTAACAGTCAAAAAATGGAGGAATAAAAAGTGAGAAAAACCCTTACAGTAGCCTTCCTAACAGCAATAATGCTTCTGACACCGTTCACAACAGCCAAAATCTTCGCAAACGCCATGAACCAACCCGCAACATACACAAACACCCTAACCAAAACCGTGACAATAGAAGGCAAAACGCTTCAAGTAAACGGCATGGCAACAGTGGCAGACTATCATAACGGAACTAAACAAGTCCAACTATCAATAGACATTCAAGGACAGCTATCAAAAAACGTGCAGAGAATAAGAGTTAATTTGACAAAAACAGTAAGCGACGCATTCACATCCAACAACGCTAAAACACAGACGCAAATCATGTCGCCTTACGAAGGTCCATTAAAAAAACAATTAATCGATGGCGTCCTATTCGTTTTAGCCCCCGGAAACTATTCAATATATGTAAAATACAACCATCCCGACAACTACGAAACCTATTATCCTATGGAATGGAATAGGCACTACGACATACAAGGCGTGCAGATGATTGATACACACCTAAGCAAAATCGAAGTTACAGACTGGATAAACCAGCAAATCTCCGACGAGCAACTATGGAACAACATAATAACTGGGACAGCGGTTATGGCAGGATTGTTTGGAGCCTTCGTAGCCTTCTTTGAGAACCCAATTTTAGGCATAATGGCGATAATATCGGCAATTGCAAGCCTCTTCTCATGGCTGCTTCAAGTGTTGGGAATAACAAACAAGTCACAGTGGATAATAGACACTGTCCAAGCAGAACAAGGCGACGGCTGGTCTTGGGAATGGGGCTTCAGAACAACATCCATTAGCGGATGGATACTTGACCCGCCAATAATCGACATACGCTCAGAAGAAGATTTATACTTGATAATGCAGCACCACCGAATAGAAGTTCTCCTATGGGAAACCAAAGAATTTTATCAACTGTGGGGAAACGAACTTCAAAACAATGCATCACCCGCAACATACACAGTCGAAACATGGATGTGCCTACACGTGCCGTCTGGCACACTTGGCGGAGCATACTACGTCCTCAAACCCTAAAGAAACTTTTCTATTCGTGGCGGTCAGACGCTTTAGGCTGTAGCGTCTGCTACTTTTAATTAGCCATGTCTTTCCCTAAAACTTTTATACAAATTCCCTTACTAAAAATAAAGCATAAGGATGGTTCAAAAGTGAGTGTTGTTGTTTATGGTGTTCTCGTTGTAAAAGGTTTGATGTTGCATCGGAACATTTCGTTGCTTGACAAAATTCGAGCCATAGTTTCTGACCCGTTTGACCCTGTTGAATATCTTTACTGTCGAAAACATCGCCTCTACTATAAGCGTGCTCAAACATGGTATGGCGAACCTGTTTTTGTCATTTGCCCAAAATGTTTTGAGGAGAAGTTTGAAAATGGACAAGGTTTCCCTTAAATATTGGCTGTTGCTGCCGTTTCTATGCTTGTTCTTGGCAGTTTCAATTGTGCTTTTCGGCGACCCCGAAGAGGAAAAGTAAATTGAAAGTTGATTTGGTGATGTGGACTAAAAACGGTGAAAGCACGCTTCCGAAGGTTTTGAAGCGAATAGACGAAGTTGTTCCACATGAAGTTGTTTGCCATAAGATTTTGGTTG
>Ga0078972_1015515_pt1 | contig 11634 bp, 7 predicted proteins | sample YelNatPaOPGAMG01_FD_67568 | JGI IMG/M metagenome (GOLD analysis project Ga0078972, IMG submission 67568) | Hot spring thermophilic microbial communities from Obsidian Pool, Yellowstone National Park, USA - OP-RAMG-01 (SPADES assembly) (version 2) | ecosystem: Environmental > Aquatic > Thermal...
AGTGTAAGGGTAGGTCATAACGGCCGTTATTAGTGCTAATAGTGTAGAGAGTATAACCGAAGAAGTATCTTTTATGGTAACTATCCCAACCCCATCTAGCTGAAGGGTCAGAGAAGTGTCTCTTACAACCACAGCGTCTAACGCCTTTTTTAGAACAGTCGCAGGTCCTTTTACCGTAGGGATTGGAAGGAGATTCAATAGGAGCACCATCACTAGTTATCTTAGCGTTAGGCTCGATCAGTCCCATCTTGATAGAAGGTTTAACAGCGACTTCGGAGAAGAGCAAAGAGATGACTCTTTGAGGACCGAGAGATACTTCTCTACCTTAAGTTTTTCAACCCATCTAGTGATGCTATAGGTTTTGAGATGAACCATAGTGATTAGGGAGCGAAGTATTTCAGCCCGATACTTAGCAGGTCTACCGGTATTAGAGTAGTAAGGGGACAAGGTAGGAATTTTAGTACTAGGATAAGGAGGCAAAAGGGTAAAAATCAAGGGGTTGGGCTGTGGGGTAAAGTGCAGTAAGGCTGTAGCTAGAAGTGAGATTACAAGAGGCTTTAGAGTTTCCGAGAATCTACAAAATTTGAGAGGAGGGATAAAAGATGAGTACCAGATTTGGTGAATTTTTTAAGCTGGTGTTGCTATTCGTAATCTTGAGTTTATTGGGAAGCGGTTTACTGTCGATTACTTGGAGTAAGGAACCATTGACCTTTGCCATCGGTTTCTTTGCCGGGGCAGAGCCAAGGGAGGATTCTTTACTCTTTCGAGAGTGGCAGAAGAGGACTGGAGTAGAGATTAAGCTAATTAAAATGGAGTCAAGTGGTATAGGAGAAAAGATTAATACTATGCTTGCTTCTGGTGATCTACCTGATATAATGACCTGTAACCGGGATATAGCAAATAATTATGGCCCACAAGGAGCTTTTATCCCAATTAATAAATACTTTGATAAGGCTCCGAATATTAAAAAATATTTTGATGTGAAGAAAAATCCATGGTTATATGGCCCCGGTGGTAACATATATATCTTAACTCAAACAGGTCCTTATCTTGAATGGTGTTGGGTATGGAACAGAAAGTGGGCAGATAAGTTAGGATTAAGCACTCCTAGAACAGTAGAAGATTGGGTTAAGGTATGGGAAAAAGTAAAAGCAAGTGATCCTAGTGCTATACCTGTTATTACGAGATCTACAAAGCCTATAGAACTTTTATACAGATTCTTTTTCCCCGTATGGTGGGGAATTACTAGTGATAGTTTTATCATAGAAAAGGGTAAACTTCGTGATCCATGGCTTACACAAGATATGAAAGGATTGATTTCATTCTTACATGAGATCTATGCTAAGGGACTGTTATATAGAGAGTTTCCAACTGCAACATGGGACTCTGTTACTCAAGCAATCGCTCAAGGAAAGGTATTTTCAGTCCTCGATTATCAGAGTATAGCCTATCAGACAATGAAGATTCCGGCAGATATAATAGAATCTTATGAACCATTATTTCCACCAAAGGGACCATATGGAAAAAGTGGATGCGACTGGTTTGGACCTACGTCTTATACCGGCATCGCCATTACAAGTAAGTGTAAGGATATAGATTCTGCTCTCAAATTCTTGGATTATCTTTGGAGTAAAGAAGGACCTTACTTCTATTACTTCGGTATAAAAGGGGATACCTACGAAATAAAGAAGGGCGGAGAGATAGCCTATACACAGAAAGTCATTGATGAAGCTAATAAGGCAAAGAAGGATGTACTTAGTTATCTTCAGTCTAATTATAATATCTACCTTTATTATATAAATGTCTCTCCATTAGAACCTAAACTCCACGTACTTTCAGATATAGCTCAAAAGAAGCCGAAAGGCTACATAAAAGGAAAAGCTATTGTTGCTATGAATCTTGCTAAACCTAGACCACCAATATGGTTGACAATGGATGAGCAGAAGAGGGTTAACTCCCTTAATGCTAATATCTCCACCTACAGAGATGAGTGGGTATTTAAGTTTATTTTAGGGACTGAACCTCTAACAAAATGGGATGAATTTATAACTGGACTTAAAAAGATAGGGGCAGAAGAAGCTGAAAGTATTAACAATGCTGGATATGAGCGTTATCTAAAATTTGTTGGAAAACCAAAGGGTTATATGCCTACGATAAGATACGATCTTTTAGGTCTTGACAAGTTAGTTGGTATTTCAAAATAGTAATAATCTATACCTAAGTTGTCTGGCTCCTGCTATGAGCTTAAAGCAGGAGCCTATGGATTTTATGTAAAGGAGATGGAAGATGAAGAATGAAGTCTCGATGGATGAAGAATTTCTGGAATAATCGCTACTTGTTTTTAATGTTCCTGCCAGGTTTACTTTACTTCATAATATTTCATTATATACCAATGTTTGGAGTTATTATTGCTTTTAAAGATTACAGCCCATGGCTTGGAGTATTAAGAAGTCCTTGGGTAGGTTTAAAAAATTTTTACGAATTCTTTTCTGGCCCGTATGCTTGGAGATTGATAAGGAATACCCTATTGTTGAATATATACTGGTTAATATTTGGTTTTCCTATCCCTATAGCTTTTGCCCTTTTACTTAATGAGGTAAACAATGAACTGTATAAAAAAGTCGTACAGACAGTCACATACTTTCCATTCTTTTTATCTATGCCTATAGTGGCTGGCTTAGTTGTGCAATTGCTGTCTCCTTCCACAGGAATTGTCAATATACTTCTTACCAGAGTTTTTAAAAGAGAGCCGATTTATTTTTTAACCAGACCAGAATATTTTAGGACGATCTATATATTAGCAAATATTTGGAGAAGTATGGGTTATAGCGCTATTATATATCTTGCATCTTTAACAAGTATAGATCCAACTCTTTATGAAGCTGCAGTCATCGATGGAGCTAATCGATGGCAAAGGACTAGATTTATTACCATTCCAGGTTTAATCCCTACTATTACAATATTACTTATACTAAGTACGGGCCATATATTATCTGTAGGAATAGATTTAATATTACTTTTGTATAATCCTATGACCTACGAAACTGCAGATGTTATAGGTACATTTGTATATCGAAGAGGTATAGTAGGGCTTGGTGGTACAGCTCCAGATTTAAGTTTGGGTACAGCGGTAGGTTTATTTCAGTCTACAGTAGGATTAGTAACTGTAATTATTGTAAACAATATAGCTAGAAGAATTAGTGAAACTAGTCTATGGTGAGAGAGGGAAGAGGAGATGCGTGTAAAGGGTGAATCGAAACTATTTGATTATTTTAATGTGATCTTTCTTGGAATTGTTACCTTTATTGTTCTGTATCCATTTCTCTATACGATTTCTGTATCCCTTAGTAGTCCGGAAGCGGTTTATAAGGGAGATGTTACTCTTTTCCCGGTAAAATTTAACCTTATGGCTTATGAAAAGGTCTTATCTAGTAATAGGATATGGAGAGCTTATCTAAATTCTGTTATCTATACAACTGTAGGTATCCTAATAAGATTATCCCTTTTATTACTCACAAGTTACCCTCTTTCTCTTTCTAGGTTTCCTGGACGAAAAATTTTTACTTTTATAATAACATTTACTATGCTCTTTAGTGGAGGTTTAGTTCCATATTTCCTTGTTGTAAAGACTTTAGGACTACTAAACACTATATGGGCTATAGTCGTCCCTGGAGCATTAAGTGCTTGGAACATACTTGTCACTAGGACTTTCTTTCAAACCAGTATTCATCCAAGTCTTATAGAATCTGCACAAATAGATGGAGCCAATGACCTCCAGATCTTGTTTCGGATAGTTCTTCCTCTTTCCACTCCGATCATAGCAGTAATGACTCTATTTATTGCAGTAGGTATATGGAATGACTATTTTACCCCATTGATTTTCTTAACTGATGATACTAAGTTTCCTCTTACAATAATTCTTAGAGATATTGTAATAATGGCTTCTGGGATAGAGTTTACTGGAACAGCGATTGGTGCTATCTCAATACCAACACAGAGTATTCAGGCTGCTACACTGGTAGTAAGTATAATACCTATCCTGGCTCTATATCCATTTGTACAGAGATATTTTGTTAAAGGTATTATGATTGGGGCAATTAAAGGATGAACAGAGATAGCCCTCCATTCTCAGGAGGGCTATCTCTGTTAGATTTTGATTTTACTTCTTCTTTACAGGTACTTCTTTTAGGACTTTCTTGTCTTTATAGAGTGGATAGTAAGTGCCTTCGGGAGAAATATTCATAACATTGTCCCCACGCCATTTCGCTTTATACTTTAACCCTGATGCGAATTCTTCTGTTTCATACTCTGCTACTGGGAAGGTAATTACTAACACTTCTCCCTCTTTCAAAGAATTGATTAAAATAAAACATCTTTTATACCATGGAAATTCTCTGCCGGAGTAAGTTTTATCTTCCGATTTCTTATACACCTTTACAGCTCCATAAGGAGTCCATTCGGGAATTCTTATAGCCAACTCTTCTATGTCTTTCTTGATTTCTATTTGAATTTGTCCTCTGTGAGGGAGAAAGCTCTTTAGTCTTAGCCATTTGGCATCCTTATTTAGAAGAAGATTTACATATACTCTTCTATCCATTTCAGTAACGATCGAATCCCATACTATATAAAGTCCTCTCGTTCCGCTAGCTATACAACAGGTTTGTACATCCATTACGTGTCCTCTTCCCCATTCCCCGCTATATACAAAGTCATTTGGTGCTGAATAACCAGAGAACGATCCTTTCACTCTCTGAGCAACCTTGTAGTATGTCCTATGTTTAGGTATATCTCTCTCTTTTGTGTCTAAATCTTCTATCCAGCTGACATCTAATAGCTGACTTTCTGTAAGATGATTTCTTACAAATCGCTCAACTGTTCCCCAATATTCAACATATCCTGTTTTTGCTAATATAATACCTATGTCTATTGCATCTACTAGGCTACAGGTTTCGTGTTCAAATCTCTGGTCATATAAATCTCCAGGAGTCCAGCCGAAGTTTGTACACTGTTTTAATGCCCAATCATAAGACCTTTTTACAAACTCTATTATTGAGGAATCCATCATATGGACGCCAAAGTGCGCTAATGAGGCTAATGTGCCCATCCTGGTGTGAAAATGTCCACTTCTATACTCTAGAGCAGGGTTAAAACTTCCATCTTTATTAAAGACTCCACTTCTATAGATAATGTTATGGGTAAACCTCTCAGCCAACTCGTAAGCAATTCTATTTCCTGTTAACAGGTAGTAATTTAGTAATGGCCCAATCTGTCTACCCCACATAGCAGCAGGGTCTACAGTTAATTTTGTATGAACTGCATCGAAGGAAGGCCAGCCTCTTGGGGTATATTCTGATGCTGGATAATACCATCCTTCTCTCTCTTTTCTGGCTATTCTTTTAAGTGCTGAACATAGTCTATCCGCATAAGCTTTAATATTTTCATCGCAGGTTTCTTGATACCAGCTAGTAAGTCCCATTATTACTGCCCTTTGGTCAATCATAGAAGCACTTTCTACAAATTCTGCCTGATGCTCTTTAATAGTGGCTTCGTCAAATGTATTCCTTCTGTAGCTTAAGCCGTCCTCTCTGAAAAAACTTAACAGATTTCTACGGTAATATTTCTCTATTTCGAATGGCTCATTAATTTTATTCATCTTCCTCGCCAGTATAAGCGAATCAACTAATCTTCCATGACTAGAGCCAAAGTCCCAGTTTCCATGTACCATATAAGCTGGTTTTGCCATTAGATTTGCATTAAAGAATGGAATATATTCATAATCCTCATCAGCCACTCCTAACATAGCATTTATTGCTTCTTTTGCCCTATCTTCTAGATCTAATGTATCTGGAAATTCGCTACTATCAAGTATTTCCATACTTTTCCCTCCTTATGGGATTAGAACAACCTTTATGGAATCTTCTCCCTTTTCTGCCAATTTAAATGCCTCTTCAAACTGTTCCAGAGGAAAAGTGTGTGTTACTATCTTATCTACCTTGATCTTACCTTTTACTAGCAAATCTATTGCTATTGGGTAGGAATATGGGCTTATATGAGCTCCAAATATATTGAGCTCTTTTCTATCCCCAATGATGCTCCAATCGACTGTCGTGGGTGAAGAAAAGACGCTGAACTCTACAAATGTACCTAATTTCCTTAGCATCTGTAATCCCTGTATAACACCCTCTGGAGAGCCGCTGTTGTGTATATAAACATCACAGCCATATCCATCAGTTAATCTCTTTACCTCTTCTACTACATCTTGCTCTAAGGGGTTAAGTACGATATCTGCTCCCAGCTCTTTTGCCAATTCTAAACGCTTTTTCTTTAAGTCTATACCGATTAGTAATCTTGGATTTTTTAATTTGACCAATTGTAATTTACAGAGGCCAATCGGACCAAGCCCTGCTATTACTACTACATCACCAAACTTTATATTTGCCCTCTCTACAGTATGTACTGAACAGGCAAGTGGCTCAATCATAGCTCCAACAATATCTGGCAATTCGTTTGGAACCTTATGAACTATGTCCTTTTTAGAAAATTTCATATATTCTGCCATACCTCCATCAGCAACCTTACCCTGATGACCATGTATGTTATGCTCTTTGCACATCCAATACTCTCCCCTTATGCAATATCTACATTCACCACAGGGTATAATCTGCTCTGCAATCACCTTTTGTCCTATAGCAAAGCCGTATTTTTCCCTGGCATTTTCTCCTATCCAAACAACCTCTCCGATGAACTCATGGCCAGGTATAACCGGTGGTTTGTTCCACTGTGGCATTCCATTGCCACCCCAGAACATAGCTGCACCTTTGTAAGACTTGATATCACCTGCACATATTCCACAAGCCTTTACCTTTACCAAGATATCATCTGGTCCGACTTCTGGAATAGGAACTGTTTCTAATCGATAATCATAAGGCCCATAACATACTATTGCCTTCATCTTATCAGGTAATGTCATAATTCCCTCCTAATTTGTAGGACAGGCAATCTACTATCTAAGCTATAGATAGGACGCCTGTCCTATTTTATATATAACGAACTTCTCTAAAAGATTACTTTTCAAAAAAGATCTGTTCTACGCTGAAGTTTGCAGCTATGGCTTGCCCCGACTTTGGAATATTACCTAATCTAGCAGAGACTATCATAGGTAGTTTAATCTTTTCCACTATCGTTATGATGGGTATATATTGTCTATGCCATGAAAGTCCATCTCTTCTCAGTCTGTTATACTCCTCTGAACCAGTGACACTTTCCCACCTCTTTTTATCTATCTCGTAAGCCTTCTTAACCCAAGCTGGAGGTTCTTCTCCCTGCTTACCATCAGAGTCATACCAAGCCCTCCAGAGGGGACCCATAACTTCGACTACCCTTGAGGTGAATGAGTTATCCCATCCCAGATCGTGACAGTAGTATACAGTTGCTTGAATCTCGTTCGCTGAATTTCTCTGACTCCAAAGCTGTGGATCTATCCTCTTAAGTGTAGCTTTTATACCGATATTTTTGAGGTATTCTACTATAAGCTCACTTAAAGGAAGAAGGTCTGGAGCCTGAGCTCCACACTCTATAAGCATATTGAGGACCTTACCATCTGGTCTTAATCTATAACCTTCCTGATCTCTCTTGTCTAACCCCATCTGATCTAGCAGTTTATTAGCTTCAGCTATATCGTATTCACTTGGGACAGTCTCAGGAAGCGAGACAAATCCATAGTAGATACTATCAATAATCTCCTTACGATTTATCGCCAAAGTGATAGCTCTACGGAATCTAACGTCTTGAACAATCTTACGCCAGACTGGATCTTTATATGTTAGATTCAGATAAAATGCCCTAGTAGCATGGTTGTCAAGTAAGGCAATTCTAAACCCCGCTTTTTCTCCATACTCTCTATAAAGGGGAACTTTTATCAAGGAAGTACCTTCTCTCATCCAATCAACTTCTCCTGTTAATGCTCTCATATTAGCCATTTCTACGTCTTGGACCAATGTAGAGACAATTCTGTCTATATAAGGTAGTTGATTCCCTGCAGTATCCACTTTAAAGTAGTATGGGTTTCTCTCCCACTCGTATACTCCGCCAGCAGCCTTAACTAAAATCCAGGGTGTGAGAACAGGAAATCCTATACTCTTAGCCTGAGTCTGTTCAAAATTAGTGAAATCTTTAAGGTCAAATAATTTCCACCATTCCTCTCTAAAGCCTTCTTTTTCTAATAATGGCTTTAGCTTTTCTAGTGGTGTATATTTGATGTGAAATTGCTTGAGATAATGAGCAGGTTTTAGTAGATCTGTATATCCGGCCCAGTTTTCTATAGAAAGTATCCTGAGGAATCCTCCGTTAGGTTTTGGGAAGGTGATCCTAAAGGTAAGCTCGTCTATAATTTCTAGCTTCATCGGTTCACCCTTAGGGTCTTTACCGACTCTGAATTTAGCTGGAAGAGTAGGATTTAGCTTTTCATTTAATAAGACATCTTCATAAGTGAATCTTATGTCCTCTGTAGTTACAGGATGTCCATCAGACCACTTTAGTCCCTTTCTTAATCTAAAAGTAAAGACCCTATTATTATCCCTTACTTCGAAGCTTTCTACTATATTACCCTTTATTCCAGACGTTCCAATCCCGGGAGCAATGAGTAATGGTTCATTATTCATACAGAAGACATCTGGAGCCCAGTCTGCAACTGTATGAACATTTCTTAACGTCCCACCGTACTTACCAACACGCCAGTCTGGAAGGTCTCTTTTTGAGATAAGAACCCCAGGACCAACCACAAATGGCTTTTCTGGTAATCTTTCTTCCACCCGGGGAAGCTTACCCTGTTTTACAAGCTCTGCTAACATTGGAGCTTCTCTATATTTTTTCTGAGCAAAGACAGAAGACCAAGAGATAAAAGACAGACTGACGATCAGACAAACCGCAATTAGGATAACTAATCTCTTCATTCTTTATCCCTCCTCTTTCAATTTGATCTTATTTATAGCATTATAACATAATAAAGCGTTAAAGTAGGAAATAAAATAGACAATTTTGATCGGACCTTGGACTTTTTTTCGTAAGTTAAGCGATTGCTTATCTCCAAAAAGTTTATAGAGCCGTCGCGGGGTTCACATAGCTATGTATTAGTGCTATAATTATTAAAGGGGAATAAAGACAAAAGGAGGTGATGTTTGGGTAAGAGAATTAGCGCTATTTTTATAGATTAATTTATAGTTAGTCCAGTCAAGTTAACCCGAACGGGTAGAGTTAATGAGTTTTAGATAAGTAAGAAGAATGTATTTAAAGACTAAGGAGAGGAGGGAAAGTTTATGAAGAAGATTCTAGTTCTTTTAGTATCGATGTTTTTGATCTCCAGTCTGCTGGTAGGTGCTATTCCTGTTTTTTCAGCAGAGAAGATGCCATCTGCTAAGTACTATGCCACCCCAGCAGAGTATGAAAAGGCAACAGGTAAGAAGATAACAAAATTCAGCGAAGCCCCGGATCTTGCCGAACTGGTAAAGCAGGGTAAGCTCCCGCCAGTAGAACAGAGACTACCCAAAGAGCCGTTGGTTGTTCAACCCATAGAAAAAGTAGGTAAGTATGGTGGAGAACTCTGGGCTCCTGCATTTGAGCCTAATAGCTGGGGAAACGATGGTGGAGCCCATATAAGGATCCCATATCTATACTGGATAGACAAGAATACCCAGAAGGTAATACCTTTCCTGGCAAAGGGGTATGAGTTCTCCAAGGATGCTAGGACCATCACGCTATATCTCAGAGAAGGTATGAAATGGTCTGATGGTGAACCATTTACAGTAGACGATATACTCTTCTGGTGGAACGATATTATAAACAATAAAGAACTTACCCCTATTCCGCCAAAGCACTGGATGCCTGGAGGAAAACTGGCAAAGTTTGAAAAGGTTAACGACTATACACTAAGGATAAAATTCGCAGCCCCGTATAAACCAGTCCTTTCTATTCTTGGATACTTTGGGTCTATGCAGCAGAACTTCTTTGTACCAGCTCATTATCTTAAGAAGTGGCATAAGAAGTATAATCCTGATGCAGATAAGATTGCAAAACAGGAAGGTTTTGATGCCTGGTATAAATGTTTTGCTTTCCATAACAATATAACTCCTTCACAGCAGGACGTGAACTGCCCTACAGTTCATCCTTGGATGCTGCAGAAGAAGACAACTACAGGTGCTGTATATGTGAGAAATCCATACTTTGCTGCGGTTGATATTGCAGGAAACCAGCTTCCATATATAGATAAAATCAACGTAGTTGTTACACCATCTAAAGAGACGATGGTGATGAAGCTTGTAAGTGGAGAGCTAGATTATGCAGGTATGTTATTAGAAGTCCCTGATTATACGCTACTTAAGGAGAATGAGAAGAAGGGTGGATACACAGTGTATATGTGGCCCAGCCCTGTGCCAGCAGAAGTAGCGCTAGGATTTAATCTGAACCATAAGGATCCAGTAAAGAGAGAGATCTTCCAGGATGTAAGGTTCAGAAGGGCAATGTCTCTAGCTATAAACAGGGAAGAAATAAACCAGATGGTATTCCTCGGTCAGGGTGTCCCTATGCAGGCAACTGTTCACCCTGATTGTAGCTTCTTCAAAGAAGAATGGGCTAAATCTTATGCAAAGTATGATCCAGCTACCGCTAATAAACTCTTAGATGAAATGGGTCTCAAGAAAGGTCCCGATGGATTCAGATTACGTCCAGATGGTAAACCCCTTGAAGTTACTATAGAATATTCGCAGGGCTTGGCATTTGCAAAAGAGACCCTAGAGCTTATAGTTAAATACTGGAAGGATGTTGGTATCAAGACCGCTATGAAAGAGGACGAAAGATCTCTGTATCAGGTTCGATCCTCAGCTGGTGAACTCGATGTTGGAGTATGGCATACAGATAGGATGATGGAATTCAGAGTAACCATTCCAGGGTGGATAAAGTATAACCCAAGAAGCGAGATTGGATGGGCTGTCCAGTGGGGTCTCTGGAGAGATACCGGTGGTAAATCTGGAGAGAAACCAACCGGAAAGTGTGGAGAAGAGTTTACCAAGTTTATGGATCTATTAGATCAGTGGTATATAACTGTTACCCCAACAAAGTATAAAGAGATCGCTCAGAAGATATGGGATAATCAGGCTAGTAACCTCTGGCTGATAGGAACAGTTGGATTACCAAATAGACCTATAGTAGCTAAGAACTACATAAAGAACTTCCCGAGCAAGTGCTATTGGGGTGATGATACGTCCTGGTGGCTCGCCGCTGATCCAATTCAGTGGTATCTGGAAAAGTAGAATCTCTGTAAATGTCATCGGGGAGGGGATGTACCCCTCCCTGTATTTTTGTCTGAGGAGGTTAATGATATGTTAGAAAAGCCATTCTCTGTCTATTGTGACTGGGGATTACACGATGAGCTTGGAGATAATATAGAGTTAGATGAAAAGATGACACTGGAGGTTTTAGATAGGCTTGAGTACTGGAGAGAGAAAGGAGTTACCTTTGACTATTATCTCTTCGATGCCTTTTGGTTTGACCCTAATGGAGACTATAAGCAATTTAAGAAGACACACTGGCCTAATGGATTTGAAAAAGTAAGAGAGAAGATAGAGTCTCTAGGTATGAAAC
>Ga0078972_1008258_pt2 | contig 11632 bp, 11 predicted proteins | sample YelNatPaOPGAMG01_FD_67568 | JGI IMG/M metagenome (GOLD analysis project Ga0078972, IMG submission 67568) | Hot spring thermophilic microbial communities from Obsidian Pool, Yellowstone National Park, USA - OP-RAMG-01 (SPADES assembly) (version 2) | ecosystem: Environmental > Aquatic > Thermal...
CCAATTGGTTCTTGTGTTGGTCAAAAAGGTACAAGAATTATGGCTGTTTTGAACGAATTAGGTCAAGAAAAAATCGATATTATTAAATGGTCTGATGATCCAGAGGAATTTGTGGCGCAAGCGTTATCACCAGCAAAAGTTTCACGTGTTGAGGCATTACCTCGGCGAGAGATGCGCGTTTTTGTTCCAGAAGATCAATTGTCTTTAGCTATTGGAAAGGGCGGTCAAAATGTTCGTTTGGCTGCCAAATTAACTGGATATAAAATTGACGTTCGCAGTGAAGCAGCGCCGGATCAAGTAGTTGAAGGTGGCGTTGCTGAAGCTGTTGAGGAAAATGCATCAGAAGAAAGTTCAGTCGAAAATGAAGAGCAGTCCGAAAAATAAAAACCCCGCACCTTTCGAGGATAGTTAAATACTACATAAAATTCAGAAATCTTCTATGATATAATAATAACATTTTAAAAATCCATCCCAGCAAAATGACTTTAAAAATAAAAAAATAAATCACGAATTTTGGAAAAATTCACAAAAAATGTTTAAAATAATTTATAAACAACCATATATCAAATATAATCCTTAATCCCCGAAAGGTGCGGGGTAAAACCCCTGCTTTTAAATATCTCTACTAAAAATTCTAAAATAAATTTATGGAACATAAAATTAAATATTTACCAAAATCGCAAATTGAATTAGAAGTTGTTTTATCTCCTTCAGAGATGGAGGTTTTTTGGAAGTCAGCTAAAGATAAAGTTTTAAGTGAAGCTCATTTAAATGGATTTCGTAAGGGGAATATTCCTGAAGAGTTGATTAAAAATACTGATTTGGAGGAGAAAATTTTTGATGAAGCAGCCAATCTTGCTTTTAGAAAAAGTTTAAAAGAGATTGTTGAACAACTCGATTTAGAATTGATTGGTCAACCAGAAATAAATATTAGAAAAATTGCACCAGATAATGAATTTGTCTATGTTTTAAAGAGCGCAATCTTGCCCAAACCAGAATTAAGCGATTATAAGGAAATTAGTAAAGCGGTTTTTAAAGAAAAGAAAGAGGTTAATGTAACTGACAAAGAGGTAGATGACGCCATTGATTGGTTAAGAAAATCGAGAGCAAAAACTGTTGAGGTTGAAAGGCCGGCTCAAAAAAGCGATGTTGTTGAAATTGAAATCCAAAGTTTTATTGATGGGAAAGAAACAGATGATTTTCCTAAAAAAGACAGGTTTATTTTGGGTGAGGGCCGTTATCCTGAGGGATTTGAAGAAAATTTAGAAGGATTGGAGAAGGGCAAAGAAAAGGAGTTTTCGCTTAAGATTTCAAAAGATTATTGGAAAGAAGATTTGAGAGATAAAACAATGAATTTTAAAGTGAAACTTAATAATGTTTATGAAAGACAATTGCCGGAAATGAATGATGAATGGGCAAAATCCTTAGGCAATTTTTCTACTTTTGAGGAATTAAAATCATCTATTAAAGAAGGTATTTCAATGGAAAAAGAATTTAAAGAACGAGACCGATTAAGAATTATGCTGCTTGATAAATTAATTGAGAAAACGGAAATTGATTTACCAGAAATTTTGGTTGAGGGAGAAACAGAGAATCAGCTTCAAATGTTAAAAAATTTTGTAGCAGAACAGGGGATGGATTTTCAAGATTATTTAGGAAGAATTAAAAAAGATGAGGAGAGTTTGAAAAAGGAATTAAGAAAAGAAGCAGAGAAAACATTAAAAGGATTCATTATTTTGCGCACGATTGCCAAACTTGAAAATTGCGAACCAGAACCAGAAGAGATTGAAGAAGCGATGAATGAATATTTAAATCAGCAAGCAATGCAAGGGGTGGATGTCAATCAAATTGACAAGGGAGCACTTTTAGAATATACTAAAGAAAGATTAACTAATGAAAAAGTCTTTCAATTATTAGAAAATCAAAAATAAAACTATGGAAGAAGAATATTTTAATTTAATACCAACAGTTATTGAAAAATCGCAATTCGGCGAGCGGGCGTATGATATCTATTCGCGTCTTTTAAAGGAGCGCATCATTTTTTTGGGCGGTCCTATTAATGATGCGGTAGCGAATAGTATCATTGCTCAACTTTTGTTTTTAGAGCACGAGGATCCGAAAAAAGATATTCAATTTTATATTAATAGTCCAGGTGGCATCGTGACTTCAGCTTTGGCAATTTATGATACGATGCAATATGTTAAACCTGATGTTTCAACAATTTGTTTGGGGCAGGCAGCTTCTGCAGCGGCTGTGCTTTTAGCAGCTGGCGCAAAAGGAAAAAGATTTGCCTTGCCTAATGCTGAGATTCTTTTACATCAGGTAATGGGCGGTGCGGAAGGTCAAGCAGTGGAAATTGAAATTACCGCTAAACAAATTTTAAAGATTAAAAATAAGATTAACGAAATTTTGTCCAAACATACTGGCCAGCCATTAGAGAAAATTGAAAAGGATACAGATAGAGATTTCTATTTGAGCGCGCCAGACGCTAAAGCCTACGGTTTAATCGATGGCATTATCCAGAATACAAAAAAGAAGATCAAATAAGATTAAATAGGCAAAACACAACCAAAAAAAGCGGCAATCTTGCCGCCTTTTTTGATTTGTTAAATTTTAATTAACTCATTAACTCACTTTATTCGTTTGTGCAATTATACAACCAAATCCGAACCTATTTTGAACGGAATGGCTGAGACTAATGCCGCGCCTGCGGTGCAGCAAAACCAAACCGCTCGGGCGGGGCGGGCAGAAAAAGGGATATGGAGAAAATGAATGTCCGTCCCGCCCTCGCTTTTCGCCACCGAATTTCGTGCCAGTGAAACTGGCGCGTCGCTCAAAATTTCAATTTGTGTTCGATTTCTGCTCTAATTTTAACACAAACACAGAAACAATCATAAATACTCCAACAATAAAATCAATCACACTCCAAATCTCGCGGTTGAGGTGAATGATGATAAATGGATTAAAAAGAACCGCGAGAAATACAAAAATCCAAACCCATTTTTCTTTTTGTTGTTCGTAGGCCATCCAAGCGATATATGCCGCACCTGTAAAAATAGCAAATCATAAAAGCGTAAAAAATTCATAAGGCCAGCCGTCAATCAGCGCAAGAAATAAAAAAGCGGCGGCGATTAACAAAATAATGTTTTTCTTTTTATTCAACGACATATTTCTATCCCATAGCCTCTATATTTTCTCGAACCGCCGCCTTTTCTTTTTTTGCTCTTTCTAAGTCGATATCGCCCAAGCGCACCAATTCGTCTATTGCGGCATCAAAAATTTTAAGCAAATCCTCTCCGGGCCCCGTTAATATACCACGATAAATATGATAGTGTCCGCTTTCCACTAAATCGGCGGCTGTATTCGCTATTATAGAGTAAACACACTTTCGGACAGATCGTCCTTTACGGACAACATCTAAAAATTGTTCAGTATTAGAAAGAATTGATTTCTCCACATTTTCTTTTACCAAATCAAATACGCCACTGCCAAATTCTTTACTCGCTTCCTCAAGTATTCCAAGGGCTTCTTTGACTTCTTTTTCACTGAACGATTTTTTAACTGCTCTTTTAACTTCTCCACCAAAAGCAATAATGACTTGTAAGATCGCTCCAATTAGCATTATCGCGCCAAATATTACGGCGATTGTGTGAAGTGTTGCACCAAAGAAAAACAAAATCATTCCGAGTATGTAAGAGATTTGGGCAAAGAAAATACCGAACCACAAAAAATTATTTCCGTCGTATTGTTGTCCGTCGTCTTGTTGAATTTTGTGGGCGAGCCACATCCAAGGTGCAAGTGCAACTTCATACGACCAAATAAGCAATGGAATGAGTGAACTTTCAGTGGCAGAACTTAAAAAAAATAGCCACATTATCCCAATGAACCAAATGGTTATCAAGGCAAAGATGTATAAAACACCAAGCGATTCCAAAAATATCCCCAAAAGTTTTTTACCTTTTTCAATTGCCATTACCGCAGGGGCAGCAAAAAGCGAACACAGCGTAAGGGCACCTGAAATAAAAATAGGAGAAATTATCATCAATCCAATTCCTTTTAAAATTTCTTCCTTTCCTCCTAAAATAGCTAACCATATTACGGAGATAATGCCACCGAAAAGATTCAAAATTATTATCGGTACAGTTAGTGCCCCGAATATTGCTACAAAACTATTTTGTCTTTTTTCTGATATAGCCATACTTTTTATCTAAAAAATAACATTCTAACTATCCACGCAATTAAACCTAAAATTCCTATATAAATCACTGGGACAAACAATAAAGAGCCCGCGCCGAAAATAATATCTTTAATCCCTTTCTTTGTTCTTTGAAACACAACAACCGGAGCAACGAATATTAAACTTACTAATAACCCCGCGATACCGCCAAATAAACCAAAAACAAGGAAACTTTTTTTAAACACTAATCCCCAAAGTCCTGCGACTACAGCATAAGAAATAATCAATTGAAGAACGCACCAAACAGCTGTCATTATAGCTTCGTTCTTATGAATTGGTTTTCCCAATGCATTTATTTCTTCGCCCAATTCCTTCATAACCTCCGGATTGTCAATATCTTTATCCTGCGACTTGGCTCCGGCGATTATTTTATCAGCGAAATCAGCTCTAACTTTTAATGTTTCTAGAAAGAAAATGTCGCTACTCTTTACTTCTGATAAATTACTCAAACCGAAAATTTGGCCAACTCTGTATCTGCCAGATATATAATTTGGCCTAGAATATAAATTGGCCAAAATTTGATCACCCTTGCTTAAATCTTCAAACTTTTTAGTTTCCATAAAATTACTTTATCAAATCTTCATTCGTAGTATTATAGTATATAAAGTTATTACCTTTATTGTTATATTACCAAATAAAATGAAAATAATCAAAAAAATTTTTGGCGGCGCATTTCGCAAAGCGAAATACGAAATTCGGCGGCGGAAAGCGAGGGTGGGCAAAAATTCCTTCCTTCCAACCCCCTTCCTTTTTACCCGCCCGAGCGTTCAGTTTGGTGCGCGAAGCGCGCTGTCGGTTTCGCTCAAAATAGGTTCGGATTTCGTCAAAATCGCAAGGGATAGCAACATTCAAGAGAAAAAGGTTGCTGCCAAAGAAATCTTTGGTTCGAACTTGCGCTTGACGAGCCGCGCTGTGCGCGGCGAGCCAGTATTTCCCTAAACGCGACGCAACGCGCCGCGGCTCTGGTCGGCCAAAAAGACGAAAGTTTAATATTGGTGCCCAGGGCGGGATTCGCCTACAAGTAATCTGCCTGACGGCAGATTCTCGCAGGCCGCCCCTCGCGGTGCTCGCCTTTTCCGCTTGCGCGGAAAAACTCGCACATCGCTGCGGGTTCGAATCCCGACGAAAGCCAAGTCCCGAAAATCTTCGCGAGGCATAGCCGAGCGACCAGATTTTCGCGATCCCGTTTTGTCAATTACAACCGCACTATTTCTGTTAACGAAGATAACGGGATCCCGAAATTGTAGCTACTCTTTAAAAATTCGCAGACAATTTCGGGACAGTTGGCTTTCCCCCTGTTCCCAAACTCACTTCGTTCGTTTGTGCCCAGGGCGGGATTCGAACCCGCACGGCCAAAAGGCCCACGCCCCTCAAACGTGTGTGTATACCAATTCCACCACCTGGGCTTAATTTTATAATAGAAAAAACTAAAAAAAATTCAAGCCATCACAAACACAAAAACCATCATGGTGATGGTTTTTGTATTAGTATTTATTCTTGAGTTTCTTTATTTTCTTGTTTTTGATTATTGTTTTCTTGTTCAGCAATTTTTTCACTAGTTGGTTCTTCTTTAATAATTTCTTTGAACGCCGCTACTTTCTTTAATTTCTTTTTCGTCTTTTTAACTGAGAGATTTCTTAAATAATACAATTTTGCGCGGCGAGTTTTAGGTGTTTTAATAATTTCAATTTTTTCGATGTTGGGAGAATGCAGTGGCCAAGTTTTTTCCACGCCAATCCCATCAACAATTTTTCTTACGGTAAAAGTGGCATTGATGCCCTTGCCATGTTTTTTTGCTAAAACAATTCCTTCAAAAACCTGGATTCTTTCTCGATCTTTTTCTTTGACTTTTTCATGAACGCGAACATGCATGCCTGCTTTGATTTGAGGAACGCTTTTAAGTTGATCCTTAACAATCTCATTTATGAGCGTAGTCATATAAAAAATAGTATATAAAAATATAAATTAAAATCAAGAGATTAACGAATTTTCTAGATTTTGTAGTAAATGATGTCGCCGTCACAAACAACATAATCCCGGCCCTCGATTTTTAATTTTCCTAATTCGCGGCATTTAGCCCAGGATTTTAATTCAACAAAATCCCGCCAAGAAACAATTTCCGCTTTGATAAATTTTTCTTGGAAATCCTTATGAATTAAGCCAGCAGCCTCCCAGGCAGTCGAACCCTTTTTTAGAGGCCAGGCGCGTGTTTCTTCTGGTCCGGTAGTCGTGAAAAAGGTGATTAAATCAAGAATTTGATAGCCTCTTTTAATTAAATCATCCAAAACATTTAAATGGGGAGGTCGTGAGAGATTTAATTCTTTGGCTTCTTCTTCGGTTAAATCAGCTAAATTGAGTTCATTGGCTAAATCCAAGGCTAAAATATCCTGGGGTTTAATTTGATGGCCTAAAGTTTTTGTAATTTCATCTTTAGTAGCTTTGAGTTCTTCTTCAGAAATTGATGAGTCAACATTTAAAACAAGAATTAAAGGTTTTTTAGTAAGAAAATTATATTCTTTAATTAATTCTTCTTCCTTCTCATTCATTGGAAAAGTGGAAAGCCATTTTCCTTCTTGAAGGTGCTTTTCTAATTTTTGAATTAATTCGAATTTTTTTAGCGCTTCTTTGTCGTGTCGCTTAACATCGTTTTCAATTTTTTTAAAAATGCGGCCTAAACTTTCCAAATCAGCCAAAACCAACTCCGTAGAAATAATCTCAATATCGCGCAATGGATCAATTTTTTCTTCCACATGAGGGACATTGGCGTTTTTAAAAAGACGAACAACCTCAGCAATGGCAGTTACTTCCCTAATATGAGAAAGAAATTGATTGCCTAATCCCAAGCCTTGTGCCGCGCCTTTAACTAGTCCGGCAATATCCACAAATTTAACTGTGGCGGGAATGATTTTTTCAGATTTCTGGATAGCTGCAATTTGCTCCAATCTTCCGTCCTTAACTGGCGCTACCCCAATATTAGGGTCAATAGTCGTAAAAGGAAAATTGGCAATACTAACTTGCTTTTTAGTGATTGCCTGAAATAAGGTTGATTTTCCGATATTTGGTAATCCAACAATGCCAATGGAGAGCATATTTTTGATTTTATGACAATTTTATTATAAACTATAATTATCGTGGATACAATCAAAGAAAAAATATTTTTAAGTTATGACATCCGCGGCTTATACCCAAAAGAAATTAATGCGGATGTTTCTTGGCGTTTGGGTTATTATTTGCCATCTTTATTAATTAAAGAAGGATTTTTGCCCAAGAGGAAATTAAAAATCGTTGTTGGCCGCGATGTAAGAAAAAGTGGCTTCATTCTATTAAACAATTTAATTCAAGGTTTAATTCAAAACAATGTTGAGGTAATGGATGCGGGTATCATTACCACGCCACTTCTTTACTTTTTAATAAAAAATTATCAGTTTGATTTAGGCATTATTATTACTGGTTCGCATCTTAATGAAAATTACACTGGTTTTAAAATTTATACTAATGAACTGAAAGCCATCACTGGTGAGCAACTCAAAAAATATTTAACTCAATTCAATCAGCCGGTAACCATCGGATTAATTAAAGGCAAACAATCGCGAAAAAATTTTAGTGGGGAATACGCCAATTTTTTGTTAAAGCAGAGTGGGATAAAAAAATATTTGGCTAATCTTCAAAATAAAAATATTCTTGTTTGCTGTCCGAAAACCACGCAGCTCATTTTGGAAAAAATTAAAAAAGAATTAAAGATAAAAATGCAATTTGTCCATCGACCAATTCCCAAGCGATTATTAAATAAAAGAAAAAATGATTTTATGGTTCAATTTGATGCTGATGGCGATCGGCTATATGTGGTGCAAAAAAATGGCGAGGAGGTTTTGGGTGATGTTTTGGGTGCGTTTTTTATTGAATTATTAAAAGACGAAAAACCAAAGAAGGTTATTCTTGATTGTCGTTGCAGTTGTTTTTTAGAGGATTTAGCGAAGAAGTATAATTTTGAAGTGATTTATTCCAAAGCCGGACATAGCTTTTTTAAAGAGGCAATGAAAAAGAATCAGGCGCTTTTGGGCATTGAAAAATCAGGTCATTATTATTGGCGAGATTTCTTTTATGCAGATTCAGGTATTTTTTCTTTTTTGATGTTTTTGAAATTTTTAGCTAAAGAAAACCAACCCTTGCCTGATTTAATTAAAAAATTTGTTGGCCAAAAAATGATTGGGCCGGAAATAAATTTTAAATTAAAAAGCGAAACTCAGGCTTTAAGAATTATTCAAAAAATTGAAAGTCAATTTGCAAAAATGGGCGAGATTAGTAAAATTGATGGCTTAACAGTTAAAAGTAAAAATTTTCACTTTAATCTTCGGCCATCCAACACCGAGCCAAGTATTTTAAGATTAAATCTTGAAGCAAGCGACCAAAAAACATACCAAGATATTTTATCTCGTCTTACTAAAATAATTAAGCATTAAAATTATGACCAAATCATATCGTCTGGAACAAGTTAATAGTTTAATTCAAAAAGAACTTTCGGAAATTTTTCAGCAAGAAGGCGAATTTCCCGAGGGTTTTTTGGTTACTATTTCTAAAGTTGAGGTTTCTAAGGATTTATCTAATGCAAAAATTTTTGTTACCGTTTATCCCAAAGTTAATAAAGATATTGAAAAGTTTTTCCAAAAAAATATTTATCAGATTCAACAATTGCTCAACAAAAAACTCAATATGCATCCTGTGCCTAAAATAAAAATTGTTTATGATCGCTCTGAAGAAAGGGCTGCTGAGATTGAGGAGGCGTTGAAAAAAATAAAGATGTAAAAAATGATGAGGGCAATTTAAAGGCGATGCTTGATTTTTTAAAAATTATTTTTTATCTTAATAGAAGTACTTTGGAAATTGAAGTTAATTAAAAGGCCTGGTAGCCAAGTGGTAAGGCAACGGTCTGCAAAACCGTTATACGTGGGTTCGATTCCCACCCAGGCCTCTTCTGCCCGGGTGTCGGAACTGGCAGACGATCGCGACTCAAAATCGCGTGGCTTTTACAGCCGTGTGGGTTCGAATCCCACCCCGGGCACAAAATAAAATCCAAAAATCAAAATTCAAAAAGCAAAAGTTACAATTGCGATTTTTTTAATTATTACTAGACGATTTAAAAACTGCTTGCTATATTTTTTCTTTTGATTATTCTATAGTTAGTTTGTTAAAAAGGAGGCGATTATGGAAAAGAAAATGATGAATTTGGTGGTGAACAAAGACGATTTTATTGAGCATGTTAGAAGAATTTGTCGTTCGAATATTAGAAGACCATGCAAAATTTGTCAGGTTTGTCCTTTCAGAAAATATGTTTTACAGATTATGGCCGAAAAAGGTTGGAAAGTATAAAAATAAAAAATTGCTAACAATTATTTAAATTAAAGCAGCCCCTCCGCTGCTTTTTTATTTCTTGAAATGTGATAAAATAATGGTGCGGGGCACACCCCGCACCTTTCGAGGATAGTCAGTCATTATTTAAAAATCAGAAATGTTTTATAGTATAAGAGCAGGATTTTTAAAGAAATTGCATCTAGTGAGATGACTTTAAAAATAAAAAAATAAATCACGCATTTTGGAAAAATTCACAAAAAATGTTTAAAATAATTTATAAACAACCATATATCAAACGTAATCTTTAATCCCCGAAAGGTGCGGGGTAAAGGCCGATTAAAAATAAAAAATTATGCGATTAAAAGATAAAATTGCTATTATTACCGGCGCGGGGTCGGGTATTGGTCGAGGAATTGCTTTAACATTTGCGAAAGAAGGAGCAAAAGTAGCGGTAGTAGATTTGTCTGAAGAAGGCGGCAAGGAGACGCTTGAAGAAATTAAAAAAATAAAGGGCGAAGCGATTTTTATTAAAACCGATGTGAGTAAAAGCGATGAAGTAGCTAAGATGGTTAGTCAGGTTCTTCGAACTTTTGAAAGAATTGATATTGTTGTTAATAATGCTGGCATTGTGAAATTTACTCCTATGCATGAGATAACTGAGGAAGATTGGGATAAAATCATTAATGTTAATTTGAAAAGCGTTTTCCTGGTTTCTAAAAATGTAATTCCTCAAATGCTTAAACAAGGAAAGGGTAAAATTATTAATATTGCTTCGATCGCTGGTCTTGTTGGTTTTGATCAATTAGCTCATTATTGCGCTTCAAAAGGAGGCATTATTGCCATGACGCGCGAGATGGCTTTAGAATACGCTAAATATAAAATTAATGTGAATGCAATTGCGCCGGGCGTAATTAAAACAGCGATGACTAAGGATATTTTAAATGATGAGGCTCAGAGAAAAGCGATGGAAGCGCAGACGCTCTATCCGCGATTGGGCGAACCAAGTGATATTGCCTGGGCAGCGGTTTATTTAGCTTCTGATGAATCTGATTTTGTGAATGGTGAAATTTTAGTAGTTGATGGCGGTTGGATTGCCAAGTAATATGAACTTAAAAAAATATTATCCAAAAAGAAGAAAATGGGCGCATAAAGGTGATTTTGGTTATGTTTTGATTGTAGCCGGCAGCGAGCGCTACACTGGTTCGCCAATTTTTAATGGTCTTTCCGCTTTGCGAGCTGGCGCTGATTTGGTGACGATTGTTGGCCATAAAAGAGCGATGGATATTGCCGCTTCGTTTTTACCCGATTTAATCACTTATCCTTTAGATGGAGAACTGAGTTTAAAACACGTGCCAAAAATTTTAGAATTAGCAAAAAACTTTGATGCTTTAATTATTGGCGGCGGTTTAAAAAGAGCTCCAAAAACATACAAAGCCATTCAAAAAATTATTAAAAAAATTAATTTGCCGATAGTAATTGATGCTGAAGCTATTCGGGCTGTGGCTGAAGATAAAAGTGTTTTAAAAAACAAAAAAGCCATTTTAACTCCTCATTCAGAAGAATTTAGAATTTTAACCGGTGAAAAAGTGGAAGAAGATATTAATCAAAGAAAAGAAAAAGTGAAAAGATGGGCGAAAAAATTGGGCGTGGTAATTTTACTTAAGGGACATATTGATGTTATTTCTGATGGAGAAAAAATTTTTTTAAACAAAACTGGATCGCCATTTATGACCAAAGGAGGTTTTGGTGATACTTTAGCGGGAATTTGCGGTGCTTTGTTGGCTAGAGGTTTTTCGCCGTTGGAAGCAGCGAGAGCGGCAGCATTCATTAATGGCAAAGCTGGCGAGCTGGCTGCCAAAAAATTCGGTGAAGGGGTTTTAGCAAGTGATATTTTTTCTTTAATTGAAAAAATTCCGAAAATAATTACACCCCGCACCTTTCGAGGATAGTTAAATACTACATAAAATTCAGAAATCTTCTATGATATAATAATAACATTTTAAAAATCCATCTCAGCAAAATGACTTTAAAAAATATAAAAAATAA
>Ga0078972_1015518_pt1 | contig 11629 bp, 9 predicted proteins | sample YelNatPaOPGAMG01_FD_67568 | JGI IMG/M metagenome (GOLD analysis project Ga0078972, IMG submission 67568) | Hot spring thermophilic microbial communities from Obsidian Pool, Yellowstone National Park, USA - OP-RAMG-01 (SPADES assembly) (version 2) | ecosystem: Environmental > Aquatic > Thermal...
CCAGAAAGCCTCCGTCAACGGTAACCCCTTTCCTTGCATCGCGCCCCGGTGGCCGTCCACGCGGCCCCGCAGCGGTGACCCTTTTTCCTTACTTCTTGACCCGCTGGCGGCTCCGGGTACACGAACCCACCGCCATAGAGAATTATACCCCAGCCGCCGTTGAAACCCGCCCGGATAAGGGTGCACCGGAACGGCAGGCCTAAAAGTCCATTCCCGCCGCCCGGGAGGTCTCGCGCTCCAGCGCCTCCTTCAACTCCCGGTTCACGTAGATATCATGCCCCAGGAAGGGGGCCAGGCTCCAGACGCCCTCCTCCGCCCCCCACTCGAGCACCCCCGTGGGGAGTTCTCCCCTAATGGCCGCCTCCACGGCCCGGAAGGCAGCGTTGTCGTCCCGCAGTACCAGCGAGGTAAGCACGTGCCGGGGAGACGAGCTGGAGCGATCGCATCCCACCAGGATGACCAGTATTCCCCTGGACTCGGCCACCTGGAGAACCCCCTCGTTGAAATCACCCGGGGTGCAGAAGATGATGTCCGCCCCCTTCTTCACCGCCTCCTCGGCCAGCGACCTCGCCCGGCTCACCTCGTCCCCTTCGGCCACCCGGTATTCCAGGAGTTTCCCGTCGGGCAGCGCCGCCTGGAAACCGCGCCCGAAACCCTCCCGGAAGTCCTTCAGCCTGGGATCCTTCTCCCAGCCCAGGAACGCAGCCACCGGCTGGGGGTTGGTAAGCGGATGGACGCCGGCCGCCGTGAGCGACGCGGCCAGGAAGCCGCAGACGTAAGCACCTTCCTCCACGCGGTAGCGGATGAAGGTCGCGCCTTCTGGACCGGCGGCCTTTTCCTCCCCCTGCCAGTCCAGGCACACCCACCGGGGCGTCGAAGCCCCTTCCGCGTCCCCTCCCGCGCCGGAAGCCGGGCCGGGGAGCTCAGACCCGAAGGTCAGCAACAGGTCAAAGTCCTGGGTGTGGATGTCGGCCTCGGGCGCACCGACATGCCTGCTCCCCGGTATCTCCATCTCCACATATGCCCCCAGCTCCGCCTCCACCCGCCTGGTGGCGTAATCCAGGAGGGTATTGCGCTCCTCCTGCCCCTCGCCCTCGGGGAAGCCGACCACGTGGACGCGGAAGGCGGGCTTTTTCTGGGAGCAGGATGACGCCGCCAAGAGGAACAGAGAGAGCAGGATGCATAAAAAAGGCACGGCTGGCCGCAAAGGCTTGTATCTCATCGGCGATCCCCGTTATCTGACGGATATTCCCGCGCTGCGACTGGTGTCATTATAACATCCGCGGATGCGCTCTCCGCGGCGGCGCGCGCCTCCCGGCGCAGCCCTGTCCCGGATGGGATTTCCTGGAACATCAACCCCGGGGCCGGCGGGTTCTGGAGGGATGGTGCGCGGGTTCAGTTCTTGACGTAATCCTTGCCAATGACCAGCACCACGTCGGCGTCATAGGTGATGGCCACGTCCTCGTCCTCGGCGACACGGAAGTTCGCGTCGGCGTCGAGGTCCCTGGCCACCATCCTGGCTTCCTCGGCGTGGCCGGGGGCGTAATAGACGGTGGTCTCCTCGTAGGCGTTGACCGTGTTCCCGACCTTTATGTCACGGTAACCCTTGTCGCGCATTATCTCCGCCACCTTGGTCGCCATGCCTTCCCAACGCACCCCGTTGAGGACCGCCAGGTTGACCGAGGCGCGGTTCGCCTCCAGCTCTCCCATGCGCCGCTGCATCTCCTTCTGGGCCTTCTCGGCCTCCAGTTCCTCCGGCGTCTTGGTGCTACAGTACCTGGTGATGTTCTCGAACATCCTGGCCGTGGCCTGCGGGTCGTGGATGAAGTACCACGGCTGCCCGGGAGCCGGCTCGGGGCTGTCGCCCGGGAGGGTGGCGAATTCCACGTCCTCCACCTTCATGCCCTGCAAGGCCTCCGCCAGGGTGAAGATCATGTCCGGATCCAGGGTGGTCTCCAGGTACTTTATGGCCGCGTCCAGCATCTTGAGCAGGGACTGCATGTCGCGGACGGAGATCGCCTTCTCCATCATGGCCTTGAGGAAGGCCTTCTGGTTCTCTATGCGATCGAGGTCCCCGCGCGGGAGCTTGCGGCTGCGGACGACGATGAGGGCCTGCTGCCCGGTTAGGTTGTAGTCGCCCTTGGGGAGATAGCCCGTGAGGGGGTCGTTGATGGTGTGGTCGAGATGGAAGGGGACGCCCCCCACGGCGTCCACGATGTTCTTGAAGGCCTCGAAATCCACCTCCGCGTAGTCGTTGACCTCCATGCCGGTCAGTTTTTCCACCGCCTCCACGGCACCCGCCGGTCCCTTGAAGGTGTGGGATGCGTTTATCTTCTGCGTCCCGTACCCGGGGATGGTGACCTTGGTGTCCCGGGGGATGGAGACCAGCACCGCCTTCTTGGCCTTCACGTTCACCGAGGCCAGGATCATCACGTCCGACCGCGTGTTGCCCTCTTCCCCGGGTATGCTTCCCCGGTCTATCCCTATGAAGAGGACGTTGAGGTTCTTGGAGGGGTCGTGCCATTTGCTCAGTTCCGCGTAGAGGTCCGGGTTATCCTGCGGGGCGATCACGGCGGGCTCGAAGCGGATGCGGAAGTAATGCTTGGAGGCCCAGGTCTTGAGGACGTCGAGATTCAGCCCCCCGGCCACAAGCCCGCCCAGGAGCACCAGGACCAGCGCCGCCTTCAAGGCGCTGCGCCTGCGGTACCTTTTCCTTATCTTGAGTCTCTCCAGCCTCTTCATACCACACTTTGATGCCCGCGGCTCTTAAGCGGTTCCGCATGGGTCCGACCCGCGCCTGACCCCTCGCTTCCCCGCCGCGGCCCGCGCCCGGCTGATATCTTACCGCTTACCATGGCGATCGCCAAACCGCGCTCTCCTCCGGCCCGACTATACCACACCTTCCGCCCTGTCCCGAGACATGCGGGCCGGCCGCGGATGCCGGGCCCCGCGGCCCCGTCTACCCTGCCCGGTGGTAGCGGCGCCCACCGGCCGCCTCACCGGTGACGCCCTGATCAGGTCTCTCGCCCCTCCTCCCCTTCCTCTGCCTCGAGGAGGAATTCCTCCGTAACCAGATCCTCCATGGAGCCCAGCAGTTTCTCCACCTTGGCCGAAGCCTCCGCCAGCCTGCGCCGCGCCTCCCTCACTAGGTTCACCCCTTCCTCGAAGAGGCGCAGGCCCTCCTCCAGCTCCAGGTCCTCCTTCTCCAGGGTGGTGGCGATGATCTCCAGCCTTTCCATTATCTGGCGAAAGGTTCTTTCCGCCATTCACTCACCCCCTTCCCCTTCCTCTTTCCCCTTCACCTCGCAGAAGAGCTTGCCCCTGTGGAGGCGCACGTCGATCTCCTCGCCCGCCTCCACCTCGGAACTGTCCAGAAGCGGCCTCCTCTCTCCCCTCCTGGAAGCGATGGCGTAACCCCTGGAGAGGACGGCCAGCGGGCTGAGCGCCTCCAGCCTGGACGCCGCCAGCCGCAGCCTCCCCTCCTGTCCGGACAGCAAGGACTGCGCCGCCGCTTTCAAATCCCTCTGCCGCGCGTCGACGTCGCCGGATCTCCACCTCCACCAGGCTCCGAAGGCGGTGAGCAGCCTCCCGGCCTCCCTCCTGATGCGCCCGGGGAGGTCCCGGTACTCGCGCGGGTACCGAGCCAGCAACTTCGCGTAATCCCCTGCCCTCGCCGATTCCCTCTCCAGGAACTTGCCCATCGACGCCACCATCCCCACCTCGGCGTCGGCCAGCCTCTGCCTGGGTTGATCCAGGATAAGGCGGGGGTCGGTGAAGGACCTCCTTCCCGCCAGGAGGTGAAACTCCCGTTCCAGGTTTTGCAGGCGCCTACGCAGCCCCGCGGAGAGGGAGGCCTCCCTGCTGCGCAGGAGGGCCATCACCTCGCCCGAAGAGGGGACCACGGCTTCGGCGGCCCCCGTGGGTGTGCTCGCCCGGTAATCGGCGGCCAGGTCCGCGAGGGTCAGGTCCGGCTCGTGCCCCACGCCGGTCACCACCGGGATGGAGGAAGCACGGATGGCCCTGACCACCTCCTCGCTGTTGAAGGGCTGGAGGTCTTCCAGGGACCCGCCACCCCTGGCCAGGATGAGGATGTCCACGGGATAGGCCTCGTTGAACAGGCGGATGGCGGAGGTGATGTCCTCCACCGCCCCCTCCCCCTGGACCCTCACCCCCCTGATGACCAGGCGGCAGCACGGGAAGCGCCGGGTGAGGTTGGTCACCACGTCCCGCACCGCCGCCCCCTCGAGGGAGGTGATCAGCCCCACCTGGTCGGGAAAGGGCGGGAGGGGGCGCTTGAGCCTCTCGTCGAACAGGCCTTCCCGGGACAGCTGGCGCAGAAGTCTCAGGAACTCGCGCCTGAGCCTTCCCTCGCCGGCCTCCTGGACCTCGTACACGTTCATGCGGTACTGCCCACGCTTCACGTACACGCCCAGCCTCCCTCGCGCCAGGACGCCCACGCCCTCCCGGAGCTCGCAGGCCGCACCGTCCATGGCTTCCCGGAACATGATGCAGGGGAGCACCGCCTCCTCATCGCTCAGGCTGAAGAAGGCGTACTGAGGATAGGGCCGCAGGTTGGAGATCTCCCCTTCCACCCATATGACCAACTCCTGCAGGAGAGAGTCGGCCATGCGGTTGACCTCCCCCACGGAATAGACGCGCTCTTCCTCGTTCCTCCTCACTTTCCCTCCACCGGCAACCTGCCGTACGCGGCTTGCTTGTACCTTTTCCCCGAAGCCGACCTCTCCCCCGACGGTCATTATATGCGATGGGGATGAGGTTGGAGGAATATGCCCACTGGAGGTTGAAACTACTTTATGTAGAGTGCGGGGAGCTTGGAAGAACACGACATGTAGATAGAGGTACCCCCGGGGTGGATGGACCTGAGACGAGGGGGCCGTCGTGGAGATACTGGCACTGCTCCTCCTGGGCCTGATAGCCATGTTGGCCATCGTTCCCCCCATCATAAGGGGGAAGCTGGAAGAGTCCCCCCTGGTCACCGCCCAGACTTTCCAGCGAAGCCTGCAGGAGATGGCCCATTCCATCGAAGGAGGGCCTCAAAGGCCCGCCGAGCTTGGGGAACGTATCCCGGCTACCTACCCCCGCCGCGCCGTCACTGTTCAGTCCGGCAAGGCCGGTCTCCCCGGCCGCGCCCCCTACCGGCGCACCAGCGCCGCCGTGCGCCGCAACCGGATCATGGCCGCCCTCATCTCCATCTCCGTCCTCTGGGGCGCCGCCACCCTCTTCAGCGGCAAGATGTGGTGCCTGATACTCTTCGCGGCCAGCACTTTCCTCCTGGTCATCTACTGGGCGCTGACCATCATCGTCCCCCGCCTCGTCCTCTTCGCACCGGAGTCGGTCGAGCACCTCTCCCGGCCTGGGGAGGAGCCGGGAAGGGCCCACTACCCGCCCAGGGCTCCCAGCCGCCAGAGGACCAGGACCATGAGCATGTGACCGGCCAGGAAGAGGAAGAGGGCCGGGAGGGACCTGGAACCGTACTGGGGCCGCAGGTAAAAAGCGTACACCGCCGCCAGAAAGGCTATGCCGCTCACGACCATCAAGGAGATCAGCGCTGGAAGGAAGGGCGCTATCCTCTCCCTGTGGTTGGCGGCCAGGTACCCGCACAGGGCGAAGGCGCCGCCGGCGAGCAGTATCGCCGCCATCTGGGGTCCGCTTGGCGTGTTATCCTTCAACTCAGTCTCCACCTCCCGCGCTCATCCATCTCCAACTCTCCGTGACCCTGTCTTTACTACCCTTGAACCTGCGCAGCAGGGAGAGGGCCCCCTCTTTGAGTCCCCTGGAAAGGCCCTTGCTGAGCAGGGCCCTGCCGAGTTCGCCCGGTATCCGCAAGCGACCCTCGCTCACGCGGCTCAGGACGCCGGCCAGCCCCTCTCCCTTTCCGAGCAGGCCGATGCCGCCGGCGAGGACACCTCCCGCGAAGCTGAGCGCCGACTCCAGCAGGGAAGGAACTCCTCCCGCCGCCGCCCGCAGCACGAGGTCGCTCAGAAAACCCATGCCCCCGCACAGGAGCATATAGGCCGCCCTGTGCCCCCAGGCATAGGCACAGGCCGCGGAACAGGACACTGCCTGGACCGCCCCCCCGGTGAGGTAAGTCCCGCCCGAGCTCAGGAGTGCCCCTCCGACGGCCTGCAGGACACCGGGAGATGAAAGGCCGGTGACCACCAGCTTTCCCAGGCCGCCGGCCAGGCCTCCGATGAGGAAGGAGGCCAGGAGACCGAAGGGGGTGATCTTCCGCCCCGCCGCTGCGTTGAAGGCCAGGTACACCACGAGGTCGGCGACCCCGTGCACCAGGAATGATTTTCCAAATCCCAGCCAGCCCAGGCCGGCCCACCCCGCCTGGATGCAGGGCGCCAGGTAAAAGGCCAGAAGGCACGAGCCCGCCGCCACCGCGCCTACCGCCAGGGCGCCCAGGAAACAACCCCCGAAACTGAAGGAATCGCCGGAGGCGAAGGAATGGTAGACGGCGTATCCCACGGCCGCCAGAGACCCTACCGCGCAGGCCAGTATCACCGTCAGGCTCCCCAGGCCGATGACCGCCCCTATGCCCACCACCGCCAGGCAGACGACCAGCGCCGCCGCCAGGCCGGCCGCCAGGCCTCTCACCACCCGGTTGGAGGCCAGGGCCCTGAAGGCCTCCGCCGTCCTCTCCCAGAGCGGGGAAAGCCACGGTCGCAGGCAATTCCGGTAGAAAGAGGTAAAGGCTCTGCCCACCGCGAGGCCGGCGGCGCGGACCCAACCCCACGCCATTTTCAGGCCTCTCTTTATCGCCCTGCCGCATCCGCCCAGGAGCGATCTCGCCCCTTCGACGAGACCCCGCGCCTTCTCTTTCAGCCATCCCTGGACGCCGGCTCCCACGTGCCGGGAGAAATAGGCCTCCGCCGCCTTCCCGTCCTCCCAGGGGCCCAGGAAGAGGGATTCCCCGGGGTCGAGGCGCCGCCCCTCGAGGAAGGGGAGCGGGTCCAGGGGCGTTCCGTTCAGGAACAGCCCGAAGTGTAAATGCGGGCCGGGATGGGAGGGGTCGGCGCAGCCGTCGCTCCAGCCCAGGAGCTGGCCCGCCCCCACCCTCTCCTCCTGCCGCACGCACGCGGAGAGGAGCGATACGTAGGTGGTCTTGAAACCGCCCTCGTGCACCAGGCTGACGCATGTGCCCAGAGGGGTCCGCCCGGCGAAGCTCACCGTGCCTTCCGAGGAAGCGCGTACCTCGCTTCCCGGCTCCAGGGATATGTCTATCCCCGAATGGCCCCCGGCGCCGTAAGGACCGCTGCTGGCCCGGAAGCCGGTCACCACCCTTCCCTGTGCCGGCCACCGGAAGGAGGGTGCCAACTCCCCGGCCGCGAGGGCCGGGGAGTATGGCGTGTGGAAGGAGAAAAAGAGGAGGGAAAAGAGGAAGAGAACGAGGAGGGGTAAGGTGCGTGCCCGGTTCTTGAAGGGTGCCTTTCCGTCCCCTCGCCCGGGTGGGATCTCCCGGGCTTCTCCGCCGGCAGGCCGCACCTTCGGGGCGGCCGCCCCAACCGGGAAAGGGCGGGCCCCCTGGCCGCGGTCGCTGGGCGCCGGCTCACGGTGACGGTTCTCCTTCCGGGTGGAAACCATGAAACCTCCATCTACAGGACCTCGAGAGTCTCGAGATGCAGCTATTCATATGGAAGAATATGTCAATAGACCTCCACCACCAGGCAGGCGCTGTCGCTGCGACCCCTGGAATCGAAAACCTGCAGGGTGACCTGGAACCGGGCGGGGATGACGCCGGGGTCGTAAACGTGCTGGGCCGTCGCTCCCTCCAGGACCGTGCCGTCCCCGCACGACCAGAGGTAGCGCAAGATATCCCCGTCGGGATCGAAGGAACCGGTGGCGTCCATGCGCACGCATAGCGGCGCCGGGCCTCGCGTGGAGGAGAGTCGGGCCACGGCAGTGGGCGGGGACGCTCCCTGCGGGCGCCTGGCGGGGGGAGTCACGGCGGGAACGGGCGCGGACGTTACCTTCCCGCCGCCGCCGGCGCCCGTCCCGGACTCCACCTCTGCCGGCTCCCCCGGAGCATCGGTGGGGCAGCCGTCTTTTTCCCCAGCGGTAGCACCGTTTTCCTCCCCCTCCGCCGCGCCGGCCAAAGAGCTCACGACCAGCAGCACCTCTTCCCCCGGCAGCAGGGACGAGCCCCCTGCGGGCTCCTGGGCCATGACCCTTCCCTCCGACCAGAGTCGGGACGGAGCCCGGCGGACGGAGCAGGCCAACCCCATGCCCTCCAGGGTTTCCCTGGCCTCCTCGAGGCTCAGGCCCTGGAGGTCGGGGATGACGACCTCGACGGGTTCTGCCGCCCCGTCATCCTTCGCCCCCTCCTCCCCCTTCTTCACGAGGAGCCCCGCCAGAACCGCGTACGACAACCAGAGGAGGAGTCCGCCGCAGAGGACGCAGGCCGCCCTTCTCCACCAGCTCCCGGAGAGACGCCGGCCGCGTTCCGCCGGCACCCTGCCGGCGGGCGCGCCCTCGCTCCGCCGTCCACTCTCGCGGTCCCACTCATCATCCGGGATCGACTCTTCGTCGCCTCCTACCTCCGCGCGGGCGTGCCACTCCTCCGCCTCCCGCATGGCCTCCAGGACGAGGCGCGGGGAGGAAGGACGGTTCCCCGCCAGAGGGTCCTTGGCCTTGTCGAGGAGGGAGCGCAGGCGCCCGGTGATCTGCCCCCCGGGAAGCATGAGTTCCACCATCAAGGCCAGCGAATAGACGTCCGAGGCGCGTGTGCCCTCCTTGCCGCCGTCCGTCTCCGGGGCCCGGAAAGCGGCCACGCGGTCGGCTTCCGCGGGCTCCGTTTCCTCCAGGACCCACCCGTAGCCCAAGCGCCCCAGCTTGGGGACACCCTCCGGGGATATGAACACCCGCCCTGGATTCAGGCCCAGGTAATAAATGCCGACCCCGTAAGCTTCCGCTATGGCCTCCACCAGGGCCTCGACCACCTCAAGCGCCTGCTCCCGGGGAAGGCCTCCGCTGACCTGCAGTATCTCGGAGAGGGAGACGCCGAGCTCTCTCTCCCTGACCACGTGGATATCATCTTCCCCTTCAAACCAGGAAAGGAGCCTGTGTACGTGCAGGGAATCGATCCTCTGCGAGGCGTCCAGTATCTCCTTGAGGCGCTCGCCGGTAACGGGCAGGGGAGCGTTGGCCGCGTCCAGGACGTCCACCTCCACCTCCACGCCGAGGAGTTCGTCCCGGGCCACGTAGGTGTCAAGGAACCGCCCGGAATATATCTTCCTCTCCAGCCGGTATCTCCCGGCCAACGTCTCCCCGTCCATGCCCTTACCTTTCATGTTATAGATTTTATATAACATTATCATGTTGATTTTATTTGTCAACACCGACCGCCGCCTTTTTTACGAAACAGGATCTCCGCCTTGCCGGGTGGCAAGGATTCTGGGAAGCTTTAGGCATGAGGGACGAGGAGCTGATAATAGGGGTCCTGGCCATGGTGTGGGGGATTATCCTGTGGCTCATGCGTCCCGAGCTACTGGAGTTGGGCAGGGAAGACGGGAGGGGGTTGCGCAACCGGAAGGTGATCAACGCCCTGGTGACGGCGGCGGCCCTGGCGCTTCCCCTGGCGGGGGCGGCGGTCATCATCATGGCGTGGCTTTAGCGCCGCGCATGATGCGCGAGGGCTTGTCTTAACCCCGGCGGCGACGGGCGGGGCCGGTGCGAGCCGGCCCCGCCCACTTCACCGTTTTTTCCAGCGTTTAACTGCCAGGCTCTACCCCCTCCTGCCAGGCACCACGGGGAGGACGATGCGCGACGGCGAGTCCTTGCCCCTGAGAAGCTGGATGATGTTCAGCCCCGGGTAGGGCCACGAGGTGGGCAGGTCGGCGACGGAGAGCACCAGCTTGATGCGGCTACCCTTCCGGAAGCGGTGGTAGCAGGCCTGCATCTCCTGCGGGCACTCCGTCCCCTGCTTCATCCACACGTCATCGCTGTGCCCCTCGTAGAAGCCCCGGCTGACCAGCACTTCCTCTCCCTCCGGCGTCACCTCGTAAAGCCACGGTACGAGCTGGGTGAACTTGGCCGAGGGCTTGTAGAAGAGCTCGAAAAGGGGCGGCCCCATCACGGTGACCTCCCTGGGCAACGGCGCGCTGGTGTAGCTCACCTCGCTGAAGGGTAAGTGGAGCAGGGTGATGCGGGTGGGGATGGTTAGGGGATCCCCTCCCAGCAACTGCGGCGCGTCGTGGATGTAGGGTAAGGACACGGACCCGGAGATCCCCAGGTTGACCAAGAGGTCGCAGCCGGCGTCGCCAGCGGAGAGCCTCGAGACCAGGCGCCCCCTTCCGTCGCCGTCCCCGCCTCCCAGGTAAAGCGACCACTGCCTGGTCCCGGGAAGGGGATAAGTGGCCGCCTTCCCGTAGACCTCCGGGTCGGTGTGGCGGTAGAAGACCACCCCCGGTTCCCTGTCCACGCCGTTCTGCACCCCCTTGAGGAAGCGGTCGAACCACCTGTCCACCTGCTCCCTGACCCAGGCGCTCTCCGGCGCCCCGGTGATGCCCGGGAAGGGGAAGGGTCCCGGGTAGCATCCCAGGTGCCCGTGGTTGGTGATGATTATCTTCTTGGGCGCGTCGGTATAGCGGTAGGCCATCAACCCCTCGTTGGCGTAGAAGAGGTCGTCGTTCCAGCCCGCCAGGATGAGCATGGGAACGGTTATGGGATGTTCCACCTTACCGTCGTACTCCCCGTCGCACCAGTAACGGGCGGAGCGCAGCTTGAAGAACTCCTTGGCCTCCCCCTCCTCCTCCTCGTTCCTGGTCAAGGCCACCTCGTAGATGTGGAAAAGTTGCTGGTCGACGTCGCTTATGAGCGGCACCAGCTTTCCCGCCGATTCCATGATGGCCTGCAGTTTCTGGCATCCGTCCATCCTCTCGTCGATGATCACGTTCACCACGTTGATCATGAAACCGGAGAGGTTGCCGAGGTAGGCGGTGGAGAGCAGGAGCGTCACCCACAGGAACTTCACCACCCCGTTGGGGTAGAGGGAGAAGAGAAGGTCGAAGGAGCCGTGCATGGGCACCGCCGTCCTTATGCGCGGGTCCCCGGGGTCCCCGGGCCGAGGGTTCCTGCGCGGCGCCATGAGGTAGGAGAAACAGCCTCCCATGGAGGAACCGGTTATCCCCACCACCGGTCCCCTTTCGTCCTTCATCACCGGGAACCGCGGGTCTCGGCCCAGGAGGGTGATGATGTGGCTCACGTCCTTCATCTCCGTATCCGGGCCCATGCAACCCACCTCGCCCCCGGCGCCGAACCAGCCCCGCACGGTGAAGGCCAAGGCGACGTACCCCCGCGAAGCGTAATGGTCCGCCACCCATTCCCCCATCGACTTGTCCATGCCCCAGCCGTGGACCACCAAGATGGCCGGGAAAACCTCGCCCGGCCTGGCGTCCGCCGGGTAGAACACGGACAGGGGCAGCTTCTCCCCGTCCCACATGGTCCACTCCTCGGTCACCTTTTCCACCCTATAGGCGGCCCGCGCCTGCTGAGCCGCGGGCACGGAGGTGGCGGTTCCCGCCGCCGGGGTGGCTGCCGGGAAGGCCAGGATCAGGAGCAGGGCAAGCATGGGAAAAACAGTGGTGCGGCGCCAGGCCGGTGAAGA
>Ga0078972_1015519_pt1 | contig 11629 bp, 9 predicted proteins | sample YelNatPaOPGAMG01_FD_67568 | JGI IMG/M metagenome (GOLD analysis project Ga0078972, IMG submission 67568) | Hot spring thermophilic microbial communities from Obsidian Pool, Yellowstone National Park, USA - OP-RAMG-01 (SPADES assembly) (version 2) | ecosystem: Environmental > Aquatic > Thermal...
GTGCGGCCCCTTGCGCCCGGCCCCTCCCGGCAGGGCTTCCCGGATCACCGCCGCCAGGTGCCCGGTGGTCACCACCGGCCGCCGGGCCCTTTCCCGCACCAGCGCGGCGGCGATGCGCCGCGCGTAGCGCTCTTCCCCGTAGGTCCACAAAATACGGGCCAACTCTGCCTCCGAAGCGGTAGCCACCAGGCGGGCCGCCGTCAATTCCGCCGTCCGGTCCATGCGCATGTCCAGAGGCCCAAGGGCGTGATAGGAAAAACCCCGCTCCGGCACGTCCAGCTGGTGGGAGGAAACCCCCAGGTCGAAAAGGACCCCGTCCGCGCCCGCCAGGCCCAGTCCCGCCAGGACCGCTTCCAGCCGGTCGAAACTGGTTTGCACCAGGTCCACCCGCGGATCGTTCGACAAGGCCCGGTTCTCGGCCAGGGCATCGGCGTCCCGGTCCAGTCCCACCAGACGCCCCCCCGGCCCCAGGGTCTCCAGCACCGCCCGGGCGTGACCGCCTCCCCCCAGGGTGCAGTCCACGTAGACACCGTCCGGTTGCACGGCCAGAGCCCGCAGCACCTCCTGAAGCATCACCGGCTCGTGGTACAAATTCAGCCCACCTTCGCGTCAAAGCCCGGGATCCAGGCCCAGAAGCCTCTCCGCCACCTCCTCGTAGGAGGACGCGGCCGCAGCGCTGTATTCCAGCCACTTCTCCCTGGCCCATATCTCCACCCGGTTGGAAACACCCAGGATCATGACATCCTTCACCAGTCCGGCATGTTCCCGTAAATTACCAGGCAGCAGTATTCTCCCCAGCTTGTCGAACTCGCACTCGCAGGCGCCGGAAAAGAACACCCGGGTATATGACCGGGCCTCGGCGCTGCCCGTGGGCAGGGAACGGAGCCGGGCGCCTATCGCGGCGAACTCTTCCTGCGTATAGGCGAACAGGCAGCCGTCCAGGCCCTTGGTGACGATGGGCCGCTCCCCCAGGCCCTCCCGCAGGCGGGCCGGAATGATCAGGCGCCCCTTGGCGTCGATGGTGTGTTCGTACTCCCCCATGAACATCCCGGCTCACCTCCCGTCCAAAACGCCAAATCCCCTCTCCAGGTATTATCGGCTCCCAGGAGGGGTAACTTTACCACTTGGCACCACTTTAACCCACTTTTTCTCCCCGCAAGCCAAATTTCCTGCTTGCCCGGAGCCGCCGAAGAAAATTTTCCGATCTTTTTACCGCGGCCGGAAAAGGCCGGCACGCGCCGGCGTCGTTTCCTAATATTGACATTCAAAGGAGCAAAAAGTAGAATTGTTCATAGGCATTAAGGAGGTGGGCTCATTGACGTACAGGGAACTTATCGAGGCGAACCCCTCTGTCATGCTGGGCAAGCCGGTGATAGATGGAACCAGGATCACCGTCGAAATGATCCTGGAAAAAGTGGCCACGGCGAGCCAGTCAACCAGATCCTGGAAGACTATCCCCGCCTGACGCGCGAGGGTGTGCTGGCGGCCTTGCAGTATGCCCTGGAATCGTTCCGTGATGATCCAACGCCTTTCCCGCCGCCTCAGCCCCCGAAAGACGTGGGCGGATCCTTCCCTCCCGCGCCACCGGCGGGAGGGAAGGAGGCCGGCGTGTGAACCACGTTCGAACGCAACAGGGACAGGAACAGCCCGTCGGCGGCGCGCCAACCCAGCTCGGCGTCATAGGAGCGGCCGTCGGCCACGCCGCGAAAATACCAGTTGGCGGCCTCCGGGGACAGGGCGACATCCTCGACCGGCATCCGGCTTTCGTCCCCTTCGCCGACCTCGTTGAGGCGCAACCTTCCCCCGTTCCGCGCCAAGAGAGCGCGAAAGGTTTTTCCCAGCTCAAAGTAGCAAAACACCACGTGCGGGTTTTGCACCATGAGGACCAGGAGGTTTTCATCGTACGAATCAGGCAACCGGGCCGGGACAATCGCGCTTTCCATGCCCACATCCCTTTCCACCTCGCCGTCACCGGCGCCGGAACAGCAGCATCCGCACCCGGTATGCCGTCATCACCCTTCACCTCCCGTTACCGGCCCTTCACCGGACTCCCACCCGGTTTGTTTCAGCCGGAACCGGTTGACCAGCCCCTCCAGTTCCGCGGCTATGGCACTCAGATGCTGGGCCGAGGCCGCCGTTTCCTGCGCGGCGGCGGCGTTGCCATCGATGAGTGAAGACATGGACCCCACGGCGGCCACCGATTTTTCAACGGAGGCGGCCTGGGCCTGTATCCCCGTATTTATCGCGCCCATAGCCTGATTGACTTCCACTACGTGGCCGGTAATATCTTGAAAGAAAGTGGCCGCCTGGTCGATCAGCCCTGCGCCGGAGGTCGCCGTTTCCACCGTATCGTCGATCCTTTCCTGGATTTCCCGGACGATGGCCCCGATATCGCGGGTGGAAACCGCCACCTTTTCCGCCAAGCCCCTGACCTCCTCCGCCACCACGGCGAAGCCCCGGCCCTGCTCGCCCGCCCGGGCCGCCTCGATGGCGGCGTTCAAGGCCAGAAGGTTCGTCTGTCCGGCTATGGCGTCGATAATTTCAACGATCCCGCCAATTTTCCGGGAATCCTCGCGAAGCCGCTCGATCCGGCCGGTGATCTCCTTCATTCCCGCCACGGACCCCGCGGTCACCTGACGGCCTTTCTCGGCCATGGAACCCGCCACCGCGGCCTTGGCCGCCGCCTCTCCGCTGCCGTTCATGATGCGCCGGGCCGTCTCGGCCAGGTTTTGCAGCACCTCCCTCAACACCATCGTCTCCTGCGACTGCTGCTGGCTGCCCTCCGCCACCTGTTCGGTGGCCTGCGTGATGTCGCCGGCGCTGCTGGCCAGGTTCCCGGCATATTCCCTGATCCTTCCCACCATGTCGCGCAGGTTGGCCAGCATCTTGTTCATGGCGTGGCCGAGCACCTCCAGTTCGTCACCCGAGCCCGTCGCCCGCACTGATGTGGCATCGAGATTGCCGTCGGCCACCTCCGCCGCCAGCCGGCTGGCCGCGACCACCGCGTGGGAAATGCCCTTGGCGCTGCGCAGGGCCAAAAACAAGGTCAGGATCACGCCAAGGCCGCAGGTCAACCAGATCACCAGCATCGTTTCCCGGTTCGAAGCATAGATCTCTTCCCGTTCCTGTTCCAGGCGTTTGGTCTCATAGGTGACGAACTGGTCCAGGTTGTTCTGCAGAGGCATTACGGCGGCCGCCGCCAGACCGAGATCCGAGTCGAACTCCTGCGGCGGGGCATTGCCCATTTTGGCCTTGATGGTGGCAGCCGTCTTGGTGTAGTAATCCTCTTCGGTCGCCTTCAGGTCGCTCATCAGCCGCTTGCCTTCGGCCTGCAAGGTGGCCGCCGCCAGAACCGGCATCAGGGTTTCGATTTGCCGGTGATCCTCCTCGAACTGGTTCGCGTCCGCCTGGTTCCCGTAAAGCAGGAAGCCACGAGCCGCATAGGCCATTTTCAGTGTCATTACCTGTATACTGTAAACGTCCTTTATCTTCGCTACCCGTGCCGTGAACAGGTCGTTATAGGTGTTGCCCATGTTACGGAACTGCCAACTGGCGAAGATACTGATTCCCACCACGCATAGAATGATTATCCCAAAACTAAGCAGTATCCTTTTCTTCAGACTCTTCCGGGCCATCTTCCATACCCCTTTCCATATCGATGACAAGGCTGTGTCTTCTTGATTCCTCCACAAAGATGCGTGCCAGCCCCGGGTCGAATTGCCGGCCGGCCTCCCTTTCGATTTCGGCCAGGGCTTCAACCACGCTCCTGGGCCTACGGTAGGGACGCTCGGATATCATGGCGTCAAAGCTGTCGGCAATGGCGATGATGCGGGCCCCGAGCGGGATGTGCGTCCCGTACAGGCCGTCCGGGTATCCCTTTCCGTCGTAACGCTCGTGGTGGTGCCGGATGATGGGCACCACAGGCAGCAGTTCTTCCACCTGCCCCACGATCCGGGCCCCGGTCACGGCATGGGCCTGGCACAGACTCCGCTCCGCTGCCGTCAGGGGGCCGGGCTTGGTCAGGATCCCGGCCGGCACGTCCACCTTGCCCAGGTCGTGCAGATAGGCGGCCAGCTTGATCCTTTTCACTTCCTCCTCCGGGAGCCCGGCCCAGCGGGCCAACTGTGCCGTGTAAAGAGCCACTTTCTCGGAATGGCCGTAGGTATAGCGGTCCTTGTCGCTGACGATGCTCAGGAAGCCGCCCACGGTGTACAGCAGGCTGTCATCCGGCCAATCGGCACGTAATTCCTTGAAGGCGGAATGCCATACCTCCACGTTGTTCTTGGCGTTACGCTTGGCACTGTACATGGCCGCGTCGGCCCGCTTGATCAATTCGGCGACGGTGGAAGAGTCGTCCGGACAGCACGCTATGCCCACCGAAATGGTGAGTTGGCCGCTGACCGTCAGTTCCCGGTGGGGAAAAGGATACTCACTGACGGCCTCCTTGAGCCGGTTCCCAACTTCAAGGGCCTGGCCCAGGTCGGCGCCGGGCAACACCACCGCGAATTCGTCCCCGCCGTAGCGGGCTACCACGTCGTTTTTGCGCACCATGTTCTCCAGTAAGCGGGAGAGTTGGATCAGCACCTTGTCCCCTTCCGGATGACCGAACTGGTCGTTGTAGTCCTTGAAATGGTCCACATCGATCATGAGGAAGGCCACCCGGCCGCCCCCGGCCGCCGCCCGGGTCACTTCGTCCTCCAGGACCTGCAGCAGGTAGGCGTGGTTGTAAAGCGCCGTCATGCTGTCCCGCACGGTCAGACCGCGCAGGCGTTCCTCGGTCGCCTTCCGCTCGGTGATGTCCCGGAAGATCAGTACCAGGCCGTAGCGGCCGCCATGCCGCAGGGACAGGCAGTCGGTGAGCAGGGTTGCCACGGTTCGGTCCCGCGGGCCGTAGGTACATTCCACGTCGCAGATGTCGTCGCCCGTGGTCAGGGCCCGGCCGATCACTTCGCCTAAAGCGGTTCCGTCACTCTGATGACAGCCGGAGAAGAATTCCTGGTAGGGACGGCCCAGCATCTCCTGCCGGGACAGACCCAGCGCCCCGAAGAAACGCTCCGCCACCGGATTGATATCGTAAATGCGTCCCGCCCCGTCGACGATCGCCACGGCGTTTTTGGTCGTCAGCAGGACCAGGCGGTGAATCATGCCTTCCATCACGATTCTCCGGTTGACCAGGATACCGGCTACGATGCTCGCCGCGAACACGAACATCCCGCAGCCGAATCCCCACCCCAGGGCGGATTTCAGTTGGCGCACCGAAAGGCTCGTCATGCCCGCGGTGTCGGCCTCCCTCAAATTCCGAACCTCCCGCGTCAGGTCCAGCATCCGCTCTTCCAGGGCCGCGCCGTTGCGCCGCATGGTAAGGGCCGCACCCGCGTAATCGCCCGCCCGCGCAGCGGGCAATACCTGTTTGGCCACCAGGTCCACGTACGCCTGTTCACCGGTGTCGATGCCACGGACCAAAGGCTGGCGCGAGGGCCGGATCACCCGTGCCAGTTCCCGGAGTTCCTGCTGGTTGGTGCCGGCGTCCTGAAAAAATTGTCTGGCGTAACTCTCGTCCCCGGACAGCAAATAGCTGTCAACGGCGTTGAACTGGACCAGGAGGCCCTCGTATACACTGTCTATGGCCGTTATCTTGTCGAGTTGGGCCGGTAATCCGTCGACCAGCAGATAGACGCTTACGAACTGGTAAACGACGAAACCCAGCAGGGACACGGCCACCACCAGGAAGCCGCCCAACATGTACCGGCGGCCCGGTCCCTTCCTCATCTTTTCCCCTCCCTTGTTCTTCCGGTTTCTCCCTGCGGTGCCGCTCCAAAGGTCCGGTCCGACGCACCCATGGCCCCTAAGGCCTCAGGGTGGCCATCCATTCGGCCGCCACCCCGCGTGCCCCGTCCAACCGGCTCGCCAAGAGGGCCAGATCGGCGGCGCCCCGGTCGTCTTCAACCTCCAGCATCCGCACCAGGAAGCCCGTGGCGACCATCAGTTTCCCGATCTCGCAGGCGATGCGTTCGGCGATGATCCCGAGCAAGTCCAGCCTTTCCCGACATGACGGTAAAGCCCCGCCGGGCGGTGTCCAGCCACAAGACATCATGCTCCCTCCTGTCTTGGGGCCGGCCGCGGCCGGCCGCACCGAGGTCCCTTCGTTCCGGCGTTTCATTCCAGCATGTACATGTTGTCTTTTGCCGACGCAAAGATCGTACCAGATAACATCTTGTGAATAATAGTGCTTTCACGGGCGTGCGTGAATTTTGGCAGGCGTGGCCGTGGGCATTATCCACCCAACACCGGGATGGTTTCTGCCCAAGAGAAAAACGGGTCTTCTTGACAGGATTTGCCGGCAGGTGACCCAAGGAAATGTGTAATATTTCACATATCCTGCGGGCCGTGGCGGGTATTGCAAAGATCTGGGGAAATGAAAGAGGCCGGAGCCCGGCCTCTGGGACGAGTACCCTATGAGCGGCACCTCCCGGTACTCCGGCGCCCCGGCCGCGGCGGTCAAAGCGTCGGTCACCGGCCCCACGGCTCCCCAGCATACCACGTCCTGGCCGAATTGTGCCGCGCACTCCCGCGCAGGTCGACCGGCAGGCAATGGCAACAAGTCTAATCCAATTCTAATCCAAATATCATCGAGAGCTCCAAATTTACTGACGATACTCAGACGATACTCATATGAGTGTAGAAATTCTTGCAAAGGGGGTGATATTTTGATCAACCAGGTAGGCGCACAAATGAGTCTTACCATTCCCAATCTAACACTGGGGAATACGAAAGGCGGTGTACAGGGCAATCCGGCCGAAGAAAGAACGGAAAGCGCCGCCGAACGGGCCCGCGAGGCCCAAGCCGCCCGGGGCGGTGCCGTGAGGCAAGCCGCGGCTTCCTCGCCGGGGGTTGGCCGGGCAGCCGGTGCCACGCCCAATGTCGCCGGTTCGCAGGCTTCGCTGGCCGTCGGCATGTTCGTCAACACGCGGGTGTAACCAACCAACATTATCGCAAAAAGGCGTTGGGTGAAAAACCGTCTCCTTCCCGTGAAGCAAAGGAACCGCGAAAAGTGGTTCCTTTACTTCTGCCCCGGACATTCATCAGGCTCCCCGCAGCCTGTCCGCCATCGCCGGGACCTGTAGCCGGCGGTCGATGAAAGTCTGGTGCCAGAGTTCCAGCATAACCAGAGCAAACAACTGCCGGCCGGAGGAGTTGCGGCCTCCGGCCGCAGCCGCCAATAGCCGGTCGAGGCCGCGCCGGCTGTAGTACCCCCTCTCCGTGGCCGGCTTCGCCGTCAGGAGATCGGCCGCCCAGCGGTGGAAGGAACGGGCCATGAGGTCCGTGATGGGAACGGGAAAGCTGACCTTGGGCCGGTTGGCAATGCCTGCGGGCAGAAGTGGAGCCATGGCCCGGCGCAGGACGTACTTGGCCGTCCTCCCCCGCATTTTCAATTCCGGTGGCATGGCAAAAGCAAACTCCACCAGCCGGTGATCGAGAAAGGGCACTCTCAGTTCCAAGGCATGGGCCATGCCCACCTTGTCCACCTTCAGAAGGACGTCGTCGGGCAGCCACAGCATCGTATCGAGGTACAGCATCTGGTCCAGGCTGGAAAGACCGGAGACTCGTTCCGTCAGTTCACCAATCAGGCGGATGGGATCCTCCGTGTCCATGCTACCGGCCAGAGCCGGGTCGAGGAGAAACAGTTTTTCCCGGTCATTGAACAACTGGCCGGCACAGAAGTATCGTTCCCCCACCGGAGTGCCGGCCCGCCGGAGGAAATCCTTGCCGCGCATGCCGTCGGGCCATGCCTGTTCCAGAGGAGCCAGGATGCGGCGGCGGACAAACGGGGGCAGAAGCCGGAAACGGTCGGCTATCCGGCCGGTGCGGTACAGGTCGTAACCGGCGAACAGTTCGTCCGCCCCCTCACCCAGCAGGGCTACCGTAACCAGCTTCCGGGCCTCGCGGGCCAGGAAAAAAAGGGGAATGGCCGTGGGGTCGCCCAGGGGTTCGTCCAGATGCCAGGCCAGTTGAGGCAGGACACCGGTGATATCCCCCGCGGACAACCGCACCTCGTGATGATCGGTGCCAAAATGTCGTGACACCATGCGGGCTTCGTCGAACTCCGCATAGTCATAATCCCGTGTTGGGCCGTGGCCCGTAAAACCGGTGGCGAAGGTGGTCAGCGAACCATCCGAAAAGCCGTCGGCCAAAGCCACGATGGAACTGGAATCCAGACCTCCGCTCAGAAAACAGCCGACCGGCACCTCTGTGGTTAGATGGCTCGAAACGCTCTCTCCCAGTAGGGAGCGCACGGTGGCCACGTATTCCTCATCGTCCGCCGCTTGCGGCCTTCCGACGTCTTCCAGGCGCCAGTACCGGCGGAGGTACGCCCGCTTCCCGGCGCAATGATAGGTCAGGGTGTGACCAGGCTGCAGTTTTAAAATGTGTTCAAACATCGTCTCCGGGCCGGGCACGAACCGGAAGCTCAGATAACGGCCTATGCTCCGGGGGTTGACCCGGACCGGCAGCCCCGGCAGGGCGAGCAGAGCCTTCACCTCCGACGCAAAGCTCAAGTCTCCACCGTAAAGGGTGTAATAGAGAGGTTTGATGCCTAGACGGTCGCGCGCCAGGAACAGTTTCTTCAGCTTCAGGTCCCAGATGGCGAAGGCGAACATGCCCCGCATGTGGGCGGGCGCCTCCTCGCCGTACTCCTCGTAGAGGTGCACAACGGTTTCGGTGTCGGCGGCCGTGCGAAACCGGTGTCCCGCCGCCTCCAATTGGGATCGCAGCTCCCTGTAATTGTAGAGTTCGCCGTTGTACACAAGGACAAGGTCGGCCTCCTCGTTGAACAATGGCTGCCGTCCGCCGGCCCGGTCCACGATGGCCAGGCGCCGGTAGCCTAGACCAACCGCGTGATCCAGGTAGTGACCCGCATCGTCCGGTCCGCGGTGGGCCAGAAGGCCGATCATTTCGCGCAGACGGGACGCCCTGCCCTCGGTTCGAGCCCCCGCCGGTACGGTGAAGCCGCAGATTCCGCACATGATTCCTCAGGATCCCCCCAATGTCTATTGGTCGGCACGCACCATCCGGCCAGATGCATCTCACATTTTAGAATACTACGCCGTGACAAGGGCGCCGGCCCCGGAACCCGGGCCTTCTCCCCGGCTTACGTAGTCTAGCCGGAAAGGATTAAGAGCAGATTAGAGATATATTAGAGTAAGATTAGAAATCGCAAGATGGCATTTTTCATTGTAAAGCGTTATAATGGGCAAGGGGTGCGCTGATATGGAAGACGAACAAAAGAGACCTTCTATTCTCGTGGTGGAGGACGAGAGCAGTCTGGCCCGCTTCCTGCAGTTGGAACTGGATCACCAGGGCTATAGGGTGGAGACCGCCGCCAACGGATTCGAGGCCGTTGCCCGCGCCATGGAGAAAAAGTGGGACCTGGTTTTGCTGGACGTCATGCTCCCCGGTCTTGACGGGTTCGAAGTCTGCCGCCGGATCAGGGAATGCTCGGACGTGCCGGTGCTCATGCTCACGGCCAGGGGGACGACCCCGGACAAAGTGAAAGGACTCGATGCCGGTGCCGACGATTACCTGACCAAACCTTTTGCCACCGAGGAATTGCTGGCCCGCGTGCGTGCCCGCCTGCGCCGGACCCCGGCGGCGATCCGCAGCAACAAAAAGCTGGTGGTCCTGGGAATAACCATTGACTACGATACCCGCCAGGTAACGCGGGACGGCCGGAACATCTCCCTCACCAAGCGCGAGTTTGACCTGCTGGCCTTCCTGGCCGAAAACTCGGGTATCGTTCTGGGGCGGGAAGCCATTCTCACCCACGTATGGGGTTACGATTACTATGGCGATACCAATGTTGTGGATGTATACATCCGCTACCTGCGGTCCAAGATCGACGAGCCGTTCCCTGTCAGGTTGTTGCACACGGTACGGGGCGTCGGCTACACTTTAAGAGAGGAGAGTTAGATGCGCTCGATCACCTGGCGATTGACCTTCTGGTATGCGGCGATTCTGGTACTCATCCTGACCGTTTGCGGGGCGGCGGCCTTCCTGACGATGCGCTACATGCTCTTCTCCGCCGCGGCCAGGGAAACCGCCACGGCCGTTTCCACGGTGCAGGACATGGCCGGCCGGCAAGGTGAAAACGGCCAGGGCAGCTACAACCACGTCGACCTGGACGATCCGGACCTGGTTCATACCGCCGGAAGCGGCATCCTCTGGGTGCAGATAATATCGGCCCAGGGGCGGGTGCTGAACAGTTCCCGGACCCTGACGGACGGACCGCTGGCGCCGGGCTACATCGGTCCCCCCAAACTATCCCGTGTGATGGGTCAGGACGCTTACGTGGCCGGCGGGCGGCTGCCCGGCGGCGCCGTGGTCCAGGCGGCACACCCGTTGACCCGGGAGGAGGATTTTCTGGACGATCTATCCCAAATTTTCGTGATACTTGTGGCAGGCGGGCTGTTGCTTGCTCTGACCGGTGGACGATTGATTACCCGGGCGGCCTTGAAGCCGGTTCACAGTCTGACCCTCACGGCCCGGGAGATCAGCACCACCGACCTGCGCCGTCGCCTCACCCTCCGGGGGGCCCGCGACGAACTGTATGTTCTGGGTGAAACTTTCAATGACATGCTCGACAGGTTGGAGCGAGGCTTCAGGAGCCAGCAGGAGTTCATTGCCGCGGCTTCCCACGACCTGCGGACGCCCGTTACGGTGATTAAAAGCTACGCCGAACTTCTGAGCCGGTGGGGAAAAAACAAACCGGAAGTGGTCGATGAATCCACCCAGGCGCTGACGCGCGCGGCTAACTTGATGGACAGGATCGTCAACGATCTCCTGATGCTGACCCAGGTGGATTCCGGTTTCGCTCTGAAACCCAGCCCCGTGAACCTGACCGAAATAGCCGAGGAAATGGTGCAGGTGGCACGGGCGGTGGCCCGGGACGTAACGGTGGAGATGGCTCCGGCGCCTTCCGTAACGGTGGAAGCCGATGAACACTACCTGCACCGGGCCTTGTGGGCCCTGGTGGATAATGCCATTAAATACAACCGCCCGGGCGGCAAGGTGACCTTACTGGTGGCTGCCGACGGCACCAAGGCGTTGTTCGGTGTCAGCGACACCGGCCCCGGAATTCCGGAGGAAAGTTTGTCCCGCATCTTTGAACGTTTTTACAGGGTGGACCAGGCTCGCGGTCATGGCCGGGGATTCGGTCTGGGGCTTGCTCTGGCGAAGAGCATTGTGGAAGCGCACGGGGGAAAAATCGAAGTGCAAAGCCGCCAGGGCAAGGGAACCCGGTTCACCGTGGTGCTGCCCTTGGCCAGTCAGGGCCTCTCCGGACCGCCGAACTCCTTGCGATAAAAGAGCGGTGAGCCGGAAAGCAGGTTCCGGCCCACCGTGATCCCTCGCTATTGCACACCCTGGAAATCCTGATTCATATTGGCACCATTATAGTCGGCGTGACCGTTCCTGAGCACACGGACAAACATGTACAATGCTGATTATTGCTATAGATAGACTGCGACGGCCAGTACCAGCCAAAGTTTGGTTGTGAATAGGCTATCTTTGGCTGACGCGGGGCGAACAGTTTTCCCCGCGATTCGCAGACGGGAGTCACACCCGCCGTTGGAGC
>Ga0078972_1015520_pt1 | contig 11629 bp, 12 predicted proteins | sample YelNatPaOPGAMG01_FD_67568 | JGI IMG/M metagenome (GOLD analysis project Ga0078972, IMG submission 67568) | Hot spring thermophilic microbial communities from Obsidian Pool, Yellowstone National Park, USA - OP-RAMG-01 (SPADES assembly) (version 2) | ecosystem: Environmental > Aquatic > Thermal...
TGCCATATTCAATATGATAGTTGCCACTACAAAGGTCCTACTTACTACGGTTGTAATAGAGACATCCCTCTTCTTGATCTCCTGTGCCTTTGCATACTTCTTTAAGGCAAGAAGTGGTAGTTTTGATTAGTTCTTTTTAGAGTAATAGCTCCCGGATGATGTAATTATTAAAGAGGAAGCCTTTCAGGGTGGGGGTTATTCTGCTGTCAGAGACCAGTATGTAACCATCTTTTTGTAGATTCTCCATCTTTTTCAAAAATAAATCGAACTCCTGCTCTGTCATTTTATCCCTGATCCGGGGGAGATTTATCCCCTCAATAGTTCTGAGGGCGAGCATTATGGCCTCATTTAAGTATTTTCTCCTATCGATGTGCTCATACTCTTCGTAGACCTCATTGTTTTGACTGATACCGATGATATATCTTTTGAGGTCTGAAATGTTTTTGTATCTTATCCTGTCGCCATTTTTGTATATAATATAGCCTGCGGCGGAGGCCCCGAGTCCGAGGTACAATCCGTTCTGCCAGTAATTGATATTGTGTCTCGACTCAAAACTGGGCCTCGAATAATTTGAGACCTCATAGTGTACAAACCCCTTCTCTGTCAGGATATTGTGTAATTTGATGTATTGTTCAGTAATGGTATCCTCATTGATACAAAGAAACTCCTTCAGCTCTTCTTTCTTCCTGTCTGCCGTCAGGATATAAGCAGAGATGTGAGTTACGGGAAAATTCTTTGTAAAAGTGATTATCTCTTGAATGAAGTCGTCCGTATCATCTGTGACCCCTATCAAAAAGTCCACATTGATGTTTTTAAAACCTGTTGAAAATATACTCTCGAGCCCTTTTAGTGCCCTTTCTCTATTGTGTATTCTCCCAAGTCTTTTCAGTATCCCATCATTAAGACTCTGTATCCCCAGGGAAATCCTGTTTATGAGATTACTCTCACAGATTACATTTAGAAATTCTCTGGTTATAGACTCAGGATTTGCCTCTATAGTAAATTCGTACCCCTTTTCAAAGGTGAGCTCCCTGCTCAGGAAGTTTAAGAGGTCTGCAAGATAATTATGCGGGATGACCGAGGGAGTTCCACCACCTACATAGATGGTCTTGATTTTGTCACAGTAGTACTGATACCTGATTAATTCTTTCTTTATTGCCTCTATATAGGGTTTTATGAGTGAGTTGTTCTCCCCAATTCGGCTGGAGTAGAAGTCACAGTAATGGCATCTTTCTCTACAAAACGGGATGTGGATATATATTGAATTAACTCTGTCTGAAAGCGAAATCAATCTTCTTCTTTCGGTGCAAAAGAGTATCCCAGTAACTCTGCCCTTGTGACAAGATGGGGTTTATCGGATATGGTAGAATACTCCTCTATGAGTACAGGTCCTACACCTGCAGCATATACAGTCCTGAGGAGTATGTTCTGCCCTTTGAGTGTCTCTTCCACGACGAGGCAGTCTTTATATGTGTGATCCCTCACCTGGCATTCCTTCAAAATATCAACTATCTGAACCCTTCCATAAAAACCTGAGGTATTAAACTCCCAGCTGACACCCTTCGCAATAGGTTTTTTGAGTATGTAGTAATTTGCCTGCCTTTTCAGTATCCCCTCCTCAGTCCTGATGTAGTAGAAAATATTGTTGTTTGAGCTGAGCTTTATCTCCTCTCCATTTATCTGGACCACCTCGATCTTGATTATCTGGGCTGAACCATCCTGAGTAAGTAGATAACTCCAGGAGTAACTGGCTTTAAGGGGATAGTATATATTTACATCATCTCGAAATGAGCCTGGTATCTGCTGTATATTTTTGGGGCAGCCGATCGCAAATATCAGCAATAGGGGAATAATCCATCTCTTCATAATACAACTCCTTAAATGAGAGCCTCTCTTATTTACCCTTGAACGAATTGATCTCACCTGTTGCCTTCAACAGTTTTATATAATAGATTTTGCAGTCGTTCTTCTCCTTCTCAAGGAGTATCTCTGTTGTAGTTGCCATAACCTCAGAGTCAATCAGGTCTGTCTGAGGAATAATCCCTATCTCGTAGCTTTTTGTAGAGAGTTCATAGGAGCGTCTTGCAAGTTCGAGTTGCCTCTTCAATGAATCTACATTCTTCTGGCAGGTATCGTATTCGATCAGACTCTGCTCAATCTGAGAGGTGATACTATCCGTAAGCTGCTTTAATTGCAGAGAGTTTTCTTGCAGCCGGGACCTCTTCTCCTTCATCTCGGCGTAGCGTATTCCACCATCGTATAGATTCAGGTTGAGGGAGAATATGATAAACCACTGGGTCTCATCCCCGATAAAGCTCGGGGTGTCGGAGTATCTGTATGTTGCATTCATCGTAAGAGTAGGAAGGAATCTGGATTTTGTGATATTCAAGTCCCTCTCAATAATCTCGGAGTTCTTCCTGAGGGTCTTAATATCGAGCCTCTTTTCAAATGCCACTCTTTTGAGATGCTCCAGATCCCCTTCGATTTCTGTCTTAAAATCAGTGTTAGGGTCTATCTCGAAATCTATGTCAGTGTTTATGAGGACCTTCAGGCTTTCTATGGAGAGTCTGTATGCCTTTTCCAGTTTAAAAAGGTCGCTAATGGAGCGTTCAACCTCCAGTTTAGCCTTAATCAGACTGAGTTCATTTGCATCCCCGTTTTTTAATTTTGCCTCCACAGTCCTCAGATGAGACTTTGCCAGCTCTATTGATTTTTCGGTTATGGCTATGCTCTTCTTTATACTTATGGCATTAAGGTATGCCTGTGTAATATTGTAGATGAGTTCACCCCGCTGTGTCTCCTTGTTGAGTTCTGATAATTCTACGGACTCTCTGGCATTTTTGTATGAGAGGTAGTTTGGAATATTGATTAGCGGGATTGAGAGGTTTGCTATGGCGCCAAAGGAATTCTCTTTTTGGATGATATAGGTGTTGTAATGTTCAAATTCGATGAACGGGTAGGTCCTGGTGAATTTAATACTGTTGATATCCGGGAATTTCATATTTACTTCTTTGTCATTCCTCGTGTATGTCCCCTGGGCGCTTAGCACCGGGAGTAAGAGTGCCAGGGCCTTGCGCTGCAGCGCCTCGGATTGAGTAATCTTCTCCATCAGTATCTGAAGAGTATAAGAATTTTTGAGCCCCATCTCGATCGCCTCTTCAAGTGATATGACCTTTGGTGAATCTGCAAATCCCCAGAGCAAGGGTACCTCAATAAATAATGAGAGAATGAGCAGATTCTTTATCACTCGCACTATCATAGTATTACGATATATATCATATAAAAACGAGTATCCAAACAAAAAACATAGAGTTTTGGTAAAGATAAGGTGGATTTGACAAATCCCATTTTTTACTGTAAAAGTCACACTCCCTTTGAAGGAGGTTGTTATGAAAGTTCCGGAGAATTTTGAGTTTGATAAGAGGGTCGTAGAGAAGTTGATAAGGAAGAATCCTTCCCATAAGGAGAGGCTAAAGGAATATCTTCATAGACTTTCTGATGGTAAAGAGAATGTGGAACTGATAAATATTGCAGACCTGTATCCGCAAAGAAAGAACAAAGAGGATAAAAAGTCATAAATGAAGGTTGGAATTATAGGAGGAGGGCCTGCAGGATTTGCTGCCGCCATTGAACTCGGAAGAGAAGGTATAGGTCCTATAGTACTGGAACGGACTGAATCGGTTTTGAATAAGTTTGTTTTGAGTGGTGGCGGAAGGTGTAATATTACAAATACAAATCTTTCAGAAGAATATTACAACGGGGATTCAAAGAATTTTATAAAGAATGTCTTGAAGGCCTTCTCCTGCGATAATATGCTGGAGTTGTTGAGGAAGATGGGGATAAAGTATATTATTGAGAAGGACGGCAGGGTATATACCGGTGATGCTAAGGAGACGGCATACAGACTTTTGAATTATGCAACTGGACTTGGAACCAGTATTGTCTACAAGGCATTTGTTGAGAAGATCGAGAAGAAGGGAGAGCAGTTTCTTCTGCGATATAAAGGGAGAGAGGAGATTTTTGACAGGATAATACTCGCTACAGGGGGTAAATCCCATCCGGAGACGGGTAGTGATGGGTTTGGTTATGTTATGGCTGAATCCTTAGGCCACAGTATCGTCCATCCCCTGCCTGCTTTAACACCTCTATTTCTATCAGACAATCCATTCAAAGACCTTATGGGGATTACAGTAAATGTGGAGATCAGTGTTGTAAACGATAATTTGAAGTTCAGAGGCAAGAGATATGGCAGCCTCCTTTTCACCCACAATGGCATCACCGGTCCTGCAGTGATGAATATAAGTGGTGATTATGTGAGGTATTCAAGGGAGAGGGGGACCTTTCTCTTCGTGAACTTTCTCCCGAATTTTAAGGTGGGGGATTTTGAGGAGAGGATAAAGGGAGAGGCAGCCACATCGGGGCGCAAAAAGGTGGTGAACTTTCTGAAGAACTTCTTCCCCGATAGACTGGCAATGAGATTGTTAGCTCTGTCGGCCATTGATTCTGATAGGATGCTCTGTGAACTCTCCAAGGATGAACGAAAGAGGCTCTTAAATACACTCTTTTCCTGCCAACTGAAGGTAAGAGGTTCTCCTGGATTCAAGGTGGCTCACATCACCTCAGGCGGAATACCTCTTGAAGAGGTGAAGGCTAATACTATGGAATCTAAGATTGTCAAAGGGCTCTTCTTTGCAGGAGAGGTATTGAACGCCGATGGGTGTGAGGGAGGTTATAATCTGCACTGGGCATTTGCCACCGGTACAATAGCAGCAAGAGGGATTCTGAAATAATCTAAACAATTCCATTCCTTACATTTGGGTTTGCAAACTATATCAAGTGGTGATATTGGAGATTTGGGTCTATGGCAAGATATTATTTATACCTGACTATTGCGGCTTTTATCTGGGGTGGATCATTTGTAGGGACAAAGATTGCCCTCTCAGAGATAAGACCTATGACACTCATATTTATGAGGTACATCATAGGTGGCATAGTAGTCCTGATAGCCTCAAGATATATAAAGTTTCAGAGGATTGAGAAAAGGGATCTGAAGTGGCTGATACTTCTCTGTATATTTGAGCCGGGGCTTTATTTCATTTTCGAGACCTATGGTATCAGGGAGACCGACCCTGTGGTAGCATCGCTGATAATCGCCCTGATTCCGGTATTTGTACTTCTGATTGCAGCCATTGCAGGTATGGAGCGGATTACTGTCTACAAGGTGGTGGGACTCCTTCTATCTATTGCCGGTGTATCTTTGATATCTTACGGGAACAGGGATGCCGATACCTCTACTCAGTCCTCTCTTAGAGGCATAATTCTGGTTCTTATGGCAACGATTACAGCCGCCTCATTTACTGTTTTACTTTCAAGGCTGGCAAAAAAGTATGAATCCTTTACACTCGCATCAATTCAGATAATATTCACCATCATCTTCTATCTCCCCCTTGCCATTATAGAAAATTACCCCGATTACAGATTTGATTTAAGCCCGAGATCCATATACGCACTCCTCTATCTTGGTGTACTCCCAACATTCTTTGCATATCTCCTCTATGCAAAAGGGCTATCTCGAATAGAGGGCTCAACGGCCTCTCTCTTTACAAACCTTATCCCCATATTCACAGCCATTATCTCATCCGTGGTCCTCTCGACCATTCCATCCGTCAATACCCTTATAGGTGGAGCCCTGATCATAGGAGGGGTATCCCTCGTGACATACAACAGGAGGAGGGAGATGGATATCCCTCTCACTACATAATTGGGGGTAAAGATTCGTTTATTAGTGGTACTTTCGAAAGGCAAATATCCAGTACACCGAGCGGGAATACAAATAATGACTAAATCTATAAAATCTGGTTTAAAAAGCATTTGACACGAGGCGTCAATTGCGGTAAAATTAAAAAGTTATGGCGGCTGATTTTTTCAAAAGCAGTTTCGAACAGTTTGTGAGCAAGATGTTGCTCACCAAGGAGAGGCATATCACGGATTTATACAGGAATCTTATGTCCCTGCTCCCCCAGTCTGAGATAGACAGGTCTGAGATAGAGAGGATAATCAATAATTATGAGGCTATATGTGGTAGTTATGTGAGGAAGAGTCGCAAACAGATTCTCAGGTCACTCAACTACTTCAACAGGCGGGTTTACCGGAGTATGAAGGCGGAGATATTTAGGTTCAATGAGAGGCTTGAGGAGATCAGCAGGAAGATGGACAGACTCGAGGGATTGTTGAAATGAGTTATACCAGGAAGCGAAAATTTGCCATAATTGCCGCTATTTTGTTATTTAACTGCTCAAACTCGAACTCCCCGAGTATCTCGTATCACAGAGTGGATAGCAATTTGAATGCGGATATCAGGTCCCTCTATGAACACAACAATCAGAACTTGAAGAATGCCATCTCCCTTTTGATTATGAGTAAGAATGGGGATTTACCTTACAACCTTGTAGAGAAGATAAGCGAGTCTATAATCAATTACTCTTATCAGTACAACTTTGACCCCCTCTTCATCACCTCTGTAATGTACAGAGAGAGTGAGTACAATCCCTTTGCATTATCCCCTGCGGGGGCGGCGGGGCTTATGCAGGTAATGCCCCGCTTCTTCAGTAAGAAGGGGGCGAATATCTTCGATATCGATTCAAATATATCATCTGGTGTGGCAGAACTGGCAAGACTCAGAGACAAGTACCAGAACTACTCTGATATGCTTATGGCATATCTGGGCGGAGAGGGACTTTTGAGGGATCTCAGGAGAGGGGAGATCTCAGAAGAGACGGCTATCCTGATGAACTATTACACCTATATAATACTCATAAACTATCAGATTCTCTCTTCGAGATATCGTGTGTACCTAAACGACGAGTCCTCTTTCCTCTCTATGTACTGAATTCAATCCGAGTAAAAATATACTGTTTAGGTCATATCATTATTCCATAACCTTCTTGATAAGAAGAGAAGCTCATCACAATTACCTACAATAAATTGCGGATATGGTGACCATATAGCCATATATTCTGGAATGTATACATCTCTACTATATACCCTCTTCATATTGAAGTCCCTATCCACAATAACAAACCCAAAACTCTCTTGAGATCCTGAATTATTCTTTTCAAATTTTGCCTCAACAATTATATCACCTCCTTTTAGAAGCACCATATCAAATTCAAATATAGATAATCCATAATTCGATAAATCTACTTTCCCCTCGTTGATAATATCTCCACATCTGTTTATTCTCTTGAATTCTAAGCCTGAGTAAGTGCCCATCGTAATAGTATTATTTCCGAACACGGACCATCAACTCTGCACCGTTCATCTGAAGAGGAACATCTACTGAAATATTTCAAAGGCAGAAAGCAAGGAATTTCTTTTGGAATTGAAGAAGATAATGCCTGAGGGGGTATGATATGATATAGCCCTGAGTAAGTTCGACGAATTATGCGGGGAATATGAGCGAAAATACCCGCAATTTATGAAGATGCTAAAGGAGAAGAAGAAACATTATTTTGCATACATAAAATATCCGATGGAGATAAGGAGGTATCTAAACAATACCAACACAGTAGAGAGTGTGAACTCCATACTTGAGACGATAAGGAGGACCAGTGGAGGACATTTTCAGAGCATAGAGACAACAATGGTGAGCATATATGTAATAACGAAGAAGTTAAAGAATAACAAATGGAGTAAAGGGATACCAGCGATAAAGTCATCGAGGTATGAAATAATGCAAATGTTCAATTTTAGATTTCAGACACAAAAATCTTGACAGGTCTCTATCCCCTCGCTTACAAGTTTACATCCACACTCAGGACAGGTATCTATCTCAAGCCTGACTTCCTCTATGCGGTCTGCCTCTTCATCTTCTATTGACCTCCTCCCCTATCCTTTTTGCCCCTTCTTGCATCCCCTCGGCTTCCTCTCCTCCTACTTCGTATTTTCCTTGAACGGTATCTGCGACGACGGCGTAGATGACCCAAATGAACCTTTCTCCAGTTTCTCCAATTTATTCTCTAAATACCTTACCCTTGCCTTTAACGATTCATTCTCTTGTCAATACATCCTTTACAGGCATTTATAAAACTCACTATTTTGTCCCTCTATGAAAAGCAAGACTAAAAATAACCCATTTTTGAGCCTTGTCAAATTTTTGCCATCCGTAACTGAATCTTTACGATAACAGTTTAGGTTAAACTTGACATTGGTATTAAATCTGTTAGAAAATCCGATTTTAGAACTCTCAACAAGGAGGTTATGATGAGAAGGTATCTATTGTTTCTTCTACTGGTTTTGAGTTTCTTTGTATTTGCCTGTGGTTCATCGGATTCCAGTGACACAGGTAATACAGGAGGTGCCGACACCGGTACACAGACAGATACAGGAGGCAATCAGACTCAGGACACCGGGGGTAACAACTCAGGAGCCTGTGCCAAAGAGGAATGTACAGCTGTCTGTCCGGCAGGTTATTGCAATGACTGTGTCTCTTCTGGAAAATGTGTTGCCGACTGTGCAGGTGGACACTGCAATATGGAGTGCAAATCAGGTGCGGAATGCGATTATGGTTGTAGTGGAGGAACCTGTACTGTCACCTGTTCAGGCAATTCTACCTGTAATTTAGATTGTGGTGGTGGTAATTGTACGCTCAATTGCAAAGATAATGCCACCTGCACACTCATCTGCTCTGGCGGTAATTGTACTCCTAACTGCGACACTACCGCCTCCTGCACCTCTTTATAATCTCAAATATTTTATTGAAGAGGGGTCTTCTGAGTGGACCCCTCTTTTTCATTTGGGCATAAAAAAAGCGAGCCCCTTATTAATAGAGGCTCGCCTTTGTATCTAAGATTTACTATTTGGTAGGACCTTATGGGGGACTGCTCTTCGTCTTTATTGTAAGGGATGCAACGGGTGCTCCAAGACTTATGTAGAAATTACTATAATCAGACCCACCACCAGCAAATGGGATCGTAGAGATGGCCTGTGTATTCAGTCTGCCAGATCCATACTCTACTGTATTTCCATACTTGTCTCTAAAGTATGCAACTCCGTATCCATCGCGATCGCTATCATAGAAAGATACTGTGGCAAAGAAACTATCCCTACCAGCCCTTTGCAGGTAAGTAAACAACAGATCCTTCCCATTCATAATATCTTCAAGTGATAGATTTGATAGATATGTTTCGTCTGTGCTTATGACACTAAACATTTTGCCTGAAGAGATAATAGATTCGATATTGAGTCTTTTCTTAATTCCTTTACCCCTTGATGCCACTAAAATAGGTTCTTTGATGCTCGTATTTGCAATCTCAAAGTGCCGTATTATGTTGATCAATTCAGGCTCAAGACCCGAGAGGTTATCATCTCTTACCCTTTTTAGTTCGAATGGAATTGAGTACGAGCCATTAGAGCCTGAGGAAGACCAGTCGACTATTACTTCCAATGGACAGCACTTAATGATTAATGATTCTACTGCTCCCACGATTTCACTATTCCCCTCGGTAACATTTGCCTCTGTTGTTAATACAACATTGTTAGTAAATGCATCTCTCAACTGGGCATACCAGTTCGGTGTTCCTTGCTCCTGATATACCTTTACTATATACGCACCTACGGGTACTCTTGAGCCCTGAGGTAATCTTATGAAAGTAAGAAGCATATCCTCACCATCAGCTATTACCCTTATGTCCTTCTTTTCTATACCCCTGAAGGTTGTATTAATGGCTGATATAAGTCCATCATTTGTATAGGCAGAGACGAAATCTCTTGTGTCTATATTTATACCGGCTTTTTGAGATATGGCGATCAATGCATTTTCTATATTCTTCCTGAACTGGCCATTCACATACTGGATTACCTCTTCCTCCCGACCTTTCAAATAATCACTGCCGATTTCAAAATATTTTTTATCGAGATATAACCCCGCCTTCAACCCCAGAGGCATTACATCAACTACAGGAATTGGTGAGGTTGTTCCTTCTTTAATCTCCTCTATCTCAGCATCGTCTATAGATATTATTCTGCCATTGGCACCATATCCAATTGACACTGTATTATCTACATTATATCCCTGAATCGTCAGTGCTACAAACTCACCACTCTGATACTCCATTTCTGAACGGGTTCTAATATATCCATACAGTGCATATCTCCCTTCGAGGATATCTTTCTCAACGACTCCTTTCCTGATTGTATATGCTGCAAGGATATCATCACGGGAGGCAATAAGTAATTTCTTCTCTTCGAGTTCGTCGGGCTTTATTAAATCACCAAAATCAGTTGTGCTGCTAAGAAGAGACTCAAAGACAATGGACCGGAATTTACTGACGGCAGATACAATTCTCTCACCCTCAGGTGTCAGGACACCAGAATCTCTACCATCCCTACTACCCATACTTGCCAGTATCCTGGCCTCTCCATCAGCAGGTGGATTCGATTTCTCCCAGTCAATTGTTATTTCTATGGTAGCAGGTGGTTTATATCTTGTCCTGAATGTAACCTTCCCACCGGGTTTTTCCTTTTCAGCCAGGAACCCATATCCTAATTCTGCAGGTGCCTCGAATACAACTCTCTCATCTTTATCTCTGAACTGGGCAATCCACTTTCTACTGTCTTCTCCCAAAAATCTCACCACATAGAAGCCCGAAGGGATAGATGAATTATCCGGCAGTTTGAAGAATGTGAACAGGATATCCTGGCCACTGGTAATCTCTTCTATCGTCAATGACTCTGCGGCTTTTATAAAAGAATTGATGCCTATATATTTCCCACTCTCTGAAATGACAGCAACGAATCCAGTTGTATCTATATCCTTTTTAAATAGGGTAGCCGCCTCTTTTAGTGCCTTACCCACTTCATTTCTAAATTCCTGATTGGCATTCTCTATTTCTGATTGCAGTGTTCCTCCCTTTAGTACCTGGATAGTAATTGTATCAACATCCCAGAGACCCTTATCATCATCCACTCGGAACTTTACATTATAAATGCCCGGTTCTGTGTATACCTGAGCAGGCGGATCAGGATTGGCAGGATCTACATAATCAAATACACCATCACCATTGAAATCCCAGTAGTATGATACTATCTTGCCTGACTTTATTGTGGCAGTACCTTTAAAGTTTACAGTCAAAGGAGCAATACCTGAATAGATATCAGCAGTAGCTGACGCCATAGGTCCACTGTTTGCTTCGCAATTGTTATTACATACATTACTATCACTTGCGGTATCTGAGACATTAGTGCTACCACCTTGATCTACTCCACTCTCCTGCAAATTCCCTGTACAGGCCGATAGAATTGAAATAATACTTGTCAAAATCAAAATGTTAATATTTCTTCTCATAGCTCACCTCCTATAAATCGAGTCTAAAATCAACTCGATGTCATTACGATTCTTAATATTTCGAAAAGTTTCCTGTTTTTTTATTTGCAAAAATTGACACAAGAAGGTAAAAATTATGTAAATTATTCAGATAAACAGGTTATTTTGGACTTTAAATCATTCCACTTCTTAAGTTTAACCCAAATAATGCATTTGAAGAGGTTAGTCTCTGAGATGTAGATTTTTCAAGCCCCCCATCCACCTCTTCACCGCAAATATAGTATTTAAGCCATTTCTACATCACCT
>Ga0078972_1015522_pt1 | contig 11628 bp, 9 predicted proteins | sample YelNatPaOPGAMG01_FD_67568 | JGI IMG/M metagenome (GOLD analysis project Ga0078972, IMG submission 67568) | Hot spring thermophilic microbial communities from Obsidian Pool, Yellowstone National Park, USA - OP-RAMG-01 (SPADES assembly) (version 2) | ecosystem: Environmental > Aquatic > Thermal...
GGTGGTTGAGCGAACGCTCGGTTGGATCAACCGCGCGCGACGCCTATCAAAGGACTACGAAGCGACGATCGAGTCGGCGCTCGCATGGTTGCAGACCGCCCTCGCCTTCCTCATCATGCGACGATTGGCGAGGCCAAAAATCGCCCCCGCCTAATTTCGAGTCAGGCTCTTATGCGCGAATCGATACATCGTAGTCTGCCGATTAATTCAGCTTTGCAGTAGCTTGTTACAAATATATTCTAACTGCTCAAGATCTTTGAACTTGATGCGGAGTTCTCGCGTGCGCTTGGTGTTTTGGATTGCGATTTGCGCGCCGAGAGAAAGAGAGACTCTATTTTCCAAATCTCGCGTGACAGGATCGCCGTCCGATTGCTTTGGCGTGGGCAATGCAGGAGACTGACCGCCTGCGCTGAGTTTCTCGACATCTCTCACGGATAAGCCGCGCGCGACGATGCGGTCTGCGATGGCGTCGGGGTCGCTCGTGGTCAACAGCGCGCGCGCGTGGCCCGCCGTTAACGCGCCGGACGCCAATAGGTCTCGAGTGTGTTCCGGCAATGCCAGCAGGCGTAGCGTATTGGCCACGTGACTGCGGCTCTTTCCAATCACTCGGCCAATCTCGGCGTGGCTGTAGCCATATTCAGACGCAAGCTGTGCATAACCCCTGGCTTCTTCCAGTGCGTTCAAGTCTGATCTTTGAACGTTCTCTACGATCGAAAGCTCAAGAGCTTCGCGGTCGTTGATCTGTAGAGAAATGACAGGAACGGTGTGCAGCCCGGCTCGTTGTGCGGCGCGCCAGCGCCGCTCGCCCGCGATAATCTCGTAGGTGTCTGTTGCGTCGACGACGGGTCGAACAACGATTGGCTGAATGATTCCCCGTTCCCGGATCGAGGCGGCCAACTCCTCCAGATCCGCCTCGTTGAAAATCTGCCTGGGATTTCTGGAGTTGGAGCGAACGAATTCAATCGGGATCTGCCGGACGCCCTGCAACTTGTCCTGCGCGTCGGCGTCGGATTTTGCGTCGCCCAGCAATGCGGCCAAGCCCCGCCCGAGTCGCTGTCTGGAGTCCGCGTTGCGGGGAGAGGAGCTTGCCATAACCTCTAAGCTACCGTTCAGGCCGCAAAGGAGCGGCGTTCACGTTGAATAACTTCGGACGCCAATTTCAAATAAGCTTGGCTTCCAGCGCATTTCAGGTCGTAGAGCAAAACAGGCTTGCCATGTGATGGCGCCTCAGAAACACGCACATTTCTCGGAATGACCGTATCGTAAACTTTCTCACCAAGAAAAGATCGAACATCGGCCATTACTTGCGAAGACAGAGAATTCCTGGGATCGAACATGGTTAATACGACGCCGTGTATTATCAATTGCGGGTTGAGGGTCTTTTTTATCTGTTCGACAGTATTCAGGAGCTGCGACAGACCCTCAAGTGCGAAGAACTCGCATTGAAGCGGGACAAGGACTGCGTGCGCGGCAGCGAAAGCGTTAATCGTCAGCAAATTCAGCGAAGGAGGGCAGTCCACCAAAACATACGACAGCGGCTCGGCGAGACTCGTAGAAGTCAACTTCTCGATAGCTTGTCTCAGCTTCAGCGTTCTCTCGGAATCGGTAGATAGTTCCAGCTCCAGACTAAGCAAATCCAGGGTGGCGGGGGCGATTGTAAGCCGGGGTACAGCTGTCTGCTGGCGGACATCCTGTAAAGTGAGCTTTCCCGTCAAGACATCATAGGTGGACCGTTGCCGCTTCGCGCGATCAATACCTAGGCCTGTCGAAGCGTTGCCTTGCGGGTCCAAATCCAGAATTAAGACATTCTCGCCAATGGCGGCGAGCGCAGTCCCCAGATTTATGGCCGTCGTCGTCTTGCCTACTCCGCCCTTTTGATTCGCGAGCGCAAGAACCCGTGGCGGGCGCGTGGCCCACACATGCTCTCGTTGTCGATCTTGAACCATTAAGGTCTTTTAACCCTCTCCCGGATGGTGAGGATGACTCCTCCTCCAGGGCCGGGGTTGACGATTATGGCATAGCGTTTTGCGTCCAGGGTTTCAACCTCGCGAGTATATGTTTTCCCCCGCGGCAGAACTGCGGCGGCGCCTTTGGCGAGATAATCCTCGCCCAGCGCAAGTATGTGGTCGATCGTCGAGAAGGCCCTCGCCGTCAGTGCGTCGATGGGGCCGGTTTCCGTTAATGTAATGGCCTCCGCCCGGACGTTATGCACCTTTATGGGGATGCACAGTTCATCCGCGACAGTGCGTAGGAACGCGCATTTCCGGCTGTCGCTCTCCACGCAATGGACCTTCGCGTCCTGTTGGTCAGCTAATATCGCGCCGAGGACGACTCCGGGAAATCCCGCTCCTGATCCTATGTCGAGCCATCGTCTCGCTGTTGGGCAGGCGTTCGCAACGAGGATGCTGTCCTCGATGTGCCGTGACCACACCTCATCGAAGCTGCGGTCAGAAATGAGATTGGTAATTCTCCGCCACTTGTCCAGCAAAGCGACGTAGTTCTGCAGTCGCTCGACGCTTGATTGTGGCAGAGTGTCGAGAGCCCTCATCGCCCGCTTTTCCCTGGACGTTTCACGTGAAACATGCGCCGCTTGCGAAGCCTAGGATGTGAGGTTCCGCCGTCGGCGCGCATGGGCCGCAAGCAGCAGCACTGCTGCGGGGGTTGCTCCCTCAAGTCGGCTCGCATGGCCCACCGTAGCCGGGCGGTTGTTGCGGAACCGCAGCTTCAACTCGTTCGATAGTCCCGAGATGGAGTCGAAATTAAAGTCCGAGGGGATTTCGAGCCTCTCGTCCTCTTTCTGCCTCTCAATATCCTTCTTCTGTCTCTCAACGTACACCCGATATTTTGCATCGGCGTCAAGTCTGGGTAGGAGTTCTGCGCTGAGATCCGCAAGAGCGGGCATGATTCGAGTCAGAGCCTCGAGCTTGATATTCGGCAAGGTTGCCCACTCAAGCGCAGTCTTCTTGACGTTCTCCGGCGCCTCGAAACCTGCGGAAATGAGAACGGAAGAGGCGATATGCGTGCGCGCGAGCAATTCATGCGCCATCCGAATTCTTTCGCTTATGCGTGCATACTGGTCGCGTCTCGCTCGGCCGATGGCGCCTAGTGCGATTCCGGCCTGGGTCAATCGCTCATCGGCGTTGTCCGCACGGAGCGAAAGCCGGAATTCCGCGCGCGAGGTGAACATTCGATAGGGTTCGGTGACGCCGCGAGTAATAAGGTCATCAATCATGACCCCGATATACGAATTGGTCCTGTCGAAAACATGCTCTCTACGCTTACCCGAAAAAAGCGCCGCATTGACGCCTGCCGCAATTCCTTGCGCGGCAGCCTCCTCATAGCCCGTCGTGCCATTGATCTGCCCCGCCAAAAACAATCCGGTTACGCGGCGGGTCATCAGCGTGGGAAGCAATTCGGTAGGATTGATGTAGTCGTATTCTATCGCGTAACCCGGCTGCAATATCCTTGCATTTTCCAATCCAGGAATTGTTCTGACGAACGAATCTTGGACCTCTACTGGGAGCGAAGTGGAAATACCGTTCGGGTAGATGACGTTGTCATCAATACCCTCGGGCTCAAGAAATATCTGGTGGCTCTCTTTCTCCGCGAAGCGAACCACCTTGTCTTCGATCGAGGGGCAATAGCGGGGGCCGCTGCCAGAGATAGCGCCGGAATAAACGGCGGTCTTATGAACGTTCTCCCGCACGATCTCGTGCGAGCGCGGCGTTGTTCTTGTAATGTGGCAGAGGGTTTGCGGGGCGGCGATACGTGTCGTCAAGGACGACATGAACTGTGGTTCGTCGTCACCCCATTGCGGCTGCAACTTTGAAAACGCAATTGTTTTGCCATCGAGACGCGGCGGCGTGCCGGTCTTTAATCGTCCAAGGCCAAAGCGAAGCTCCGACAATTGCCGAGAGAGATCGAAAACGGCGTCATCGCCGATACGACCAGCGGGGAACCTCTCTATGCCTCTGTGGATGACGCCATTCAAAAAAGTCCCCGTCGTCAGGACGACGGCTTTGCAGCGATAGAGTTGCCCAGATTTTGTCGCCACGCCTTCGACGCCGTCTCTGTTAAGTAAGAAGCGCGCGCATTCCCCCTCCAACAGGCTCAAACCTGCGGTCTGGCAAAGGATTGCGTTGACGGCACGCTTGTACAATCGCCTATCGGCTTGCACGCGGGGCCCCTGGACTGCCGGTCCCTTGCGTCGGTTTAGCAGGCGAAACTGAATGGCGGCGGCATCCGCGGCGCGCCCCATGACGCCGTCGAGAGCGTCGATTTCTCTGACCAGATGACCTTTGCCTAGCCCGCCGATTGCGGGATTGCAGGACATCGCGCCGACTGTTGAGAGGCGCTGGGTCAGCAACGCTGTCTTGGCCCCCATTCGGGCAGAAACTGTCGCGGCTTCGATGCCCGCGTGGCCACCGCCTATAACAATGACGTCAAACGCTTCGTGCTGCATGTTTCACGTGAAACGGGTTATTTCCCGATACAAAATCGAGAAAAGATTTCGCCTAAGACCTCTTCTACGCCAATGCGTCCCGTTACGCGACCCAGCGCATGGGCGGCAAAACGCAACTCCTCCGAAACCATTTCCGGCGGCGTGTCGGGTTTGGACAGAATGCGATCGAGCGCAGAGACGGCGTCCATTGCGGCGCTGCGCTGACGCTCGGTCCCCAGCGCCAAATTTCCAGCGCCGCTGAAATGCTCCCCGGCGAATTCGGCGATTTTCGCAACAAGAAAGTCTACGCCCGCCCCGGTTTGCGCGGAAATGGCTATGGTCTCCGCCTCAGCGGGCTGCCGGCTCGCGGCGTCGATTTTCGTTCTTACCCTCTGTACGGGCTTGCTAAATGCGTTCGGCGCAGGCGCGGGGGCTTCTCCGTCGAACAGCCACAATATCAAATCGGCGCCTGCGCCGCGCGTCAGGGCGCGGGAAACCCCTTGCGCTTCGATAGGGTCGGCGGTTTCTCGAATGCCTGCCGTATCGATGAACGTGATGGGAAATCCCTCGATCTCCGCGGCCACTTCCAGGCTGTCTCGCGTCGTGCCGGGGATAGGCGATACAATCGCAACGTCCCGGTTCGCGAGATGGTTCAGCAATGTCGATTTTCCGACGTTCGGTGGGCCGGCAATGACGACGGTCATTCCCTCTCGCAACCGTTCGGAGACGGTCGAGTGGCGCAGAATCTCTCCAAGGACAGCTTTGGCCTTCCCAACTATTGGAAGCACCGAGTTCAGGTTGACGTCCGCTGCGTCCTCGACGTCTGAGAAATCCAGCAGGGTTTCGACTTCCGATGTCGCTCTGAGTAGCAGGGCCCGCGCGCTTTCGATCCGCCGGCTTAAGGCGCCGGAAGCCATCGCGGTCGCATGGCGCAATTGCGCTTCGGTCTCGGCCTCCAAAATTGACGCCAGACCTTCAATTTCGACGAGATCCAGCTTGCCGTTGGCAAACGCTCGCCATGCAAACTCTCCGGCCTCCGCCGGCCTTGTTTGCGAGCCGCGAGAGAGCTCACGCAGCGCTGCGGAAACCACCGCCCGGCCGCCGGTGACTTGAAGCTCCAGCATATCTTCGCCCGTGTAGCTGCGCGGGGCAATGAATCTGATGACGAGGGAGCGATCGATGACGCTGTGGTCCTCGTTGCGAAGCGTCACCAACGTTGCTTCGCGATCTCTAAGGGTGGCGCCCGGACAAAGTCGCTCCAATATCGCTGAACATTGGGGCCCCGAGACCCTAATGATGGCGACTGCCGACCTCCCGAATCCGGTCGACACTGCATATATGGTGTCGGAAGCTCTATCGGTCGTCGAAAACATGTCAGATCGTTGTGCAAGGAATGCCCGGCGAATGCTCCGAGCCGCTTCTGGGTGAAGTTCGAAGCGCTGGACGTCGAATGGTCGACCCCAGCCATCCGGCTTCGATAGATTTATACTTCCTCCCGCGCTTTCAACGCCTGGCTGCGCGGTGGGGCGATTTTATGCGTCGGCGCCCGATGACGGCATCCGGGGCGTTCTTACTGCCGAAGCTTCTCAAGCACTTTTTCTGACGCTCGGCCATTCACGGTAAGTCCCGCCTTCTCCTGAAAGTCGGCTATGGCGGATTTGGTTTTCGCTCCGATCGCGCCGTCGGGCGTCCCGACATCGTAACCGCGCTTCGCCAAAAGGTGCTGCAGTTCGCGACGTTCGGCGCGCGAAAGTCCAGGATCGTCGGTCGGCCAGGGGACCACAATGCCGGGACCGCCCGCTAGGCGTTGCGCGAGGATGGCGGCTGCGAGCGCGTAAGATTCTGCGGCATTGTAGCTGTAAATCACGTCGAAATTATGTGTAACAAGAAACGCCGGCCCATGAACGCCTGCGGGAAGGAGAAGGCCTGCCGTCCCGCCCCCAAGATCTTCGCCGTTAACGCGCCTGACGCCACGGGCCGCCCAGAAGGCCATGGAATGCTTGCTCCTACGGCCCTGCGGGCCGCTGTAGTCAGCGGGCAATTTGACTTCGAAACCCCAGGGCTCCCCAGCCTTCCAGCCGGATTTCTTGAGGTAGTTCGCGGTTGAGCCGAGAGCGGCGGCGGGGTTGTCGACGATGTCACGCCCCGTTCCGTCCAGGTCAACCGCTAGCCGCAGAAAGGTCGAGGGCATGAATTGAGTTTGCCCGAACGCGCCGGCCCAGGACCCTTTCAGCTTTTCCAATGGAATGTCGCCGCGATCCGCGATCTTCAGAGTCGCCATGAGTTCGGAGCGAAAATATTGCGGCCGCCGCGAACCCGAGCACGCCAAAGTCGCCAGCGACTGCACGAGAGGTCTTCCGCCCATTTGGCGTCCAAAGTTGGACTCGACGCCCCAGATCGCGGCAATGACGTATTTGCTGACCCCGAAGCGCCGCTCTGCCAGGGCAAGCGCTTTGGCGTTAGCGGCCATCGCAGCCTTTCCATCGCTCACCCGTTCGTCATCGACGAGCGCAGCGAGGTAATCCCAAATCGGCGTTTTGAATTCCGGCTGAGCGTTTTCGAGTTCGAGGATCTTGGTGTCGGCCGCCAGATTATTGAACGCCGCCGTCACGGTCCCGCGGGAGACGCCGCTTCGCGCCGCTTCCGCCTTGAGCGATTCCTTGCATGCCGAGAAATCCGCCAGCGCCGGTGTGGCCCCGGCGATCGTCGCGGCGACGAGAGCTATGTTGAGTCGAATCATCTCTTGCGTCCCGAAGCCTTGCGTCCTGAGAGCAAACTATCGGCGGCCAGGACAATCTCGCCCGTCCGCAACCGTTTCGCCCAATGTTCGCCCGCCATTGCGTCCGGACCGATCATCGTGCGGTCCAGTTGCTATTGCAAAAAAATTTGCGCATCTTTAACTTTCAGAAGCGCCATATTGCCCGAGATTGGCGATCATTATATGTGAGTTCAATGGCTTCGAGCCACGCCCGCGAGCTGAGCAAGCGCAGAGCCACGGAGAAAGTTCTGGTTCTGCTTCATCAGGCGCATTCAACAACGGGGCGTGTCGGCAGGCTTCTGCGTTCCTTTGGATATTCCCTCGATATCCGTTATCCCTTGAGTGGCGATGATCTTCCTCGCACGCTGGAGCGCTATGCGGGGGTTGTGGTCTTCGGCGGGCCGATGTCCGCGAACGATAGTGACGCCCAATTGCGTCGTGAGATCGATTGGCTCGGGACGCCGCTTCGCCAGAAAACGCCATTTCTGGGACTGTGCCTCGGCGCTCAGATGATGGCCCGGCAAATGGGCGCGCGGGTCTATCGACCTGATTCCCAGAGAGGAGAGCTAGGCTATCGGCGAATCCGCCCCGCCGCCATGGCCGATGAGCTCTGTGGCTCCAGATTTCCTAGATTCGTTTATCACTGGCATTTTGACGGGTTCGACATTCCTACTGGCGCCTGCCAGCTGGCCGAGGGCGACGGCGACTTCCCAAACCAAGCCTACATCTACGAGGGAAACGTCATCGGCCTGCAATTTCATCCAGAAGTCACCTACCAAATGATGTGCCGGTGGACGACCCGCGGGGCGGCGCGACTGGGCCATAGCGGTGCGCCACCGCGTGAGGATCATCTCGAGGGCTGGTTCCAGCATGACGGCGCCGTGGACAAATGGATCGCGACGTTTCTTCTGGCTTGGGCGCGCGACCAACTGATGTGGCCTCGAGCAGCGTCACGCGCCGGCGCTTACTCCATCGCGGCCGAGTAGGCTCAAAACAGGGTCTTCTGATCCGGCTCCGTCGAAGCTCTCGGCGAACGTTTGCGTGACCGTGGCGGCCCCACGGTTGCGGCGATCTCGCCGTCGGCGAATCTGATGGTGATGTCGTGCGCGAGGCGCGCTTCCTCCTTGCGCGAGAGGGCCGCTCCGCCCCGGTCCAGAACCATTGCAAAGCCGCGGGCGAGGACCGATCGATAATTCACCGCGGCGAATATTTGTCCGACCTTCGCCGCGATGACATTCCGACTTCGAAGGCCTTCCGTTAACGCCCGCCTGAGCGCGCCGCCCGCGCGCGCGGTTTCTCGGAGAAGCGCGCCCGGCAATCGTGCAATCTCCGCTCTCCTGGATTCCCAGCGCCGGCGAGCGGAGGCGAGATGAGCCGCGCGCAACTCGAGCCTGTTTTTGGCCACGCGCGGGAGAGTTCTTTCCACTTGCCCCAGGCTCTGACGCGCAGCGCTCAATCGCTGCTGTTGAATCAACCGCATTTTCGGTCCGGCGGCTTGGGCGCGCTCGGCGGACTTGATCAAGCGGACGTAGGGCGACTGCTTGGCCAGCCGCCCTGCAAGTTTGGCCAGAATTATCGCTCTGGCGCTCAATCCTGTCTGCAGAATCGCGCGCATTGCGTCGAATTTGGCATCAAGGCGTTGGGATAGACCCGAATGAAGCGTTTTGACCGACGGGACGCCTCGCGCCGCGGAGCGCAAATCGGATTGGCTCTGCTTGAGGAAGCGCCCGATCGCGCCCAGCGCGCGCGCCTCTAATTGTGAAACGCGCAGAGCGAGGTCTGTACGGATGGGAACACAGATCTCCGCGGCCGCGGTCGGAGTCGGCGCGCGAACATCCGCGGCATGGTCGATTAAGGTCCAATCGGTTTCGTGGCCAACCGCGGAGATGAGGGGAATCTCGCTTTCGGCCGCCGCCCGCACGACGTCTTCGTCGTTGAAGCTCCAGAGGTCCTCGATCGACCCGCCGCCCCGCGCAACGATCAGCACGTCGGGTCGAACGACGGACGAATCTTCTGTCAAAGCGTTGAAGCCGCGGATGGCCGCTGCGATCTCCTGGGCGGCATTGTCGCCCTGGACGCGAACGGGCCACAAGATCACGTGTGAGGGAAACCGGTCGGCCAGCCGATGGAGAATGTCGCGAATCACCGACCCGCTGGGCGAAGTGACGACCCCGATCGCACGCGGCAGGAACGGCAGGGGTCGCTTGCGGTCCGAGTTGAATAAGCCCTCGGCGGCAAATTGACGGCGTCGCGTCTCGAGTAACGCCATCAGGGCGCCGACGCCCGCCGGCTCGATGGAATCGACGACGATCTGGTAGGAAGACTTGCTGGCAAAAGTCGTTATTTTCCCGGAGGCGACGACTTCCAATCCCTCTTCCGGCTTTACTCGCATGCGCGAATAGGTCGTTCGCCAGATGACCGCGTCGAGGCGAGCGGCGTCGTCTTTCAAAGCAAAATAGACATGACCTGACGAATGAGGGCCGCGGTAGCCGGAGATTTCACCCCGAACTCGAACGTAACCGAAACGATCCTCCAAGGTTCGCTTCAGGGACTGCGAAAGCTCTGAAACGGTGATTTGGGGGATGTTCGTAGAGTCTGACTCTATTTGCGCCATAATCAGCCCGCGCCTATGATGAATCGGTCTGGCCAGGATCGGCGAGGCGCCATCTTAACGCCGCCTTGGTTCGTCAGGAACGCTGAATTAGGGACGGGTTTCCCGCGCATCAGGAGGCCTTGTGAAAGCGAGAGAGCGATTCTTCGGAAGGATTGGCCTCCCTGTTATGTCTATTGGGTTCGCCGCGCCGTTGCTCTTGTCGCTGGTTTCGTCGGCCGGCGCGGCCAGCCCGGATTGCGAGCGCCTGCGTCGAGCCATCACCGACTCTCCACGGTCTGGGCAGAGCGCGCAATACCAAGCTGCTGCGGAACGCCAACGCGCCGAGATCAACCGCACGGTCGCTTATGCGGATCAGATCGGCTGTAACAACAGGCGGTTTTTGTTTTTTGGCTCGGATCCGCCGGCGCAATGCGGTCAGATCCGGGCGCAGATCGGCCGGATGCGCGCGAATCTCGATGATCTCCGGTCGAGAGCCGGAGGCGGCCCAGGTGGCCGCGGCGAACTCATCGCGCGCTACAATGCCCAATGCGCCAACCAACCCTCGCAGTCTCCCGGCATCCTGGACGCGCTGTTCGGCCAACCCAGACCCGGCGACGTACAGGAGCAGCCGCTGTCGCCGGATGGCGCCGTCCCTGGAAGCCCGGACGAAAAGTCAGCCACTCCGGCTGGCGAAGCGCGGGCGGGCGGCAAGGCGGTTTGCGTCCGGTCGTGTGACGGGGCATTTTTCCCGGTCTCTTATGCCGCCAGCAGCAATCGCTTGGATTCTTTGGCGGAAATGTGCCGCGCGCTGTGTCCGAATACGGAGGTCACGCTTTACACCTATCCGGTGACAGGGGAGATCGAACAGGCCGTCTCGATCAATGGCGCCCGTTATATGGATAGCCCGACGGCTTTGCGTTTCCGGAAGGTGTTCGATCCATCATGTTCTTGTCGGCGACGCGGGCAGAGCTGGGCCAGCGCGCTCGCTCCCGCGGAGGCGCTCCTAGGCAAGGAAGACAAGTCCGACATAATCGTGACGCCGGAAAAGGCCGCGGAGCTCTCCCGGCCGAAGCCCGACGCAAAGCCTGACCAGAAGACGAAATCAGGGAAGCTGCCCAAGGGTGGGGCGGCTGCTTCGTTGACCGCCCCTGTCGCCACTCCCTCTGTGACCGATGGCGGCAAGACGGACGCGAATGGCGTCGACATGGCGCTCAGGGACGCGACCGCCGCGATCAGCCACGAAGGGTCGGGTATCGGCGGTGCAGCCGTCACCTCCAAGTCGGATCCCGTTGGCGAGGATCAAGGTAAGACCTTCGAGGAAATGGGACCGAACGGCGTCAAACGAAAAGTGCGCATCGTCGGGAATTGACAGGCGGCGCTGGCGGATTCCCCCTTCGGGCTTGGAAATGTCCGCCATCGTCGGCCGGCGTCATGCCGCGGCGTGAGTTCGCAAAGCTCCGATTTCCGCGCGCGCTGTTAGCGGTAAGTGGTCGGAGGCGAGGCGCGCCAAGGGAGATTTATGCACTGCAAGATCGGTGACGAGGCCGTAGGGCCAGCCGAGGATGCGGTCGAGCGCGAAAATCGGGCGGCGAGAGGGGAAACTGCGAGGCGTAGCGTCGCCGCCGAAGGTCGGCTCCAAAATGGAAAGCGCCGACCGGCGACGCCGACGCCATTCGTTGAAATCGCCCATGAGGATCGTTGGAAGCGGCGGCATTTCGCGATGGGCCTTTAGCAGCGCCGTCGCCTGATCGAGCCGTGAAAGTCGCAGCAGCCCGAGATGGGCCGCAATGACGCGAAATTCACCCTCGCCGAAGTCGAGTTCGGCGACGATGGCGC
>Ga0078972_1015523_pt1 | contig 11627 bp, 9 predicted proteins | sample YelNatPaOPGAMG01_FD_67568 | JGI IMG/M metagenome (GOLD analysis project Ga0078972, IMG submission 67568) | Hot spring thermophilic microbial communities from Obsidian Pool, Yellowstone National Park, USA - OP-RAMG-01 (SPADES assembly) (version 2) | ecosystem: Environmental > Aquatic > Thermal...
AGGCGTTCAATCCGTTTGTGGTCTGTAACTTGCCACCAATGATAACCACATTCAGTGCAGAAGTCCATGAGTATGGAGAATGGAACAACAAACGCTACACAATCCAAACGCAGTTCGTTGTGAAAGACCTGCGAGGCGTATCTGAGGTAAAGCAAGAACTTTACGAACTCTTAACAGGCAAACTGTACGCCTCGCACACCTATAGTCCAGGTGCGGGATATACTGTGATTACCGCTGGCTGGGAATTTGATGTGGACTACTGGACACTTACCGCATACGGTTACAATGTGAGAGGCACAGTGAAAGGCGAGAGCGGATTATCAGTTAGTGCGGAGCAGAAGATATCTGGTCTTGTGACGATGGTAGTAGATGCAATCATGGCGCTAGGTGCGATGCTTCTCGGTGGACTGCAGAAGGTGTGGGAGGCGGTAGCGAATGCGGTGAATGCGATTGTGGAGTGGGTGAAAGCAACACTCACACAACTCTTCCAGCCGGTGATTGACGCAATCAAGAACAGCATATTGAATTATCTTTCGGGGCTTAATGCAACAATTCATCAGGCACTGGATGAGTACAATAACACACAGCAATTAAGTACACAGACGCTAAAAGGATTTGATGACTTCCTTACAGGCGGTTTATTTGTACTCGTGATGGGATTGGTTATCGCACTGAATGTGGCAATTGCAATAATAACACCACTGACATGCGGAATGGGATTTCTCGTGATGTTACTGATTAGCCTGTTACTCACACTTATTATCCAGAGCATCGTGCCCACACTGACACAGCCATCTGGCGGAGCAGAAGATGTGCATATCTCTGCTGATATGGGCATTCGCAGTGTTCTGAGTTACATGAAAGATTACATCGAGGGAAAACTGGGCGGGGGAAAAGTGAGTATATTGAGTGGGATGAGTCCACTTATCAAATTCATCGTGGTTGTTGTATTTAATGCATTACTTGCAGTTACATGTGGATTCGGTTTTATATTCGCCGCAGCAGTAGATAGTGCAATAGAAGATGTTACAGGTGTAGCAACTACTATGCTGGGTACAACTATTGCTTTTATTTCGTTTATCTTAGCGTTATTTAGTGTTGTTACTTCTGGTGTACCAGATATGGTTTTAGCAGTTACATTGTGCTTGTTGGGAATTCTTCTCAGTGGAATTGGATTTCTACTTACTCTGATTAGTGCCCTAAAGCCCATACCAAACTCTGCTCCAAATCTAAGAACAAATATAATTGTAAGCGAAATATGGAACATCTTTACTATCCTAGTAGGATTGTGGGTGTTACACATAACCCAAATGGATCCATAGGGGAGTAAGTATGAAGCACTCTAGCAATATCCAGTACTTTGATAACAATTTGCGAGAAACAAAAGGATATAAATTTGACCGTCGAGAAAGGATATTCTGGCTTTTGTGCGAATTGATAATGTTTGTTTTCATCGTGTATATAGTAGATTTTTATGTTCATCTTGATTCAAAAAATCTTTTAGTTCCGAGATATTTGGTAGATGCCCTCGTGGGTGCTATACTATTTAATATAACTATAGGGATACTCGGTGCTGAGATTCTTACTCTAAAATGTGAGAAAATTGGTTTTGGTGAGGATGGTGTGTATATCTTTCACAGATGGAATAGGCATTTTAATAAACCACTATTTATTGCGTACTCCGAGATTCTCCATTTGTATTATTCATATCCATATGATAGATTTATGTTTTCTCATAGAAGTAGATTCGTTTCTGAATCTGTTTTTGTGAGTGAGATTACTAGAGAAAATATGAAACGATTGAGAAAAAGATTAGAAGTTCTAAAAGAAAAAGGAGAATGGAATGGAGATCTTAAGATATATACATTCGTGGATGAAACAGGAAAGTATATTGGACCGGTACCGAAAGTATATACAATGGACGACGAGAAGAATGAAAAAAAGGATGAAGGGTAGGAGGAGTTCATACTATGCGTGGCGGTTTTTATAAAATATTTGGGTGGAACGCCGGAGGATACGACTTTGAAAGCGATAATGATACATTGAACGACGATATAGAATACCAGAACGGCCTGAATCCACTGAGCAACGATACCGATAGTGACCAATGGGATGATTACCACGAATTCTACTACTGGCATACTACTCGCAACCTACCCGCATCAGACGCATATGCAAACTGCAAGAACCCAGATGTAGACGGCGATGGCATTACAGATTACCAGGAAGTCAACGGCTACACCGTGAAGGTAGCCACATCGTTCGACCAGAACAACAATCCCATCATGCAGGAGAAAACGATGCACGGCGACCCATTACAAGCCTACAAGCAGGCTGGCGGTGCATGGACTGACACAGATTGCGATGGCATTCCTGATATTGTAGAAATCTATTTCAGCAACATAACGAACATCGACAACGAAACCATGTGGCAGGAATATCTGAAGAACACGGCCACTGGTAGTTTGTTTGAGAGATACACCTGGTGCAGGGACTACTATCACGACCTGAACGCCAGCAACAGCAGTGCAGCAGAGAACTGGACGCAGAAGGCGTTCAATCCGTTCGTGGTGTGCAACTTGCCACCAATGATAACCACATTCACTGCAGAAGTCCATGAATACGGTGAATGGAACAACAAGCGTTACACAATCCAAACGCAGTTCGTTGTTAAAGACCTGCGAGGCGTATCTGAGGTAAAGCAAGAACTTTACGAACTCGTAACAGGCAAACTCTATGCCTCGCACACCTATAGCCCAGGTGCAGGTTATACTGTGATTACTGCTAGCTGGGAATTCGATGTGGACTACTGGACACTTACCGCATACGGTTACAATGTGAAGGGTACAGTGAAAGGCGAGAGCGGATTGTCTGTTAGTGCTGAGCAGAAGATATCTGGTCTTGTGACGATGGTAGTAGATGCAATCATGGCGCTAGGTGCGATGCTTCTGGGTGGACTGCAGAAGGTGTGGGAGGCTGTGCAGAATGCGGTCAATGTGATTGTGGAGTGGATAAAAGAACAGATTCAAAAACTGTTGGACCCAGTTGTAGAACCTATTTGGAAAGGAATTCAAACTTATGTGGAGGGCATATATAATGTAATATGTGAGGTGTTAGAAAAACCTATTTCGGACAGTGAGGGTGCAGATAAGCTTCTCCGAGCTCTGTTTGGTGAGAGCCCCTCCCCATTTCTTATGATTTTAGGATTGAGTGGAGTTATACATGCAATTGAGTTGTTAGTGTTAGTGTTTATGGTGGCGTTAGGTGGTGGGGTCTGTGCAGGATTAATTACCATGATTAAGCAGTTTATTGTAAGGGGAATAGTTACAGGAATAGAAAAAGGATGGGAACTTGCTGCTAGTGCTACAATTGGTGCAGCAGTAGGTTTCATATTTAATCTGTTAGTACCTTCAAATCCAGTTAATACTGCATATACTGCTGTAGGCACCACTATAATGGGATTTATTGTATTTACTCTTCAAATTGCCTTTTCAAAAAAGAAAATAACTATTGGAGGAATAATTGGCGATATTATTGGTCTCTCTATAGCGATTGTTGGTTTTCTGATAACATTTTATATCCTTCAAAAAGTAGAATGGCATATAGCAGAAATTATAACTGGTGTGCTTGGAATAGTCCTTACTGGAATTGGATTATTTATTGGATTAGCTTCCCAGAGTATATTGGATGATACTCCACTGGGTTTCTTGGATGAACTTCTCTCGGCTGGACTATTTGGCTTTTCAATTGGGTCGGCTATTGCATCTGCAACAACGTCATAAATAGAAGGTGACAAAAATGTTTGTATCAACAGAAAAAAACAAAATAAATAAACCAAGAAATAAGTTATTAAAAGATATTATTATTATATCTTTTTTTTCCATTTTCTGGGTAGGGTCTATTTGTTGGCTTGTCATTACTTCCACAAATGATAAAATTCTTTTTGGAGTTGTGATTGCTTCTTCATTTCTTTTGCCAGCTTTACTCTTATATATTGCATTCTCCTCATATATGTATCATGTAAAGGGTCTTAAAATTACTAGCAGTAGTATATCTTTACCAGATCTAACGATTCCTTTGAGTGAGATAGACAAACTATACTGGAATCCCAATAAAGATTATTGTACGATACTTCTTAAATCTGTGAATTCTATCAGAGGATATCCTTATTCCTATATTGAAATTCCCAAGGCGCAGATGCCTGATGAAGACATATTTATTAATTCGCTCCAAAGATATATTGACATTCGTAAAAATGAAACGATAACCCGTGCAGAAATAAATAAATATATAAAAAGAGGAAGGTAGATGCAAAAATGAGGAACTATACAACGGTTCTAGACAAGAACAAAGCAGACACAGATGGTGATGGCCTGAGCGACTACGAAGAAGTGAAGATATACAATAATCTTGGCGTTAAACCACTGCTGGCAGATACCGATGACGACGGCCTAAACGACTACGAAGAGGTAAAGATATACCATACTAAACCTGCAAAAGCGGATTCTGATTATGACGGTCTGAGCGACTACGCCGAAATCTTCACCTACCACACCGACCCAAACAAATATAGCAGTGATAACGATACCCTGAGCGACGCGATGGAGGTGCTGGTTACGCATACCGACCCCTGGAAGGACGATACAGATAACGATGGTCTGAACGACAGCACAGAATACCAGAACGGACTGAATCCGCTGAGCAACGACACAGATAGCGACCAGTGGTTAGATGGCGTAGAGTATCACTACTGGCTCAGTCACGGCTGGAATTCTGCACAGGCGTACGCAAACTGCAAGAACCCAGATGTAGACGGCGATGGCATTACAGATTACCAGGAAGTATACGGCTACACAGTCAAGGTAGCCACATCATTCGACCAGAACGGGAATCCAATCATGCAGGAGAAAACGATGTACGGCGACCCATTACAGGCATACAAGCAGGCTGGCGGTGCAAGGACAGACACAGATGGCGATGGCATTCCTGATATCGTAGAAATCTATTTCAGCAATACAACGAACATAGACAACGAAACCATGTGGCAGGAATATCTGAAGAACACGGCCACTGGTAGTTTGTTCCAGAGATACACCTGGTGCAGGGACTACTATCACGACCTGAACGCCAGCAACAGCAGTGCAGCAGAGAACTGGACCCAGAAGGCGTTCAACCCATTTGTTGTCTGTAACTTACCGCCGATGATAACCACATTCAGTGCAGAAGTCCATGAATACGGTGAATGGAACAACAAGCGTTACACAATCCAAACGCAGTTCGTTGTGAAAGACCTGAGAGGAGTAGCGGAAGTAAAGCAAGAGCTTTACGAACTCGTAACAGGTAAACTGTACGCCTCGCACACATATAATCCAGGTGCAGGTTATACGGTGATTACCGCTGGTTGGGAATTTGATGTAGACTACTGGACATTGAAAGCGTATGGTTACAATGTGAGAGGCACAGTGAAAGGCGAGAGCGGATTATCAGTTAGTGCGGAGCAGAAGATATCTGGTCTTGTGACGATGGTAGTGGATGCAATCATGGCGTTGGGTGCGATGCTTCTCGGTGGACTGCAGAAGGTGTGGGAGGCTGTGCAGAATGCGGTGAATGCGATTGTGGAGTGGATAAAGCAACAGATTACTGCGGGATTACAGATAATTATTGCACCAGTCCAGCAGGCAATAAATGCGTACATTGAGAACCTAATTACAGCGTTATCTGCTGCCTATGACGAATATCTTTCCACAGGAAGCATCAGTGAGAAAAATCTCAGTGCAGTTAGAGATGCATTAATGGGAGGAGTATGGTGGGCACTGGTAGCGTTAAGTGTGGGTTTGGCGGTGATTCTTACCGTTTTGCTACCAGTGACGATGCCAATCGGCATTGTGACGAGCATAGTGCTTCCGCTTATCACGGGAATAATAATCGGTGCATTTTTAGCTGGTAAGGAAGTAGGGCGAAAAGAAATAAGCGTAAGTCCAGAATGGAAAATTGCAGAGATAGTGGCGTTTGCCAAGGCGTTAGTAGAAAGTGGCGAAAAAATAAGCACGAAAGGCGGGAAATGGGACACGCTATTTGGATTTATGGGTGCGTTACTTGGATGGCAGGGTTTTGTTGTAGGGCTTTTTGCACCGTTGTATGCGGGATATATAGAACCAACCAGATATCTGATTGCGGGATTTTGTGTAGTGGTGTCTGTACTTAGCTTGATTCTTGGCCTTGCGACGCCATATTATACTGGAACCACAGAGCTTCTCATTGGTGGCTTATCGCTGATATTCGGTGTGATGGGGATTGTGTCTGGTCTAGTAGCGACAACGGGAGAAATTCCAGTACCCCTGTATATGGGTGGCACTGGACTTCTTCTGGGTATACTAGGTACGATTTTTACACTAGCATCGGTGTTCTGGTGATTTCATGGATGAAGAAGAGATGTGGTTGGAAAATAATTTTCCTAACGATTTGTTAGAGTTTCACAAAAAAGCCCGAGTAGTATATCGGATATTTGGCACATTAATTCTTATTATGACTATTATATTGATCTTGTATAAGACAAGTACAAAAGGGCCAAATATTTCAGTGAGTGTAGCAATGCTTGTTTTGGGAATTTTTGGTTTTCTAAGTGGGTGGTACCTGCCAGACCGACAAATAATCAAACGCCATCCAAAAAAAGTGCGATGGAATGAAATGGGCGTGGAACTTAAATGGGAAAGAAAAAGGAGGTTAATACCCTGGAAAGATATTTATGATATAGTAGAAGACCCAGTATTTTCAGTGTATGGAATATCGTTAGGTGTAACTGGGTATACGATAAATGAGGAGATAGGTAAAAAATTGGAGAAAGCATGGGAGCGCTGGCAGGATGAGCAGGCAGAGATTAAAGCGAGAGAATGGGAAGAAAAGAAAAATAGAAAAGCAAGGAAGAAATGGTGGAAGTGATGTGGAACTGTAGTGATTCACGCCATGAGGGATACTGGGATTACCAGAAAGTCTATGGCTACACCGTGAAGGTAGCCACATCGTTCGACCAGAACAACAATCCCATCATGCAAGAGAAAACCATGTACGGCGACCCATTACAGGCATACAAGCAGGCTGGCGGTGCATGGACAGACACGGATAGCGATGGCATTCCTGACATCGTAGAGATTTACTTCAGCAATACAACGAACATAGACAACGAGACCATGTGGCAGGAATATCTGAGCAACACCACCACAGGCAGTTTATTCCAGAACTACGCCTGGTGCAGAGAGTACTACCTCGACCTGAACGCTAACAACAGCAGTGCAGCAGAGAACTGGACGCAGAAGGCGTTCAATCCATTCGTGAGTTACAATCTGCCGCCGACGATTGTCCAGTATAATGTGGACATCCAGGCAGTAGGCACATCAGCCGCAAAAATATCGTTCTGGTATCTGGTTAGGGATGTTCAGGGCATTGCGGAGATCAAAGTAGACTTGGTCGAATGCTGTACAAACAATCTACTTGGTGAGTACAAAATCATACTCTACCCGAACACACGTACAGAGTACAACTGTAGCGGTTACTTTGTGATAGGCACTGGTACTTTGGTTTTAGTAGGGTGCGAGTTGCGAATAAAAGTCAGTAATGGGTTTAATGATGTATCACTTGCGAAGGACTTCGATGGCTTCGGCAGTATGTTCGTAAAAGCACTCCAGGCACTGGGTGAAATGCTGATCGGTGGACTGCAGAAGGCGTGGGAGGCGGTACAGAATGCGGTGAATGCAATATTTGAGTTCTTCAAACAACTCATACAGGATGCATTAGAGAAAGTGCTTGGACCAATCATTAGTCAGGTCACTAACTTGTACAATCAACTTTTGGATGTGGTGAGTAAGGGAATCAACCACAGCAGTGCTACGACGCTTGCCAATGCACTTGGGTATATAATTCTGGGAAGCAACATCTTCATGCTTGCATTGGCAATGGTGGTATCCCTTCAAATAATTTTTACACTCGTCAAAGCTACGGGTATAGGTTCTATTGTAGAGATGACTGCGGGATTAGTAATGAATATAATTATTTCTGCCTTAATAAGCACAATTGTGTATGACCTAACATACGGACCAAATGCATTGGAAAATGTGATACCACCAGAGGTAAACGCAGGAATATCTACGACATTCTCACTGATGGATATCATACTTGCCTTGGGTGTTTGGGCAGCATCTGCTACAAGAGAAATAAAAACCGCTGCTAAATTTGTCTTTGTTTCCTTGGCTGTGTTTATTACAGGCCTGACTCTAGAGTTAGGGCGGATGATTGCACATAAAGACACCACTAAGATGGGCTATGCGAAGGCAATAATTTTGGATATTCTTGCATGTATGCTTTCTGTCTATGCTTATTTGGAGATACGCCCGCACTCAAGTTTAGCGAAGCGGTATTATCCAGCACTTGGAATTTTAGATGAGGCTTTTGGATTAATTTCCATCGCAGTCTCTACAACTACACTGGTATGCGATATAAACGGATTTTTGAGAAGTTGAGGTAGATAGAATGAATAATTCCCAAGTTATATTTAAAGGAAATGCAGAGGCAGTAAAAAAATTTCGAAGAAGGACGATGTACTGGTTAGTTGCGGCAGTTCTCCTTACTATCCCGTTTTTTATTTATAGTGAGTTTTTTGCACCTTACTCGCCGCAAAACCACTGGAAGGAATTGTCTGATTCAGGATTTTGGATGGTGATAATAGGATGTTGTATTACCATATTTATTTTTTCATCACTTGCCATGATACCACAGAATTTAGAAATACGGGAAGATGGAATTGCACCACCAACAAGAGGGTATATAGAGGCCCTAAAAGGCCGGGAACGGTTTATCAAATACAGTGAAATACACGAGATTGTGCTCGGGGAGACACCAATAGAATACGAAATTGTATTGAAGAATGGAAAACACATTTTAGTTGGTATTGGTGGAGCGTTTTTCTTGGAACTTAGCGTACAACCAAACAGGATTGGCGAATTCGACAGGGTTTTTCGCGCAGTAAAGGAGAAACTAGATGAGATAAAGTGGAGTGGAAATAAAGGCGAAATAGTATTAAACAAGGAAGAGATACTTGAAGGAGCAAGGAAAGTAAAATTGCCTGAAAAAGTAAAAATGTTCGAGGAAGATGTATGAGTGAACTCATAACTGAAAGAATCATCACATGCTGGAACGAGACTGGTGCACCTCTGCACAGTGATCGAGAGATGTACGGCGACCCGTTACAGGCCTACAAGCAATCAGGCGGTGCCTGGACTGATACTGATGCGGACAGAATACCGGACATCGTAGAAATCTACTTCAGCAACACCACGAACATCGACAATAGCAGAATGTGGACGCACTACACAACGAACAGCAATACCGCATCGTTGTTCGAGAGATACACCTGGTGCAGGGACTACTACCACGAGTTGAACAAGACCAACAGCAGTGCAGCAGAGAACTGGACGCAGAAGGCGTTCAATCCATTCGTGAGTTACAATCTGCCGCCGACGATTGTTGGTTATGATGTACATTTCACAAAGAGACACTCTGGATGGACTGTAACAGTGAAGATAGATTTCTCCTATACTGTTAGAGACGCGAGTGGTATTCGAGAGATAAAAATTACAATCAAGGATAAATTCTCAAGTACCGTTCTGTGGTGGAGTATTGAAAGATTCCCTGCAGCACCCACGGAGCATGCTGGTCATGATTCGTGCACGGTGGATTACTCAGGATTTGGCTACATATTCATCATTGAAGTAAGCAATGGAATGAATGAGGTAACCACAGAGCATGTGTTCAATGAGTTATTGGGAGAAGTAGTTGATGAAGTTGTTGATGCACTTGCTGCACTGGGTGAAATGCTGGTTGGTGGACTGCAGAAGGCGTGGGAGGCGGTGCAGAATGCGGTGAATGCGATTGTAGAGTGGATAAAGGAAAAGGTAAAAGAACTAGTAGACCCGCTTATCCAACCTATAATCTCAGCGATAACAGGCTGGATTAACTCAATAGATTTTAGGGATGCAACTACAATTTTATCTGGCATTTTTTCTGATCCGATATATACTCTTGCGATGGCACTTGCTGTTCTTATCCAAACAATAGTTGCGATAGCAGGTATGTTTGTTCGTCTTAGTGGTTTTGCAGGTCTAGCAGAGGGCATTGCGAGTATCGCATTATCGCAATTAGTGGGAGAAATAGCAGGGTTCCTGGCAACTGTAGTAAAGGGAATTGCTATCCGCACACTTCTTACTGTTGGCTTATCCTCAGCTATTCTTCTCTTGCTATCCCAAATAATCTCTATACAACACCCCTTCTTTACAACGGAGATAGGTATTGCGATTATGGGTTTTGCAGGTTCTTTGAATACGTACCTCATAAATAAGTGGGCGGGTTTTCCAGATACAGATGCAAGGGGTTTAGTTGTTTCCCTTCTCGGAATCTTCCTTGCCATAGGGATTGTCTATATCGATGAAAAAGAGCACACAATTCCATATCTTCGTGAAGGGCTCTCTGTTTTGGCAGTGATACTTGCAATTGCCGGTGTGTATTACGCGTTTACAACACATGACTTTCTGGATAGAGCAATAGGGGGTTTGATTGCATATCTTGAGGAAGGCATTACAGTTATGATATTACTGTATGCGATCGCAAACATACTTCTAAAATGAACAGAGGTGAATATCTTGGTCATATTGTTTGATGAAAACCACATCCTTGCACACAGGATAAAAAAATCTCTTTTGATAAAGGTGACAACACACTCTGCGGCGATTGGATTGGGCACATTTTTAATTGTAGTGATAGACGATTTGTTATCTCGCATTGCATTATTGGTTGTGGTGTGCGGGATCGCATATATTACCTTTGACCCACACATTCGAAACTTTAGAGTAAGAAAGTATCTCCCTTGCACACCCGTCTTGACAGAGAATGGTTTGCTTGTATCTCGGTATAATTACCGAAAAGGGCATCCTCTCGTTTTGTCTTACAATAGCATTATCGTAGTACGATATACCGAAGAAAAGAGGCAGAATAACAGAATTACAGGCGAAATTATGTGTCTTTATAAATTTAAAGGAGGGATATATTCACTATTTTTTAGTATAGGAAAAGAAATATTAAATTATAAAGAGTTTCTTCGAGTAATGAAAGAACATGGAGTGGTTGTAGAATATGTTAGAAACAGTGCGGAATTGTTCTGGGGATTACCATATAGTATCATTTCTAGTGAGAAAAACAACAAAAAGAAGGCATGCTAAAATCAATGCATTGGAGGGGAGAGATTCCTACAAAAACGACCCAAAGAAATATAGCAGTGATAACGATACCCTGAGTGACGGCACGGAGGTGTTAGTCACGCACACAGACCCTTGGAAGGACGATACAGATAAAGACCACCTGAATGACGATTTCGAGTACCAGTATGAGTTAAACCCGCTGAGCAACGACACAGACAGCGGCCAGTGGGACGATTACACCGAGTTCCGCTACTGGAACTACACATGCCATCTACCTGCATCGCAGGCAGCAGAGTACTGCAAGAACCCGGATGTGGATGGCGATGGTATCACGGACTACCAGGAAGTCAAGGGCTACACGGGGAGAATCATCACATGCTGGGA
>Ga0078972_1015525_pt1 | contig 11625 bp, 7 predicted proteins | sample YelNatPaOPGAMG01_FD_67568 | JGI IMG/M metagenome (GOLD analysis project Ga0078972, IMG submission 67568) | Hot spring thermophilic microbial communities from Obsidian Pool, Yellowstone National Park, USA - OP-RAMG-01 (SPADES assembly) (version 2) | ecosystem: Environmental > Aquatic > Thermal...
TCACGATTGACGGCAGCGACATCCGCGACGTGCGCAAGGCGGACCTGCGGCGCAAGCTCGGACTGGTCCTGCAAGATACGTTCCTATTTGCGGATACCGTCATGGAAAACCTCCGCTATGGCCGGCTCGACGCGACTGACGAGGAAGTGATGCGGGCTGCCGAGATGGCCGACGCGGATCACTTTATCCGGCAGCTACCTCAGGGATATCAGACGGTACTTTCCGAGCGGGCTGGCAACTTGAGCCAGGGCCAGCGCCAGTTGCTGGCCATCGCGCGCGCCATTCTGGCCGACCCGGGCATCCTCATCCTGGATGAGGCCACCAGCAGTGTAGACACCCGCACCGAGGCGCGCATCCAGAAAGCGCTGCTGCGTCTCATGCAGGGCCGGACCAGCTTTGTCATCGCCCACCGCTTGAGCACAATCCGCGACGCCGATAACGTCGTCGTGATCAACCACGGTGAGATCGTCGAGCAGGGCACCCACCAGCAGCTGCTGGACAGGCGTGGGTTCTACCATCACCTGTACGTGAGCCAGTTCAAGGGCCAGGCGATTTAGGCGCATGTCGCTCTGGAACGCAGAACACCCCTCGAGGCTTTGACCCGAGGGGTGTTCGCACTTGCTTTCCCAACGAGAGTGGGCTTCTCATGTCGCGTTCGCCTCCTGGGCGAGCAGTTGCTCCAGGCTCTCCACCGTCGTTTGCTGCACCTGCACACCAGCGTTGGAAAAGACATAGTCCGGGCCCTTGCCCTGGATCTCCTCACGCAGGAAGAGGCGATCCACTTTCTGGGCGATCAGCCATTCGGCGACGCGTATCCCCTTGGCCCGCTCGAGGCCCACGTGGGGGTTGGGCAGTATCTCCTGGCGGGAAAAACGGTGCTGCTCCAGATCCACAATGGCAAAGTAGGGGGCATCGCCGAAATGCGGCGAGATCTGCCCGGCCATGTCGGCCAGCGGAATAGCCAGGCGCTCCTTCGTCCTTTCCACTGGCTCATAGTGGATCAGGATGCGGTCGAGATTGGGAATCCGAGCGCGCAGGTTAGCTTCGAGTTGCTCCGTAACCTGGTGCGCCCTTTCCAGGTTACGCGTGCGGAGAGTAATCTCGGCCTCGACGAATCGAAAGCGCCCCGAATTGCGTCCTGTAATCCAGTTGACCGAGGCGACAGCAGGCGCCTGAGCCAGAATATCGCGTATCTGGGTGAGGGTTTCCGGGTCGAGAGAGGCATCGAGCAGCACACGCATGCCATCGCGCAGTAACCCCCACCCCGACCAGACGACAAACCCGACCACAGCTATTGCCGCATAACGGTCCAGCGAGACGCCCAGGTAGGCGCCAATGATCGCCACCAACACAATGATCGTAGAGAAGACGTCCGTCTGCGAGTGCCGGGCATCGGCCACCAGGCTCGGGGAGCCCGCCGTCCGGCCGATTTGCAGTTCATAGCGCCCAAACAGAAATGGGATCAGAACCGCCAGCAGCACGCCGGGGATTAGCCAGGGCGTCACGCGCACAGGCGGGCCCGGAGGGCCGACGGCGTCCCGCAGGATCTCATAGCCGGCCAGGAAAATGAGCAGGGCCACGATGACCTCGACCACATTCTCAACCTTGTACAGGCCATAGGGGAAAGAGCTGCTCCGGCGGGTAGAGATACGCAGGCCCAGGATCACTGCCACAGAGGAAAAGACATCCACCAGCGAATGGATGCCATCGGCAGCCAGGGCCAGGCTGCCAGATATGGCAGCCAGACCCAGCTTCAGGCCGCTCAGTGTCAGATTCGTCAGCAGGGAGTATACTCCCACCCGCTGCAGGGTCGATTCGCTTGTACGTGCCGGCTCTACACTATTCAAGGGTTACCTCGCTCATGCGCGCTGCGGCCCATTATAGGCGCCCGAAGAGCTCGAGGCAATCTGCATGTATCTTTTGCGCATGCTTGCGGCTCTTTATGCTTGCAAGAGATGGAAAGCATTCTCGGGGAAATAAAGTGGCGACTGATAGCAGTGACTCCGAACTCATCTCCGCCTGCATCGCGGGGCAAAGCTGGGCATGGGACGCCCTTGTCGATCGCTACAAGGGTTTGATCTACTCCATTGCTCTGCGCTCCGGCCTCACCCAGGAGGATGCTGCCGACGTCTTCCAGACTGTGTTTGCGCATCTGCTCCAACACCTGACGACGATCCGCGAGCCCCAGGGGCTGGCGGCCTGGCTCATCACGGCAACCAGGCGTGAGTGCTGGCGCATGTTGCGCAAGCGGCAGCGCGAGCCCGCTGCCAGCGAGGTGCCCCTAATCCAGACAACAGCCCGGGGCTGGGCCGAGAGTGTGCAGTCCGAAGAGAACTTGTTGGCCTGGCATGGCTTTATCCATGAGGCCCTGGCGCAAATCGGCGAGCGTTGCCGGCAAATGCTGACGCTCCTGTATCTGGAGCCTGAGGAACCCTCCTACGACGAGATCAGTGCGCGCCTGGGCCTGCCCCGTGGCAGCATCGGCCCCACGCGTGCACGGTGCCTGGCCAAGATGCGCGACCTGTTGACAAAGATGGGGATGAATGTAAAGTGAACCGCCATCCCGTGAGCCTGGAGAACCTTGCCGACTGGGAAGATGGACGCCTGGACCCGGAGACACGCCGGCGGGTGAACGAACACCTGCGCACAGGGTGCCCATCCTGCCAGGCTGACCTGCGTTGGCTGCGCCAGTTCAAGCAGGCCGCCCGAGTCCAGGGCTATGTAGAGCCACCCGCCGAGCTGGCCCGCCGGGCCAAGGCCCTCTACCGCGCCCCCAGCGCGCGGGCTGTGCCTGGGCGCTTTGCCTTGGGCTCGCTGCGCCGCTTCACGCCCGCCCGGGCCGTGCTGGCGGCTTTGCTGCTCGTGATTCTGGGTGGGGTGCTGTTTCTCATCCAGGCGCCCACGGTCCTGGCTCACCAGGCGCTGGTAGCGGCTGCCCAGGGCGTCGTACAGGCACGCCCTGTCGGCGCCCCAGAATGGCACCCCGTGCACGTGGGCGACCGTCTGAGCGAGGGCGATGAGGTGCAGGTGCCCGACGGCCAGGCAACACTATCCCTGTTTGCCGGATGCCGCCTGGATCTCTCTGCTGGGGCAGAGCTCAAGATCGTGTCATTGCGCTCGGGCCTGCTCGGGGGAACTCTCCGGGTCACCCTGCTACAAGATACCGGCGTGGCGCACTATGACGTGCCGCCGCTGGCCCGGCTCTCTTCTTTCACCCTGCGCACACCGACCGGTCTGATCACCTGCCAAGCCGGCCGTTTCTCGGTGAATGCACGGGCGGACGAAACTACGGTCACCGTTTTCCAGGGTACGGTGCGAGCTGCCGGCGGATTGCACAGCACCATGCTGTCCGCTGGGCAGGCCGCCGTCATCCCGGCACAGGGACCGGTGCAGGTCCAGCCCACACCAGAGAGTCCGGCAAATGAAGGAAACCCGACGTCGGGTGGGATACCCACAAGCACACCGTCTGGCCACCCCACCAGCACGGGGGTTCCCCTACCCACGCAGGCGGTAGCTGCCCCGGCAGGCACAACGCCCGCCCACACAGGCACGCCGGAGGCAGGCCCACAGGCCACCACGATGCCGGCGACCGAGATGCATGCCACGCAGGGGCTTCCGACCCCGTCCGAGACAGCTGCCATGGGTCAGTCGTCTACACCTCAGGCAGCGGCGCCGGAGCACACCGCGCAGCCGAGCGGCCCATCAGGCTCAACTGGAGGATGGCAAAGGCCAGGAGGTCCCGCAGATTAGCCCACTCTCACCAGCTGAGGCCAACCTTCCGCACCAGAAAGAACTTGATCAGGTCGTTGACGACCAGCGTGAAGAACAGCGAGTAGAAGAACACAAAGGCTGTCGTAGCCAGGGGCAGCGGGCTCAAACCGGGGATGCCCACCGTGGCCAGCACTGTGCCGATGACCAGGTCGGCCCCGTTCGCAATCAGCAGGGTCTTGCTCGGCAGCGAGTCCCAAAAGTGCCCTCGCTCCCGCACAGCAAAGATCGAGAACATGGCAAAGTAGAACAACAGCTCGAAGGAGAAGGTACAGAGCGCCTGATCGTTATTGCGGATGCCAAAGTGGGCAAACCCGATATACAACAACGCGAATGCCTCGACCACCATCAGCAAGCCCATGATGACCGATATCTTGACCAGGGCCACCATGTTCCAGTCCTCTGGTGTCTGCGAGCCGCGCACATTGTCGGTGGCAAAGGAGATCTTGACAAAGTCGGTCATGAGCATCATCAGCATCATGGCAAAGGCAGAGACGACGAACTTGCCAGTGATGAGGAAAGCAAAGACGACAAAGGCCGATTTGATGATAGTCCGGCTGATCTTGTTGATGATCCAGGTCGCAATGCGCTGGTAGACCATGCGGCCATTCTTGACCAGGTCTACGATGCCGGCCAGGCCCTCATCGGTGAGCACCACACTGGCGGCCCCCTTGGCCACATCAGTCGCGGTGCTGACCGCGATGCCAACCTCCGCCTGGCGGAGGGCCGGCGCGTCGTTGACTCCGTCGCCCGTCATGCCGACAACATGCTTGCGGGCCTGCAAGCTCTTGACCACAGTGTACTTGCCTTCAGGGTAGATCTCCGCAAATCCGTCACTGCTCTCGGCAATCTGCCCCGCCTGCAGCGCATCCTGGCCAGCGGCCTCCTCAAGATCGGCCACCCGGCGCACGTTCCGGCCCAGCCCCACCGAGCTGGCAATCTCCCGGGCAATGGGCAGGGCATCGCCAGTGAGCATCTTGACCGACACGCCCAGGGCCCTGAGCTCTTTGATCAGGAGGGCGGAATCGGCCCGCGGGGTATCGCTCAAGGTGACGATGCCGGCCAGGTGAGGCTGCTCTTGCCCGCGGGCCCAGGCTACCGCCAGGGTCTTGGCCCCCGCCTGCGTCGACGTCTGCGTGCGCGCCTCCAACTCCTCCACGGCCTCGGGCGCCAGGCCGCAGGCGTCAGCAATCGTCTTGACCGCGCCCTTGATCACCCGGAGCTCAGCCCCATTGACCTCCACCAGCGCCTCTGTACGACGCGTCTTGGGGTCGAAAGGCACGAAGGATTTCTGGTTCACGCCAAGGATATCGATCCCCCGCTCCCGGGCCGCGGAGATAAAGGCCATATCGATTGGATCATGGTTGGCCTCCTGCGAGGCCGCCGCCCCATAGAGGATGATGTCGCGCTCGCTGGAACTGTCGACGGGCAGAACGCCGGTGATTGCCAGTCGGTTGGTAGTAATCGTGCCCGTCTTGTCGACGCAGAGCACGTCCATGGTCGCGGCATCATCGGAGGCGCTCAACCGCGTCACCAGGACGCCCTTTTTGGCCAGCTGCATGGATCCAAGGGCCATGCTGACCGTGAACATGACGGGCAGCGCCACCGGCACGGCGCCCAACAGCAACACCAGCATCAGCGGCAGCATATCCAGAAGCGGTATCCCACGGATGAGCATAAAGACCAGGGTGACAGCCAGCAGAGCGCCAACGATGATGAAAAGCCAGCGCACAACCCGGGAGATGACCTCCTCGGCATGCAGCTTGGGCCGCGCGATCTGCACCAGCTCAGTGGTGCGCCCATAGTAGGTCCGCACGCCCGTCAGGGCAACGATGCCCGTCGCCTCACTGCGACGCACGATGGAGCCGGAATAGAGGATATCTCCGGGCGCCTTCTCGACCTCCATGCTTTCGCCAGTCAGAGTCGACTGGTCCACGCCCAGCTCGCCTGTGATGATCTTGATATCGGCCGGCACAAAGTCGCCGGCGCGCAAGCGGATAATGTCCCCCGGCACCAGCTCATGCGCGGGCAAGACCTTCCATACGCCGTCGCGCAGCGTCCTGGCGCTCACCTGCAGCTTGCTGCGCAGCATGTCAACGGCCTGAGAGGCCCGCTGTTCCTGGGCAAAACCAAGGATCGCATTGACGACCAGCAGCGCCGTGACGATATACACATCAGAGAACTTGTGCAGGATCAACGAGAGAATGATGATCAGCTCAAGCATCCACGGGGAAAGGCCCCAGAACTTTTTTACGAACTGACGCCAGGGGTTGATTTTCTTCTCGGGGATCTCATTGGCCCCGTACTGCTTGAGCCTGGCCGCCGCTTCGCTCTGCGTCAGCCCCTTTTCCACACTGGAGCCGAGCCGCTCGAGAATCTCGGTTGGCGCCAATGATAGCAAGTCCGACTTGTCCATTGTTGTAGCCATCAGTGCAGCCTCTGCCCACGCGGGCGAACATCCATCGGACAGAGGGGCCCAGGGTCGCCGTACCGATGGAGTAGAATGTGTACCTTTACCGTCATCATTCTACCTCCAATGCGGTATAAAACACAAATAAGCTCTCTGGTCGTTTCTATAAGAGCCATTTATAGCCCAAACGGCATTCCCCGACTAACGCTCGCGAACGGCTGATACAGCGATTTCCCCACCAGGAATGGACTGGCGAAACCTGCCGGTTGCCTTGCCGGGTATTGGGCTCCGCAACCGCCCGGCCCTGGGCCTTTAGGGGCGACTGCCACGCCCTCCCTCATGGGAATCGTCCCGTCGCGCCCGGCGGCGCAGAACATAGTAAACGAGCCCAACGGCGACGACGACGGCCAGCGCCAGCACCGACTGGAGCGGCAGAGAGGCGGCCAACCCCACAGTCGCCGCCAGCCCCACCCAGGAGATTACCCCCGGATACAGGCGCTGAATGGGCCGCAGGCGCAGGGCCGCCACGTTCATGATGCCATAGTAGGCCAGTTGGCCCAGGCTGCTGGCCAGAAGGGCGGGACCAAAGCCGACGGTCGCGACCAGCGGAATGGTCACCAGGCCGATGATGAGGACAGCATTGCGCGGCAGGCGCCTGGAGTCGAGCCGATGCAGAAAGGAGGGCATATCCCCACGCCCGGCCATGGCATAGAGCAGCCGGGACAGGCCCCAGATGTTCGTGAGGAGCACGTCACTGGTCGCCACCAGTCCGCCCAGAGAGACTAGGGTTTCCGCCCATGTCAGGTTGGAGGGCTCCAGCGCCGTCCGTAGAGGAGCAGGACTTCCCGCCAGGGCCTGCGGCCCGGCTAACCCCAACGCCACCACGGCCACTATGAGATAGAGCACGGTCGAGATGACCAGTGAGGCAATGACCGCCCGCGGCAAAGTATGGGTGGGATCACGCACTTCACCCGCGATCAGGACGATGCGCGCAAAGCCCGCATAGGCAAAGAAGATCAACGCGCTGGCCCGCGGCAGGCCGCTGAGAGAGAACGGCAGCAGGGGCGTATGCCGCCAGACCGGCAGCAGGGCCAGCCCGACGCCGATAAAGATCAGCAGGACCACCACTTTAAAGGCGACGAGCAGATCGTTGACCCGCCCGGACTGCTGGACCCCCACCAGGTTCACGGCGAGGGCCAGGATGGCGAGGGCGACTGCGGCAGGGCGCAGCGGCAGACTGGGCACCAGCGGTTGCAGATAGCTGGCAAAGCCCAGGGTGAAGGTGGTGCTGGCCGCAAGGTTGGCAAAGAGATAGATCCAGCCCGCGGTAAAGCCGACTACCGGCGAGATCAGCACATAGCCGAATTCGTAGGGGCCGCCGGCCTCCGGGTAGCTCACGCCGAGCTCTGCCGCACTCAGGCCGTCACAAAAAGCAACTGCCGCGGCAATCAGCACGGCCAGCGGCAGTGCCGTGCCGACGATGCCGGCCGCCTCGCCCAGCACCACAAACACGCCGGCGCCGATAATCGCGCCCAGGGCAATCGCGGTCGCATCGATGAGCCCAAGCCGGCGCCTGAGGTCGGATCTACCCTGGCCCATGCCACCTCCTGGCCTGGCGGTGCTTCAGAGAAAGAGCGAACCAGGTCAGGAGTAGAAGCAAAATTCGTGCCGAAGGACGAACGCTCTAGCGCTGAGCCGCAGCCAGGTCCAGCTCCAGCACAGTCACGGAATGGGCCGGGAAGGTGTAAATGAAGCGATTCGCGGCGGCAAAGCCGGGCACCGGCTGCACCCGCACGACATCCGGGTTGGTGATGCTGTTGCCGCTCAGCGCGCTGGGGCCGTTCAGCTCGTGCCCCCGGCCCTGCGGCAGCACTTTTGCGCCCGCAACGTCGATCTGCGCGGCAATATCCTCGTAGCGATGGCGGTTGATCACGGCCAGGTACAGGCGCCGACGGTCTTCAGTCAGGGTGGCCTGGGCATCGATATAGGGCGCTTGAGCGCGTGCGGGCAGGAATGCCTCGGCTGGAACGGCAAAAGTGGGGCTCTCGACCCGAGTCTCGACGCTCTCGCTGCCGCTGTGCTCCACATAGAGCTTGTTGGCCAGGTAGACCGGCGTGGTAAAGAGCCCTGCCTGCGTGGTGTAGATGGCGCCCAAGACGTTCACCATCTGGGCCAGGCTTCCCATTTTGACCAGGTCGCCGTGACGATGGAACACATTGAACATCCCGGCGGCATAGAGGCCGTCGCGCAGTAGATAGGGCTCCGCCACGCCGGGCTCGTAGTGGGGGTAAACCCAGGTATTCCACTCGTCGAGGGCGACGTGCACCTTACCCCCCAGGCCATGGCGCGCGAGGGCCGCCCCGGCATCCTGCAGCAGCTCCGCCACCCGCTCCGGGCCGGCCACCACAATCGGGTAGAGTGCATCATGATCGGGCTTGTGATCGAGGGGCAGCTCACCGGGCCCATAACCGGGCGTGTAGTGGTGCAGGCTGAGATAGTCCATGCGCTCGCCAGCGATCTCTAGCACGGCATCGGTCCAGCCGGGCGCCTCATAATCCTGCGCGCCCACGCCGACCAGCACGAGCCCCGGGTCGACCGCACGCATGGCCTGGGCAAATTCAACATAGCGGCGCGCATAGGTTTCGGCGTCGACGTGGCCGTGTTGCCAGTTGCCATAGGTCTCGTTGCCCACACCCCAATAGCGCACACCATAGGGCTCCGGATGGCCATTGGCCGCACGCAGGCTGCCGTTGGGGCTGTCGGCCGGTCCGTTGCAATACTCCACCCAGGCGGCGGCCTCTTCGGCAGTGCCGCTGCCGAGGTTCACACACAGGTAGGGCTCCGCTTGCAGCTCGCGGCAGAGCTGGATGAACTCATCAGTGCCCACATCGTTCGGCTCCCACGCCTCCCAGGCCGGGTCCAGGCGCACCGGGCGCCGGTCGCGCGGGCCGATGCCGTCCTGCCAGTGATAGGCGGAGGCGAAATTGCCACCAGGCCAGCGGAGCAGTGCCGGACGCAGGCCGCGGGCCGCCTCCACCACATCGGCGCGCCAGCCAAAGATCGTGTCGGCTGGCATGAGCGAGGCCGCCCCCAGCCAGAGCGTGCCCATGCCCGCAAAGGTAATCGAGAGCCTCGCCAGTGGATCATCCGCTGGAGCCGTCAGGGTAAGCTCACACCCCTGCCAGTCGCCCTCAGGGCAGCGCCATTCGTGCGACACGTAGAGCCGGCCCTCCTGACTCTCCAGAGCCAGGCGCAAGGGCCCCGACAGGCCCACCTGCCGTGCCACCAGGCGCAGGTGGTAGCGCCGGCCTGCCTGCAGCACCAGCGGCCCCTGGGCCACCCCGTGCAGTTGCCCGTCATCCAACTGCACCATCACCCGCTGCGATTGCCGCCCCGCGTAGTAGATGGTGTTATCATGGCTGTAGCGCACCCCGGCCCCGCGGCCCACGGACTGCCAGGGTGAAACGACACCGTACTCGTAGAGGTCCGGCCCGTTGAATTTGCGGTTGTCCAGCATCTCGGCCCACAGGCCGCCGTAGACGCAACGGCCCATATGCTCAGTGAAATGACCGTAGAGATTGCGGTCGAGGTGCGCAAGCACCCGGCCTACGTCGACTCGAATGGTTGCCTGGATCAAAAGAATGCCTCCGGAAAAAGTTGACAATAAGATTATACCATATTCCGGGTTGGCATGCATTGTGCAGTGAAAGCTGCTATAATGGTCTTGAGCCTTGCGGCATTCACTGTTTTCCAACACAGGAGAGGTGAACGTGAAATTCCCACGTGCCAGTGGCATCCTGCTACACCCCTCGTCACTGCCCGGCCCGTTCGGCATCGGCGACCTGGGCGATGCCGCCTACCGCTGGGTTGATTTCCTGTCCGATGCTGGCCAGTCGTACTGGCAGGTGTTGCCCCTGAGCCCCACCGGGTATGGAGATTCGCCCTACCAGGGCCTCTCTGCCCTGGCCGGGAACCCAATGCTTATCAGCCCGCAGAAGCTGGTAGAGCGGGGCCATCTCTCCCCCAGCGATCTCGAAGGCGCGCCGCCCCTACCCGAGGGGCGCTGTGACTATGGCGCCGTCATCGGCTACAAGAACAGGCTGCTGGACCTGGCTTTCGAGCGCTTCCGCGCCTATGCGCCGGCCGAAGAGCACGAAGCCCTGGCCCGTTTTTGTGACGAGCAGGCGGGATGGCTCGAGGATGTGGCCCTCTTCATGGCCCTCAAAGAGGCACACAACTACAGTCCCTGGTATGACTGGGATGCCGACCTCAAACGACGCCAGCCCAGCGCCATGACGCACTGGAAAGCGCTACTGCTCAACCGGGTGCAAGCGCAGCAATATCGCCAGTGGCAGTTCTTCACCCAGTGGTCCGACGTCAAACGCTATGCGAACGAGCACGGCATCCGCATCATCGGCGACATCCCCATCTTTGTCTCGCGAGATTCGGCCGATGTGTGGGCCAACCCGCACCTCTTTTACTTTGACGAGGGCCTCAACCCGACAGTCGTTTCAGGCGTGCCCCCCGACTATTTCAGCGCCACGGGCCAGCTTTGGGGCCATCCCCTCTACCGTTGGGACGTCATGGAGGCAGAGGGCTATGCCTGGTGGATACAGCGCTTCCGCATGGCGCTAACCCAGGCTGACGTGCTGCGCATCGACCACTTTCGTGGGTTTTACAACTACTGGGAGGTGCCTGCTGGCGAAGAAACGGCGGTCAATGGCCGTTGGCGGCTCGGGCCGGGGTCGGCTCTCTTCCGGGCTGTCGAAGCTGCGTTGGGCCAGGTGGCCATCATCGCCGAGGATTTGGGCAGCTTTGACCGGGAAGCACGCGCAGGGCTGGACGCGCTCGAGCAGGAGTTTGGCTTCCCGGGTATGAAGGTGCTGCAATTCGCCTTTGACAGCGGCCCACGGAACGACTATTTGCCCCACAACTACACCCGCCCGGAGTGTGTGGTCTATACAGGCACCCACGATAACGACACCATCGTCGGCTGGTATCAGAACACGGCGTCGGAAAAAGCGCGCGACTATGTGCGGCGCTACATCGGCTGCAGCGGCGCCGACATCGCCTGGGACCTGATCCGCCTGGCCTGGAGCTCGATCGCCGAGACGGCCATCACCACTGCCCAAGACCTGCTCAGCCTGGGGCATGAGGCCAGGCTCAACACGCCCTCCACCAGCGGCGCACCTAACTGGTGCTGGCGGCTTGTGCCCGGCGCCCTGCCCAGCTGGGTCGCCCCCCGCCTGCACGATCTGACCTTCGTCTATGGCCGCCTGCCGGCGGAGCCGGAGGAGGAGGAAGAGAGTAAAACATAAAACGTGAAACCTAATACTGCAACCGCACTTGATCCAGCCGGCTCCCGGTAACAGCCGGCCAAGGTGCTGTGCGCCTGCCCGGCTCTGACCCAGGAGGGGGGATTTGGCGGGGGGGCCACCCCCCCGGGC
>Ga0078972_1015527_pt1 | contig 11622 bp, 9 predicted proteins | sample YelNatPaOPGAMG01_FD_67568 | JGI IMG/M metagenome (GOLD analysis project Ga0078972, IMG submission 67568) | Hot spring thermophilic microbial communities from Obsidian Pool, Yellowstone National Park, USA - OP-RAMG-01 (SPADES assembly) (version 2) | ecosystem: Environmental > Aquatic > Thermal...
TTTACCACCTCAGATATAATACGACTTTTCTGTTTACGATTTTCAGCCCTTTGATAGCGAACTTGTGTGTCCTTCATATACTCCCTCCTTGCAGTTATTGTCATGTTTTTGCCTCCTAAACAGGTTGTTTTTATTTAAACCTGTTAAGTAACATTTTACATGACTTGATAAGCCTCTGTTCGGTAACATTTTACATGATTTGATTCGGATATTGTAACAAATGGTTTAAAAAATGATAAAATTTTTTAATAGGAGGTAGTATGAAAAAATATCTGGCTTTTTTTATGGCGTTTGTAATAGCATCCTGTGCGCCATCCAAATCAATTAAAATGGACAACACAACGACGGTTAAAGAAACGGAAAAAGTTGAATCAAAATACACCGGGCCGAAGAGAAGAATAGGTGTTGTTGAATTTGAGAATAAAACCGCTTATGGACAGAATCGACTTGGTCAGGCGGCAAGCGATATTCTTATTACGGAACTCGTTAAATCCGAAAAATTTATAGTTGTAGAGAGAGAAAAACTTGATAAAGTAATGGCTGAACAAAAATTTCAGCAGCAGGGAATGATAGATTCCGCGACTGCTGTAAAGTTAGGCCAGATTCTCGGGCTTGAGGCGATAGTTGTTGGAGCGGTTACCGAGTTCGGAGTAAAGAAAGAAGGGTCGGATTATTTAATAACTCAGACAAAACAGCAGGTTGCCGAGGTTAATGTTGATATAAGGGTTATAGATGTTCAAAGCGGCCAGGTCATACTTGCCGATTCGGGAAAAGGCGTAACTAAATCTAAAAAAGCGAGTTTCCTGGGAATGGGCACAAAAGGCGGTTATGATGAGACGCTTGAAGGCGAGGCGCTGAGAGCCGCGATAGTAAAATTCGTTGATAATATATCAAATCAGTTGAATAAAAAGCCCTGGTCAGCCACAATCGCAGACGCTTCAGGCGATGAGATTTATTTAAACGCCGGTTCTAATTCGAATATAAAGGAAGGGCTGAAGCTTTCCTGTTACAGTCAGGGAAAAGAAATAAGAGACCCTAAGAGCAATTTAATAATAGGTTACAGAGAGGAATATCTCGGCGATTTTGAAGTTGTTAGATACTGCGGCGATTCGGGGGATTGTTCGGTAGCGAGGTCTATAAGTTTAAAACAGACACCAAGAGCTGGAGATATCTGCAGATTGGCAAAATAAATTTATGCTTTCGAATATACTTTCCCTTGGTTTCAAAGGAATAGATGGTTTTAGCGTAAATGTGGAAGTAGATGTAAGTTCGGGGCTTCCCTCTTTTAACATAGTTGGTCTTCCCGATACCAACATAAGAGAATCAAGGGACAGGGTTTTAAGCGCGATAAAAAATTCGGGTTTTGATATCCCGCCTAAAAAGATAGTGGTTAATCTTGCGCCGTCGGATATAAAAAAGACGGGAACCCATTACGACCTTCCAATAGCCATTGGAATTCTGCTCGCGTCAGGTAATAAAATAGTTGATTCAAATATAAAAATTTCCGAGATAACTTTCATCGGAGAACTCGCTCTTGACGGAAGCATAAAACCTGTCGCCGGGGTTCTTCCTATGCTTATATCGGTCAGAGAAAAAAATATTGCAAAAATGGTCGTAATACCTTACGGGAATGAAAAGGAAGCTTTTTTAAGCAAGGTTGACTTTTGCGTGGCAAGAAATTTAAAAAATGTTTTTGATTTTATAAGAGGAGAAATTGAACTTGAAAAACCAAAACAGAACTTAAGCGATGACTATAAGTCAGAAAATAATTTAGATATGTCGGATGTTAAAGGACAGCAGTTTGCCAAAAGAGCCGCCGAGATATCCGCCGCGGGATTTCATAATATGATAATGATAGGTCCACCGGGAAGCGGCAAGAGTATGATTGCGAAAAGAATTCCAACTATAATGCCGCCTATGAGCGAAGAAGAAATTCTTGAAACGACAAAGATATACTCGGTCGCCGGCATAAATAAAAGCGGACTTGTGAAGGATAGACCTTTCAGGGATCCCCATCATACCATATCCGATATAGCTTTGATAGGCGGAGGCGCAAATCCAAAGCCAGGAGAGATATCTCTCGCTCATAACGGGGTTCTTTTTTTAGATGAGTTTCCCGAATTCTCAAGATCTTCTATTGAAGCGTTAAGAGAGCCGATGGAGTCATATAAAATAACGGTCTCAAGAGTTAAGGACTCTATAACTTATCCTGCGAAGTTTTTACTTGTGGCAAGCGCAAATCCCTGTCCCTGCGGTTATCTGGGTCATCCGACAAGGCAGTGCGCCTGTACTCCCATTCAGATTAAAAAATATCGCTCTAAATTATCAGGTCCTATTATGGACAGAATAGATATACACATAGATGTTTTGCCTGTTAAATTTGATGAATGGGCTGGTAAGAATTATTCATCTGAAACATCCGCTGGGATATATGAAAGGGTAAAGAAGGCGCTTGATATTCAGATAAAAAGGTTTGGGTGCGTCAGATTTAATTCGTCGATGAGTTCAAAAGAGATTAAAAAATACTGTAAGATAGACCCGCAATCGCTTTCAATGCTTGAAAATATTATGGATAAGATGGGATATTCCGCAAGGAGCCTTGATAAAATTATAAAAATCGCAAGAACAATAGCCGATTTATCCGAAAGTGTTGATATTAAAAAAGAGCATATAATGGAGGCGATACATTACAGAATTCTTGATAAAAATATTTCAATAGACGGGAGTTTCGCTTATGATTAATAAATTTTTTTTATTTTTATTCATTTTTACCGGTTCGCTATATTCTGATTCAAATATAGTTAAATATAAAGTTAAAACAGGGGATTATCTTATAAAAATAGCGAGGGATTCTTATAAGGATGAAAACAAATGGGAATTGATATATAAAGCAAATTCAGATAAGATAAAAGACAAAGACCTGATATTTCCCTGCATGATTTTAGATATTCCTATTCTTTTGGAAGAAGAAAAAAAAGAGAAGACAAATGAGATTGAAATTCCAAAGCAAAATGATGTAAGCGTCTTGAATTTAACCACTTCAAATTTAAAAAACGATTTAAAAGAGGAAAAGGACGAAAAAAATAATAAAGAGATTAACTACACTCTTGTTGATAAATCGTTTTTAAACGATAAATTCCCTAAAAATCAGTCCTCATTTAATATATCAAGCATAAGAATTAAGGTAAAAAATGACTTTTTTGATGGAGAGATTAAGGGTAATAGAGAAGGGAAACTATTTGTTAAAAATGATACCGTGGATATTGATTTAAAGAGCAAAGACAAATTTTTAGATAAAGCTTACATATACTCGGTTGTCTATGAAAAAGATGATTTTATATTTGCTGATCTTGTCGGCGAGTGCAGGATAGTAAAGGAAAAAAATAAAATCAGATGTCTTATATCAAAAAATGTCGCTGGGATAGAAAACGGAATGCCGGTTAAGTTATGGAAATAAAAGAAAAGATTCACATTCTTAAACTTAATTACGCTCTTAATTATTCAAATACCGACTGGGTAATAGATATAATAGAAAAATATAAAAAGCCGTCCGTTATATTTGAAAATGGGAGGGATATATTGTCTCAAACGGAGTTATTAAGCGAAAGATTTGATAAATTTATAGATGTGGCAAAGGAATTTGACGCGGAAAAAGAGATTGCCGAGTGCGAGAAAAAGAAAATAAAGATAATAACATATCTTGATGAGGACTATCCTGAAAGTTTAAAAAATATATCAAATCCCCCCTTAGCGTTATATGTTTATGGCGATATAAAAAATGTTCTTTCTATTTCAATAGTCGGGACAAGACAACCGAGCGATTACGGGGTAAAAATCTGCGGCGAGATATCATATGAAATATCAAGGATAGGACTGAGGGTTGTAAGCGGTCTTGCGAGGGGTATTGATACTATCGCTCATAAAAATGCTATTAAGGCAAAGGGGGTAACAGTCGCGGTTATAGGAAGCGGACTTGATAGAATCTACCCGCCAGAAAATAAGGAACTTGCCAAGAAAATAGTTGAGACAGGAGGATCTGTTATAAGCGAGTATCCATTGTCTTCAACGCCATTTAAAACCAATTTCCCGAGAAGAAACAGAATAATATCAGGGCTTTCTTTCGCCACTCTTGTTATAGAAGGAGATTATAATTCTGGTGCTCTGATTACCGCAAGATATGCTCTTGAACAGGGAAGGGATGTTATGGCTGTTCCCGGAAGGGTTGATTCAAGATACTCTAATGGAACGAATAAACTTATAAAAGAAGGAGCGTATCTTGTAAGAAACGCGAAAGATATAATAGAGCTTATTCCATCAAGCGAACTTTTCGGGATTGATATAAACAAAATATATGAAAGCGAGAACAAGGAAATTAAAGCGAGCCATAATGCATCTATTATTTATGAATTTATAAAAAATAGAAAAGAAGCGAGTATAGATGAAATATCGACAAATTTAAATATTTCTTTAAATGAAATCTTTGCTTATATCTTTGAGTTAGAATCACTTGGCGTTGTGGAACTCTTCGCCGGTAAATACCGAATTAAATTTTAGTTAAATCTGTTTTTTTAAGACCGAAAAAATTATAAAATAGAGTTATGAAAAAACTTGTTATTGTAGAATCGCCCACAAAACAGAAAACCATTTCTCGTTTTCTTTCAAATGATTATGTAATAAGAAGTTCATTTGGACATATAAGGGATCTTCCTGAAAGGGAGTTAGGAGTCGATATAGATAAAAAATTTAGTCCAAAATATGTTATAGTTGAAAGAGGAAAGAAAATTATGCCGGAACTTATGAAAATCGCTTGCGCTTGTGATTTGATATATTTAGCCACAGACCCCGACAGAGAAGGAGAGGCGATAAGCTGGCACATAACCGAGGTTTTGAAAAATGTGGATAAAAAAAAGTTCAGGAGGATAGCGTTTCATGAAATAACCAAAAATGCCATACTTGACGCTCTTAAAAATCCAAGAGATATAGATATGAATCTTGTTAACGCTCAACAGGCAAGAAGGATACTTGATAGAATCGTAGGTTACAAAATATCTCCGATTCTTTGGGCAAAGATAAGCGGTGGCTTGAGCGCTGGAAGAGTTCAGTCGGTTGCCGTTCGGCTTATTTATGAGCGAGATAAGGAAATAAAAGCTTTTGAGATTAAGGATTATTATACGCTTTTCGGCAGTTTCAAGAGAGATAAGGACGAGATTAACGCCAAACTTTTCAAGTGGGAAGGAAATAATGTTGAGATATATACCACATTAAAACTGTTTGCAGAAGATTATAAATACCGCTCATCGATTTTCGATAAAAAAGAAAAGGTTATAGGAGTTATAGATTATCTAAAAAACAGAAAGTTTAAGGTTACAAAGGTTGATAAAAAAAATACCATATCAAAACCAAAGCCGCCTTTTATAACAAGTTCGCTTCAACAGGAATCATTTAACAGATTGGGTTTCGCTCCTGATAAGACAATGAAGATAGCCCAGAAACTATATGAAGGAGTTAGTATAAAAGGGGAGATGAAAGGGCTCATAACATATATGAGAACCGATTCTTATAATGTGAGCGAATTGATTCAGAAACAGACACAGAATTTTATTAAGAAAAATTACGGACCAAACTACTGCCCTGCGGTTCCACCGGTTTATACTAAAAAAGTAAAGGGCGCCCAGGAAGCTCATGAGGCGATTCATCCCACAGATGTTAATATTACGCCTGATAGCATAAAAAATGAGATGAGCGCTGATGAGTATAAACTCTATGAACTTATATGGAAGAAATTTATATCAAGTCAAATGGAAAACGCCCTTTTTGAACAACTGAGTATTGAAATATCTGATGAAACATTAAAGTCGGTATTTAAGACAGGTGGAAGAACTCTGAAATTTGATGGTTATCTTAAAGTATATTCGGATTTGTCTGAGGATAAGAAAGATGATGAAGACGAAAATGACTCTATTATTGCGCCTCTCGATGTTGGCGATGAACTGAGTATAGTGGATTTCGATATAAAGTCACACTCCACCACTCCGCCGCCGAATTATAATGAGGCAAGTTTAATAAAGACGCTTGAAAATCATGGAATAGGAAGGCCTTCTACATACGCTACGATAATAACGACAATAATAAACAGGGGCTATATTAAAAAAGATAAGAGCAAAAAAATGCTTATAACTGAACTCGGCAAGAAGGTTACCGAGAAACTAATAGAGTTTTTCCCCGATATAATGAGTTTAAGATATACGGCTGATATAGAGGATAAATTAGATGATATTGCGGACGGAAAAATTGACTGGATAGATCTTCTATCTGAGTTTTATAAATCTTTTGATATTCAGCTTGATAAAGCCAAAAATAATATGAAAAATGAAAAGATTATACAGCATACAAATGTCAAATGTCCGATATGCGCAAGCGATATGATTTTAAGAGAAAGCAGATACGGTAAATATCTTACCTGTTCCAAATTCCCTAAATGCAAGGGTAAAATAAACCTGGGTTACGGCAATAATGAAAGATTTAAAGGGATAAAAACAACTCAGAAATGCGACAAGTGTAAAGATGGTTATATGGTTTTAAGAAAGGGTCCGAAAAATTATTTTCTTGGCTGTTCTAATTTCCCCAAGTGTAGAAATGTAAAACAGATTTCTCAATCAGATGTTGAAACGCTGTTAGAAAATGATAAAAAAAATAATCCATAGATGGAAATTTTAATAGAAAAATTTCTTTTATACGCCAAAACTCAGCTTGCATTTACAAAGAATACGGAAAAATCATATAAATTTGATCTTTATGAGTTTGCAAAATTCTCGAAGGAGAATAATTTTCAGTTTAAAGATAATATAGATAGCGTTGTAATCAGAAAGTATATATCTGAGATAACATCTAAAAAACTTTCTAAAAATACAATAATAAGAAAGATAAGCGCATTAAGGAGTTTCGTAAATTATTTGATAGATAATAAAATAATAAAATCAAATCCTTTTGATGTCATAATTATGCCCAAAAAGCAGAAGACGCTTCCTTCTTTTCTTACTGAAGAAGAGATGGAAAAACTTATGGAAGAAAACAAGCCCAATAAAGTTCTTTCAAAGGATATTAACTATCCTTTCGCTTTCAGGGACTATTCTATTTTAATGCTTTTATATTCAAGCGGTTTGAGAAGGTCTGAATTGAGCAATCTGAATGTCGGTGATATTGATTTACTTTCAGGATTTGTCAGGGTTTACGGTAAGGGAAGGAAAGAGAGGATAGTTCCTTTTGGAGATAACGCATCTAAGGCGTTAAGGGAGTATCTTGAAACAAGAACTGATATTGCTTCCTCATCTCCGCTTTTCTTAAATAAAAATGGCAAAAGATTGAGCGATACCGCCATATTTCTGATACTCAGGAAGATGGCGGCAAGGGCTAAATTTACCAGAAAGATAAAACCGCATATGTTAAGGCATTCATTTGCGACTCATCTATTGAATAACGGCTGCGATATAAGAGGCGTTTGTGAAATGCTCGGGCACTCAAGCCTTGCTACGACCCAGATTTATACTCATGTTTCAATAGAAAAATTAAAAGATGTCTATAATAAATCCCATCCGAGAGCAAAAGAAAAAAAAGATTTATGAGGAAATTTTTCGCAACTCAAATTCTTCTTATTTTTTATGTTCTGACGCAAAATATTTTCTCTCAATCGGTTATATCGGAAATAGAGCGGAAATTTCCTTACGCTTTATGGTCATTGAGTATCTCGGATGACAATAATAAAGAAATTATTTCTCACAATCCGGATAAACTAATGATTCCGGCGAGTTCTTTAAAAATTATAACTTCCATTTACTCGCTTGAGAATCTTGGTCCTGATTTCAGATTCAAAACTGAAATCCTGGCGGATAAAATAAAAAAGGGCGTCGCGAACACTTTGCTGATAAAGGGATACGGGGATATGACTCTTGGAAGCGAAAATTTTAACTCTAATATTGATTCTATTTTAAATTATGTATTAGAGGCCTTAAATAAAAATAAGATTGAGAAAATAGAGAATCTGTGTCTGGATTCTTCGCTTCTAAATGACTTTCAGGAGCCATCCTGGGAGTGGCAGGATATAGGAAATTATTACGCCGCCAGAGTCACATCTTTTTCTATAAACGATAATTCTTACAAAATATATTTAGAGACATATAATATTGGAGAAAAAACCAGGATATTGAAAGTTGAACCGGACCCCGGGCTTGAGTTTGAAAATTATGTTTTAACCGGCGAGGAGGGAAGCGGGGATAATTCTTATATATATTCAAGCCCATACTCATCTAAAGCGGTTATAAGGGGAAGCATCGGGAAATCTTCAGGACCTTTTATTATCAAGGGTTCTCTTTCAAATCCTGTCGAGTTTTTTTTAAAAAAACTTTGCAGTTTTTTAAACTCAAATGGCGTAAAAGTTAAAAAGAGAGGCGTCTATTATACTCCTGTTAAAGGAAATTTTAAATTGCTTGATACCATTTACTCACCGCAGTTAAAGGAAATAATAAAAATAATGAATAAAAAAAGTTTTAATTTCTACGCTGAGTCATTGTTAAGATATTCTCTCATTAAAAAAGGAAAAATCGGGATTGAAGAAAACAGGGCTGAGCTCTCGTCTTTTTTAAAAAATGCGGGAATCAGTAATTTCAATATAGTCGATGGAAGCGGGCTTTCAAGAAAAAATGCGTTCAGTTGCGATGGATTTGTCAAGATTTTGAATTATGCAAGGAAAAAAGATTATTTCAATTCTTTTTATGATTCTCTTATAAAGCCGGGCGATGATATGGCTAAAGGTCATATTAAAGATTTCGGGGTAGATAAAAAATTGAATATAAGAATTAAATCGGGTTCTTTAAATGGCGTTAGATCCTATGTTGGTTATATAAATGATGAAAATGGAAAATCCTATACCTTCTGTTTTATTATGAATAATTATACGACCAGCCCTTCAGATATAGATGCCTTATTTGAAAATATTCTTTCATCCACTATTGGTTTAAAATAGTCCTTAATAAAAAATGCTAAAATATATATATGGCTATAACTTATTTGACAAAAACTATTAAAGTTGATGAAAAGGGCGATATTATTATAAGACCCGCTAAGATGATAGACGCAAGAAGAATACAGGTTTTATATACAGAAGTTTACGGCTCATCTTATTCCATCTCCATAATAACAGATCCTGAAAAGATGAAAAAAGCAATAGAAAGCGATGAGTATTACTGGCTTGTTGCTGAGTACAATGGGAAAATAGTCGCAAGTTTGGTTTATTCGCTCGATTTTAAAGAGAGAATCTCAAAAGCGTTTGGAGCGGTTGTAAGTCAGGAGTTTAGAAAACACGATATAGCGTATACAATGATGAAACTGATACTTGATGATATAACGCAAAATCAAGATCTTGTGGATGTAATTTATGCCACTACAAGAACTACATCGTATGCGCCGCAGAGATTAACTGAAAGTCTTGGTTTTTTGAAATTGGGAATATTTCCAAATACACACAAGGTCAGCGAAATGGAAACGCATTGCTTTACCGCCTATCTGACGGAAAATGCTATGAAAAAGAGAAAGAAAAAACCTGTTTTTATACCTGAAGTAAAGCCCTTTTATGATATAGTTTTAAAGCAGATTAAATTTGAAGATCCGATTATTAAAAATGAAAAAACGCCGTATTCTGACCATAGAGTTAGAATTCCTCTTGTTAATTTTGAAGTAATAACAGCCGCTAATTTTATTAAAAGAAGATTTAAAAGTATCAAGCCAAATGGGCTTTTTACTCATACATATATGCCTTTTCATGAGCCCAATATTCTCCTCGTTTCAGATGATGGAAGCACAGAAGTTTATATGACATATAATCCGAAAGATAAGTACAGCGTTTTTGTCGGCGGAGTTAGCGAACTTGACGCGGTTGTCCTTTTAGAAAGCGTTGCAAAAAAAATGCAAGAAATAGATATGGCATATTTAGAAATAATTTTTGACGCATATTCTCCAAAACTTCATAGAGCCGCGATAGACGCAAGATTTATCCCTTCCGGTTATTTTCCTGCTGCCAAACTTGATAAGGAGATAAGGTATGACTGTATTATATTTTCAAGGACTTTTGATATTCTGGATTTTAGAAATGTAAAGTTATCGTCGCTTTATAGAAATTTTTTAAAAGAGTATATAAAACTATGGAAAGAAAATTATATAGAATTGGTATTTGATGAAAGAACTTGATATAGAAAATAAACTTCCGCATCCATCGGAAAAACTAAAAGAGAAAACAGTTCTTGAAAAATTATGTGAGATTAAAGCGTTTGATTATTCCCAGGATTCCCAAAATCTTTTTGTGGAGTGTATTAAATATACGGCGAAATTTCAGTTGTTAAAATCCGAGTTTATAAAAAAATATTATAAACTTTTAAATTTCAAGATTGATTCCATAAAGAAATACGAAGATCTTGATAAACTTCCGTTCGTTTTCGTAAACGGATTTAAAGAAAGAGAACTTACGACCTTAAATGGGAAAGATATAGTTCTTGAGCTAAAATCAAGCGGAACAAGCGGACAGAGAAGCAGAATAATGCTTGATGTTGACTCTCTTGTGAGAGTAAGAAGGATGGCTTATAATACATTTGATTCCTTAGGATTGGCTGACATTGATAATGTTTATGATTATATCTGTCTTACTTACGACCCGAATGTGGCTAAAGATGTTGGAACCGCCTGGACAGATAAACTTCTTACATCTTTTACTAAAAAAGAAGGAGAGGTCTATTACGCTTTTAAGTGGGACGACGAAAAAAACAATTTTTTCTTTGATATAGAGAACTCTCTTATAAAACTGAGAGAATACGAAGAAAAGAAATCTTATGTTAGAATCATCGGCTTTCCCGCTTTTGCTTTAAAACTTACCGAGGAATATAAAAAGAAATTTGGACGCTATCCAAGATTAAATCCAAAGTCGTTTGTCATTACAGGTGGAGGATGGAAGTCGCTGGAAGACGAGGCGATAGATAAAAAAATTTACAGGCAGATTCTCGCCGATAGTTTATCTATACCTGTTGAAAATATCAGAGACCTTTTCGGAATGGTTGAGCATGGAGTCGCTTATGTCGATTGTAAGTCAGGAAATTTTCATATACCCGTTTACGGTAAGGTTATATCAAGGGAGCCGATATGTTTTAAAAATTTAGGATATAACCACAGAGGGCTTCTTCAGTTTATGACTCCTTATCTGACCTCCTATCCTTCTTTCTCTATTCTTTCAAGCGACTGGGGAGTTATCAGAGAGGGTTGCGATTGCGGTTTGAAAGGACCAATTCTTGAAATACAGGGAAGGGCAGGGGTTAGAAAACTGAAAGGTTGCGCTATTTCCGCTTCTGAGATGCTTAAATAGGGTTCACTGAAAAATTCTATTTGAGCAAAAAACAAAGGATTTTATGAGCGAGACGAGGCGTCTATGAGCGAGCAATGTTGAATAAACATTGTAAGCGAATAGCAACGAAGTCGCAGTCAAAAAGCCGAAGTTTTTTGCCAAAAGAAATAAAAAGAATAAGGCGAAACTGCCTGCCTGTTGGCAGACAGGCACGATTTTAGACACAGAATAATTCAAAACCG
>Ga0078972_1015529_pt1 | contig 11622 bp, 12 predicted proteins | sample YelNatPaOPGAMG01_FD_67568 | JGI IMG/M metagenome (GOLD analysis project Ga0078972, IMG submission 67568) | Hot spring thermophilic microbial communities from Obsidian Pool, Yellowstone National Park, USA - OP-RAMG-01 (SPADES assembly) (version 2) | ecosystem: Environmental > Aquatic > Thermal...
CCCTCACATGAACATAGACGATCGAATAGGTGTGCTTTTCAGGGTCTCGGATTGTTCGTTCACTTTCCGTGGAATGAGCTGGACTGCTCCAGACCAAAAATCCGATCTCCTTGTTCACTGTAAATGAAATGAAAACTGGAGCTGCACTTTGGGGGATTTAGAAACAGCGAGGTGCCTAGCGATGCGACGAATCTGGATGCTCGGGCTGTCCGGTCGACACACGTGCGTCCGATTACCACGGAATGCTGTACTGCTGGCTCTGCTCCTGCCTTGGAATTTCTTTCGAACTTGTTTCGAGAAGCATAACCCAAATATTCGAAGTGCAGTAATTAGGGCTTACGGATGTATGGTTCGTTTTAGGTTTCTCGGATATCGGTTGGGCGAGGCTCACTCGACGCCTGGCTGCAAGAATTCGTGATTTCACCGGATTCAGGGTCATTCGCAACGTCCTTGAACACGGGTTCGTTACATAATCTGCATCATGAAGCAATTCCTTCGTACAAGCGCCAAGTCTTGTAGTTTTCTTACGTGCAGTATGCTCCTATCACACATTCCTCAAACTCTCGATCTATCTAGTTTGAACCAACGTATGTGTGCAATCATTCACGCCACTTCGTTGGCATTGAGGAATACGCGACGTTGACCAGGGACGAGTCGTTCACGAGCTCGTGTCGAACTTTCACTGACCTTGTCACGAAAAATAACCGACTCCGTTCGAAAGCGGAATCATACTATTTTTCCGGCCATTGACGAGACGTTATTCGGGGCCAACATCATACCTGTAGCTGGAAACGCTATCAGAAGGCTCTCGTATCGTCTGTTTGGGTGGAAAGCGGGGCTTTGGACTCGGATTTTAGTGATCAAAGCGATCGCTCCGAGTGCAGCGTACGTTATCGTTTTGCAACGAAGGAGCGTACGCGGATCCAAAGCGCTCGACTTGATCTCCAGCCTGCATGTTCGTTCCGGTACTTGTTTTATCATGGACAACCTCGCGCACGAGAAATCATCTATCAAAAAGAACATAACGCGCTTGCGCATGCATCGGACAGAGCACTCGCCAAGGGGATAGTCTGGGGGCAGTCCGTCAGCGCAGGGTACCGCATCGCACGCGGAAGCCGAGGAGAGCATTGCGATGAGTCTTCTGGACCCGTCAGGCGCTTGTAGCGAGCGACGAAGCGAACGTCTCTGGTCGCAGGTCGGCGCTCAGATGACGAGGAGGTTCGGTAGACACAGGAGAGCGTCCCGTTAAAGTCAGGTGTCATCGCTGCTGCGAGTGCATCGACGCTGTCTACAGAGATGATGAAAATGTCACGGGCAGTGTGAATCGCAACTTGCATCCGTGCATGGCCTGCATAGACAGCAAAATGGAAGGAGTAAAATTGTGAATCGGGCACTGGCATCGGCACGCTTCAACTGCTGACAACCGTGCTGGAGCAGCAAGAGAGAACAGCGTATTGGAAGCTAGATCGTAGAGAGAGGGAAAGGAAACAGTCGCTGAGAAGGCCCGCAAATGCTTGTGTTGATGAAACTGGGAAGCATACAAAACTTTAAAATGTGTGCACGATGTAGATGAACGGACCCGCTCCATTCCATAATCATAACGTGGGTTTGGGGTAAATGCAAGTCCTACTCAGAATTGTTATCTCATTGCGGATGTTGTGAGCACAGCTCGTGGAAACTTTTTCATAGGTATCTTTGAGTAATTCGACACCATGCGCTTCGGTGTCGTCTCGCTTAAGGCGAACTATCAGAACTGCTTAGATAAGTGATGTCATGGCGGTTGGCATGGTAGTCGCCCGTGAACACTTATTTACAATCACACATGGTATTGTAAAGTGATCCAGTGCGGCTATCGTTGCCCGCATGCCGTCCAAAAGTTTGACCCTCTTTCCTCGTGGCGTGACAGAGGGGCATTTTCCAACACGGCACCGAACGTGTGCCCCAGCATGGCGCTTACATGCGATTCCCTGTGTCCATGTAGCAGCACTGGAGGAGACGTTGTATTCCAGAGGCCTACGGGACGTTCGAAGCTCCTTTTCGCAGGAGATGCAGCATACATTGCTGGAATACATCACCTTCGCGTTTGCGAGAATAGCTCGCAAAGCGGGTAACTGCTCAATGACTCGAGCACCGAACGTGCGCCGTGCACTTTCCGAAAACACATCTCGGTAGAAAGATTCATCAAAACGTTATTAGGGCCTTATTGTTTGAGCAGTCGCAAGCAGGCAAACTTCCAACGCACCTGCTGCGTTCCGCTCACTCGTTGTTCCGTCTGCGACAGACGTCCAAGGCAGCAGAGGCGAGCACACATGAGACGAACGGCTCGTGGCAAGCCATCGGTATTCAGCTCACGACGCTGTGTCCGTTGCAGTCGCAGATGGACACAACGAAATCGCCATGAGCTCCCGCCGAACAAGGTCGCCTGCCAAAATAGGGGGATACTTGACACGGCTCGAGTCCGTCACGCCCGCCAAACCCGCAAGCGGTTCAAGAACCTGATCTGAAGCAATGTGCGCGAAAAGCGTCGAACTAATGCGCCAGAATGGACGACGCTGCTTCCCAGTTGCATCATGCTGCTGCTCCATATGAGCCTTTGCAAGCGCCAAGGCCGCCTCATCCGCAACTACTTCATGGTAGCCGCGCTGAATGAGACCGCCTGTTAACCACTCCAACTCCAGCCCCGCCTGTACTAGGAGACATCCCGGCGGCACTTTCGCTGGGAAACGAGAACCCTCTCTTGTCCACAGATACAGGCCAGGGGCATTCGATTTCCCATGAATGGTGAGGAAGCACAAATCGTAGTGAAAGCCAGCCAAGACGGTATTCGGTCTGTCCAGGAGACCGCTCAAATTCGAGCCGGTTGGTGCCAGCAAGTGCGGTCCGTCTTTCATGCGGGATGTAAAGGCGTCGCGCCCCAGTCCGAGTCCCAATGCGACCATCTCTGCAACGAGCTGAATCGCATCTAGGAGGCGATGTCCCCAGCGGTCCATAATCTGCGACCAACGTTCGGCAAAGCGTCGAGGAACTACTGGCGGTGCGTTTTGTTCTGGAAAACGTGAAGTCGCAGGGCGCGGACCGATGCGCCATAGAAACCGCTCTTTCGGATCCTGTGAGGTAATGGGCGGTACCGATTGAGGTCGGGGCGTGACCGGCGCATCGCCGTGAAAGTCCGCAGGAATGGGTCGGGGTCGCTCTGTAAAGGCTGGTGTCCAGCCCACTTGATAGTTCAGCTGGGGCCGTGCGTCTTCTGCCTTGTCAGGGTGCGCGAAATATGAGGCCATAAGCTCGATGAAGGCGTTGTTCTCTTCCGCAGAAACCGTGGCGTCTCTGATAACAACTGCCCCGTAGCGAGCCAGCGCTTGGGCGATGCAAAAGCACTCGCGCTCAATATCCACAGGAAGCGAAGCATTGCTACTGTTGGCAGAACCAGTTTCGTTATGGTAACAACGATACGAACTGATGTCCACAACCGGTAGCTCAACTTGCACCATGGAAGATTTTATCTGGCGGATTCAGTGCTCATAAAAAAGCGCGGGAAACAAGCGTCGCTTTGCGACAGAAGAGTCGGGGAATTCCGTGACCGCCGTCTCCATGCGCGCACGCACGCTCGATGCCTTTCCGAACGCTACCCTCTCGATGGAGAGTCTCGGGATTCTGTGATGTGCAGGCGTTGCGGGCTTGTAGACTCTCAACTCATTTGTATTTCACTCCCAGGATCGTCTTGTTACATGCTTTTTCGCGGTTGATCGCAGATGGATCCCAAGTTCGTTCATATGCAGAAATGAAATATTGATGGAAAAGGTCTAGGGATAAAAGTCGAGGTTCCTGGAAGCCAGGTGTCGCCGATTACCGAGAAAAAAGAACTAGAAAATTCTCTTTCTGCCGACCATCGAGCGACGAAGAGCATTTGACGGCGAAGAAGAAGAAAAACTAGAGCGGAGACAGGTGAGAAGCAATGTTAGCCCGACGGGACGATGAAGAGACTGTAGTGGCACAGAGGGCGCGAGTTCGAGGAATCCCTGCATTGATGCGTTCCGCCAGCGGCAATAAACGCATGCAGTTCGTGAACCGAGACGTCAACGCCGACATCAATGTCAGACTATGTATTGTGTTGAGGACGAGGCCAGAGGAGTTGACGTGATCCAACTTTGTGGAGCAGCCTCTCAGGGTCGAGTTGCATGACGACCAGCTGAAACCGATAACAGGTGGCCGGTCGGAAGCGACTGGGAGGCATCTGTACGTAGGGTATTCATTGATCCCGTGGCCGTGAAGCGTTTTCGCCTCGTAGAACGCAGGTATTGTTGCAGTTCCGGGAACGTCTCTGCAAGTTCAACATTGGTCTCTGGACCAGAGAGCACGCCCTAACTCAGGAATCTCGTGGGATTGTCTCGGCCCTATGGTTGAGACCGTGGGAGATCAGGCAGCAATCACGGAGTTAGCGAGGGCGTTGCGAGCTCGAAGGGTACGCCGCCTCGTCTGTCGCTTTGACACGGAGCTGCTGGTTAGCGCACCAAAGCTGCTGTGGCTGCTTCAGGATGAGCTTTGGCGACAGGCACAACCAGATGAATCGGAAATCGAGCTCTTTTTGTCGCTGGAGCAGAGCGGTCCCCTCGAACGCGAAGAGGTATCGGGTTTACGGGCAAGCGCTGACGCGCTCATCTACTTCCAGGCTACTGACGAAGGCCGCCGTGTTCTCTCCGATCTACCTGTGATCTACGTCGATCGTTCCCTCAGGCTGGTTTGTGAATCTCGCATTCGCGAACGGGAGGCAAGCGCTACACAACTGCCAGACCGCTTTCTGCGGAAGAGGTTCGCAGTGGTGCGAAGCACTCGAGAAACCGCTCGAATATTCGGGCTGCTCACAGTGAATCTCAGCCTACCATTCTGCCTAGAAGCAGTGACTCGCGTACAGGAGCTTTTGCAACGCAATGAACGGAACGTGTACTGTCTCCATATGACGAGTTTGACCCCAGAGAAACTCGCGAATTTCGCTGAAATCGATGTTTTCGTTCTGTTCTGTGATCTTGGGTACTTTAGGGCGATTGCATCCTGTCTCGATGCATACTGGAAGCCGATCATTACCCCCTATGAGACGTGTATCATGTGCAGCATCGCCGATGAGGCGGCCCTGGCGTCAGCGTGTACCGACCCGGCGCGATACACATTCAACTTGGAGGTCATTGCCGGATGGAGCCTCCCGTCATCATCATCATCATCATCATCATCATCATCGAGTGCAGCGGGAGCGCACCAGCACGATCCGCATTCCAATGAACAGATAAGCGACTGCGCTGCTGTGGGCACTTTACGCGATTCAGCTGTGCTGTCTGTCAACGAGGCGCACGGTTCGGACTTTGCGGGCGGGCGTCTGCAGCGGCGAGGCTGGAGAGGTCTCGAGCCCGCCGCAGCGACTGCGATATCGCATCGAGCGCTTCCGGGGCGAGCGGGCCGCGCCAGTGCATACGACGATGAACGCCAGCGTATCGAGCGACAAGCGTCTGGTGAGCGCTCCGCCCAGGGCCTCAGTGATCACATCGAATCGCAGTGAGCGGTTGTGCGCTTGCCAGGGCATGAATCACTGCGGCCTGGCGGGCACTTTCATGGATGCCGCTGGAAACAGTCGAAGCAGCTCCGTTTTGGAACGCAGCGTGATGCTATGAGCAGCAGCAATGTGCGGAGCGCGTACGGCTTGTTGGCGACAACGTTAGCGGTCCATGAGCAGACAAGTGAAAGTGACTGCGATCGCCGATATTCTTGCATCGATTCCCAGTTATCGTTTATGCGCGTGACGCATGCAGTGCGTCAGTGGGACGATTCGCTGTACGGTGGCCTTAGTGAGGCGATACCAATTTTGAGCGCGATTTTAGAGTCGCCTCAGCGGCATCGCCAGTGGATCCACCGCTGCAAACGCAACGTCGAAAAGCGGGTTGCGTTGCCATGTTCTCGGCGCTCGGGAACGAGAGAGCAGACAGACAGCCATGAACTGTCGTCTCCAACTAGAGCGCCGTCCAAAAAGTTGTGCGCTGGATGCACTCGGTGCAAATGCGATCGCGGCGAGTACCTACGTGGTGGTGTCTGGGTATGTGTGGCAATCCAGCAAGGCCGAGTCACTGTCCCAGACGTACATATGCGCACGAGTCTGCCGAACTTTGTAGATAGATCACGTTAAAGTGATCAGCCAGCGGCGCATGTGCCGTGCATAAAAGATCAACGGTGGACTCCACGCCTCGTGGCCGGTTTCCGACTTTTGCATCATGAGATAGTGATTCGATCCAAAAAGCGCGTGTTTCAGAGACAATTCGATTCAACCTGCGGTCAAGAGCTGGATGTCAATGGGTATCGTTTCGCACTTCTGAATCCAAGCGTTCGTGGCGTCCGCCCCGATTCTAGGTTGCGTAGCTCGTGAGCGCAATCGTCCAATGTCCACGCAAGATTCGTGAACGCGCCTATGATCCATTGTATAGTCTGCCGTGCACTGCGATACGCATTCGTCGAGGTACCTCACAGAGGCATTTAGAGCCGCCAAGGCGATCGGGCATCGTGCCCAGAAAGCATACCGATTCCCGAGAATATACAATAAGGAGCGTGAACCTGGGATAAGTTTCTCTATAAAATCACTCCAGTACTGGTTATACAAGCGTGAGCGGCACACATACACACACTTTTGAATGAATGTTTGCTGCTCTCGACGTGACAGGTCCATACCGTGAACTCGCCTGGCAGCGAATGTGGAGAAGCTGCATCGCTCTGACAAAGCTTCAGGCTCATCGAGAAAAAAGTCGTGCCAGAATATTCATCGGGCTGTGTACAACGGCTTTTGCATCTTGTGCGGAATTACGGCATGAAGCTAGAGAAAAAGCCTCCCAATGACATCATGCGGAGACTCGGCGTTACGGTTCACGTGAACAACATCTAATGCCTGTTTCACCGGAGCATCTCAATCAGAATGAGCGCAGACGGAATTCTGGGATACGCAATGCTCATGAAATCATATACAACACCATGTCGCTGATGATACTACGCAGCATATCCATAAAAGGTAACCAAAATGGGAACCACGAAAAGCACATGTTCTTCATCGGTTGCCGCCTTCTACCTACAATTCATCAACGGGCCAGAGACCGGGTCCTTTTCAGCACTCACAATACGACACAAAATAGTTATCGCGAGCTAGAGCCTCAAAATCCTCCGTGATCGTTCTCACAGTTTCAATAAAATGCGACTCTTCGTTTCCAAATCGCTCGTCGATCTTGCTCGGCCTACGACTTGTATCAGCAAACAAAAGCGTCTCCGTCGTGTAGCACCCGGTGCGGTAACATGCGTGCATACCAGGCGTTCAGCTGCAGCAGCACCAGCAACTCAGGCCTGGAGCGCAAACGCAAACAAGCCCCCGCAAGGAATAACGAGCATCGCTTACCAGTCACGGGCCTATGAGTGTACATTCGCAGACCGCGCTGCGGGTGCAGCATTCCCTGGAACAAGCGCCGGCGTCGATGGTCGCACATGAAAGAAGTTGCCCCTTCCATAAAGCAGCCCAGCGAGCGCAATCGGCAGCGTCCATATCAAAATTATCACACTGCAAAAGTACACCGCTACCCAGTGGAGAAGCACTTGCGGTTTCCCTATACAGGCGTGCGTTCGCTGCGCCAGCCGCATCGCATGTAACTCGCGCTCCATCGCAAAGAAACTGAGAACCCGTAGAAACCAGCGATTCCAGAGCTGGTAAAGAAAGCGTAGAACGCGCTTGCGACCGGTGAGGTGCGCCCACCACAGCCACCGGAAGAACCCCGGCGTCGACATGTTCACAGACACCGTAAGCCACCCCTGGAGTGGCTGCGGTCGCGCTGCACATGGACACGACACCCGCCAGTGCACCATATAGGTTTCAAGCAACCGCCTGTAGTCTGCATCGAGTCCGGAATGCAAAGCGCCGTCCCGAATAAGACCCAGGTATCGCATGGACGGTCGAATGAGCACTCGTTCCAGCTCCAGTGCTATTCGATCGGAATGATCCTGTGGCAACGCCTGGGTCACCTCCAGCACATGCGCATGCTGCGTATACCACAGCGGGAGTGCAGCACTGCCGTTTTTCGGCAACCATGAAGTGGACGCAACTTGATCCGCGGCATTCGCCACGCGTTGCGCAGCGAGTTCTTGTTCGAGTGCACCCATAGCACTCGTCGCAATACAGCGGAACTCGCTCGCGAGCCAGCGTCGTCGATAAACGTCACGTCGTAGCCAGCGTCGATACCAGGTCTCCACTGTTCGACTGGGCCGTGTCTCGAAGATGATCGCCTCGTGGAGCACCCCCGGACGCCTGTAGGTCTCCACGTGCACGCGCCGCTCCACGTAACTGGAGCCGTACTCGCGCCCGCCAAGGCCTCCTTCAGTCACCCAAAGCAACTCGTACGAAGCACGGTCGAATGCATAGAGCACGCCGTGCACCTCGCTCGGGCAGCGCCTACCGCCGCCACACTCACAAGCTCGCACGGAGCAGAACGCTGCTTCTGCGGGGGGAAACCCCGGCGTGTTGAACACGATGCGGTAGCCGCGAAGTACCGCCGGCTCAGCACTGAGGAACTTGATTTCGGCTTGATCACCAAGCCAGCGCGCTCGCGTACGAAGGCGTTCCGTGTTCACATTGGAGCCTATCGCAAAGTTGTAGATAACATTCGCCCGCCCTGTAGTGCCTTCACCACTGCCCATAGCGGTGCTTGAAGGTACAACGCTGCGCTGCCTCCTGCATCAGCCGGTGCGACCCAGCTACCGTCTGGCAGCGTCGCGTCGAGTCGCGGGCACCCAGCTCACCCAACGTTCCAGTTGCGGTTCATGCAAAGCTCGTAGTGTGTTGCGTTGCATCGGTGGTGCCAGGCCTCTAACACGTGCTCGAATTACGACGATTCGCGGGGCCGGGCGCGTCGCCATTCCCGTCCAGCGGCCTCTGCTGCAAAGTGCATCGGCCGCCATTGGTGATACATTTTTTATCGTCTACGGATGAAGCATCGATACCTTGTGCAGCTGATTACTCGTGACGGTATTTCGTGACACGGCATGCTCGCATGGACGCTGATCTAGCCTATGGATAGCCTGTGGTTGCTGGAAGCGCCTGTGATGCTTTTCGCTCATAGAATGATGCCTCCAGTGTGGCTTCCACCGATGCCCGCTGATCGAAGATGTTGACTGCAAGCGATCGCTTTCAAATCCGTGAAAACTTGCTCATAACATTCTCCTGTGAGGTGTTGCGTTCCCTAAACGGGTACGTAAGCCCACACGCATCCACAGTGAATACGTCTGACGCCTTTTCTGTTTCCCCGAACAGGTCTACTTGGCAAGAGACGCTGCCATTTGTTGCGGGTACTAGGCTTTGCGACGCTAGGGCGAACAGGCCGCATCGGTGCTCAGCAGGCATCCCAGCAGATGTTATGCCCAGCAATACCCGTGTCGCACAAGCGCAGAAACACAGGTTTCCGTTTCCCGGCTCTGGCGTGATGCATCACGTGCTGTCGGCATCGCGCGATGGACACCGGAGTATGCACCGATACCCCGACGGGAGCAAGGTCGGCAACCCACTGCCATGCAACACCACAAACCGCATGTTGCAGCCTGCACCACGGATACCTTCGGGATAGTATTCACCACGACGTCGTCCGAGCGTGCTGCATATCGCCAGCCTGCTGGAGCGTCAAGCGCTGCCCTCCAGCAGCAGCAGCAGCACGTGCGTCGCAATTGTACAGGAATTTCTGGCGCGCTGTCGCAGCGACACACGTTGGACAACGCGGCAATCTCGCTGCGTGCAGTGGCTCTCTAAACGCGCATGAATACATTCCGCTTCGGAAACGGTGCTTTGAACGCGTTCGTGCGTTATCCAGCGAACGCTGATACGACTTTATGGACCCGGAACCGAACTCACTATGTTGGGCAGTACTGAATGGAAACAACCACGTTGGTGGCCCGACCCGCACAGTGCTCAGTTTCGTGACGCGGGTGGTGCGTCCCAGCCCCGCGTACGGACGCAGCGGACGTCGTTGCGCTGTCCAAAAGTCTGGGTGCGAGTCTGCTGCGCTTCTGCCGCGGAAGCGGTGGCGGCGATGGCGTCCGTACACCTCCCGTAGTGCGTCCGTCGCACCAGCAGTGGTTCAGGCGGTTTCAGAACCCAGTCCTGGCTCCGAGGACGCAGAACGGGTACCTCGCAGCGACGACGACGTGGACGTGCAGGTGTCTGCGTCGACCGAAGCCTTAGCGGAGCGTCTGCTCTCAGAGATACACCGAAGACTGCAGGAGTCGCTCGAGGGTCAGCTGAGGGTGGAGCTTGCTCGGCAACGGGCGATCGATCGGATCGACTTACTGGTGGCTGTCGAGCTCGTGAAACTCCGCGAGAAGCTGCAGCTGCTTTTCGACAGCTATCGAGAGCGGCTGACCTTGCGGACGGAAGAGATGGATCGGCGCGCTAACGAGCTAGCACCCTCGTGGGCACAGGTCGAGGAGCGCCTGGAAGCCGCGCAAGAGCGCGCTCGCGTCCTCCGTCAGACCCAGGACGAGATCGAGTCTTTGCTGCGCGGATCACCGCATACACCAGTGCCCCGGTCAGGTGCGGCTCCCAAACACGCCGAACGCACGTCACTTGTACGGTTTGATGAGAGCGCTGGCGCAGCGCTTCCGAGTCGGCAGGCATTGCAGCAGGGCAGTGCATGGCGTCTCGAGGAGGAGCAAGCCCTCTCTCCCTACTGGGTATTTTTCTATGGCTGGCTCAGCGCACTCGCGGGTCTAGAGGCGAGCATGGCGGTCTCGAGTGCGCATGGTGTATCTGCATACACGGCGCTGAGCGGCACAGTGTGCCTACTCCTACTGGGTCATGCAGTGCGCCTTGGATGGGCAGCGAGACGACAGCACCAAGCGACTCGTGGTCAACAGCCTGCGTTGCCGTCGTGCAGGGTCGTGTCGTCCGGCACGCAGGCCGCAACAACGCCATCAACGGAGGGCCAGACCGAGCCAACCTCGCTGCAGCAGAGCGAATAGCCGGCCGCCACCGTGGACACACAATTGTCTATGTATCGAAAGCGAGGCGCGTCATCGCGGCTGGTGGCGCGCCTGTGCCGACAGCGGCATTCAAGAAGCCGCAGCTGCCAACACCCGCGGCGATTTGCTGAAACGTTTACCTCTGCAGAATCTGCGCTACTGACGAACGTCTGCATTTGCGCAGGCCACGGTATGCAAGCGTCGATCGCGAATCCATTCAGAATTCTGTACAGACTGATGTAAACTATGATGAAAGAAACAGATGCCTGTATCCTGTACATGTTCGGTGCTTGCGTCTTGGATGGAGCAGCGGCAGTGTGCTTCTGGATGCAGCACGCTCTCTTTACATGCGTTTCATGTGGGTTCGCTGGGTACAGCACCACACCCTTTCCCATCGCATAGCGACAGCAATCTGCTGATTATCAACGTGCACGCGGCTGGCGCCGTGTATCGCCCGGCGACCGCAGCGCGCTGCTTCCGGCGATGCCGCCAGCGAGCGATCCATAACCCCGACGGCTCTGCAGAAGCAGTCGTAACAGCAGCAACGCGTCTACGCTGTTGAATGGACACGTGCGTCATGTGAAGCACCAGTCGATGCTGGTCCCG
>Ga0078972_1015530_pt1 | contig 11622 bp, 9 predicted proteins | sample YelNatPaOPGAMG01_FD_67568 | JGI IMG/M metagenome (GOLD analysis project Ga0078972, IMG submission 67568) | Hot spring thermophilic microbial communities from Obsidian Pool, Yellowstone National Park, USA - OP-RAMG-01 (SPADES assembly) (version 2) | ecosystem: Environmental > Aquatic > Thermal...
GGCTGTTCCTGCCCTACCTCGACGTCGCGATCCGTAAAGGGCCCGCGTAAAGGACTGGGGCCGGAGGGTTTTGGGCGACCCGGAGGGGCACTTCCGGCTGGCAGGGCACGAGGTTGTGTGCTTGCGTCTGGCGGCGGGAGGGATTACTCTTTTCGCGGCAGTTGCCTCCCACAGATGACACGCCGCGCCGCTCTTCGCTTTTCTCTCGCGGAGCCGACTTCACAGACCGGGGATGGATGTCAAACTGGTTGCGCGACGCGGTCACGGACGTCAATTCGAGGCGGTCATTGTCGGGGCGCGCCCGCGCACGGCGATGGCGGCATCTTCTCGAGTTCTTCCCGGCTTTCGCGGAGATGCGGGTGCTGGACTTGGGGGGCACACCCGAATCGTGGCGACTCGCGCCGGTGCGGCCCGCGTCTGTCACCACGGTGAACCTGCTGGCAACGGACTCGGTGACCGAGGGCGTCATCGCGATCCAGGGCGACGCGTGCGACCCGCCGAGGGCGGTTGCCCACGACCGCTTCGACCTCGTGTATTCCAATTCCGTGCTCGAACATGTCGGCGGACACACGCAGCGCCGACGCTTCGCGGACAACGTCCACGCCCTGGCCGACCGCCATTGGGTGCAGACGCCGTACCGGTATTTTCCGGTCGAACCGCACTGGCTCTTTCCGGGCATGCAGTGGTTGCCCTACGAAGCCCGCGTGCAGGTGTCGATGCGCTGGAACCGCGGTCACGTTCGGACGTACACCCGTGAGGACGCACAGGAGCAGGTCGATGAGATCGACCTGATCGGAATTTCGCAGATGCGCCGCTACTTTCCCACCTCGGTCATCTGGTACGAACGATTTGCCGGATTGATCAAGTCCTTGGTTGCGGTCCGTACCTGACGGCCGACCGGCCCCGCGGCGACACCGCACGGCGCCGACGCCGTTCAGAACTGCAGCGCGCTGAAGCGCCAGTCCAGCACCGGCCGGTCGGGCTCGCCCCCGGCTTCACCGCGTGCGTAGACCAGCGAGCGAAGCCCGAGTACGCCCCCGTCGCCGGTGGGCTCGGCGGATTCGACGTGCAGCTGGCTGTGGAGGGTGTCGCCCTCGTACACCGGCCCGGTGTGGTCGCAGGACTGCCAGCCCAGCACCGTCGCCAGGTTGGGCAGCAACCTGCTCGCCTGCGCGAGCGCCACACCGATCGTGTGCCCCCCGTAGACCAGCCTGCGCCCACCGGCACGCGAATCATGATGCGCGGCGGCGATGTTCAGCGTCAGCCGGGCCAGTTCCGGCGCGCTGCTGACCACGTCACCGGTGCTGTGCAGCACCGCACCGGTGAGCCCGGCGTCGAAATGCGGGCCGGGCACCCGGGCGCGGAACACCGCGCCGTCCCACCGGGCGGTCGGATCCGAGGCCGGTGGCACCGCGTCGTCGCCGATCGTGGACAGGTCGTCGCCCGGCCTGTCTTCGCGGGGCCGCCAGTCCGGGCCGGCCGGCAGCATGGCACACCGGTAGAAGTCGAGCACCAGCCGGTCGGCCTGGTCGATCGTGGTCATCCGCAGCACCGCCATGCCCGTCGGCGCACGGCCCGGCTTCACCGAATTCGCGCGCAGGCCAACCACTTCCGTGCGGGTGTAGATGGTGTCGCCGATCACCGGGAAGCCGTGGAAGACAAGACCGCGGTAGAACAGGTTCGCCTTGACGCGCTGGGTGGCCAGCGTCGACTGGCCGATCGCCACATCGCAGACCAGCGCCGGGTGCACCAGCGGCCCCGCCACGCCGGTCACCGCGGTGCACAAAACGGCGTCCAGCGCCAGCCGCAGCCGGTCGCCGACGATCGCCTGGTGGGCGGCGGCCAACCCCGACGAGAGCGTCATCGGCGGCGCCCAGTCGAACACCTGGCCCACCGAGAGGTCGTCGAAGTACGGCCCGCCCTCGCGCCGGCCCGCGTACCCGTTCGCACTCACAACGCCACATGCTGGCAGGCTGTCCGACCGAGGGTCAACACGGAGGGTGGTTCGCGCGTGAACGACGAGGAAGAGATGCTGGTCGCCACGGTCCGGGCGTTCGTCGACCGTGACGTCAAGCCGGCCGTCCGCGAGATGGAGCACGCCAACGCCTACCCCGAGGCGTGGATCGAGCAGATGAAGCGCATCGGCATCTACGGCCTGGCCATCGGTGAGCAGTACGGCGGATCGCCGGTGTCGACGCCCTGTTATGTGCAGGTCACCCAGGAGTTGGCGCGCGGCTGGATGAGCCTGGCCGGCGCCATGGGCGGTCACACCGTGGTGGCCAAACTGTTGACGCTGTTCGGCACCGAGGACCAGAAGCGGACCTACCTGCCCCCGATGGCCACCGGGGAGCTGCGCGCCACCATGGCACTGACCGAGCCGGGCGGCGGCTCGGACCTGCAGAACATGGCGACGACCGCACTGCCGGACGGCCCGGACACCCTGCGGGTCAACGGATCCAAGACCTGGATCAGCAACGCGCGCCGCTCCGGGCTGATTGCGCTGCTGTGCAAGACCGACCCGCTCGCCACGCCGCGTCACGCGGGCATCTCCGTCGTCCTCGTCGAACCGGGCCCCGGCCTGACGGTGTCGCGGGACCTGCCGAAGCTGGGCTACAAGGGCGTCGAAGCCTGCGAGCTGTCGTTCGACGGCTACCGCGCTCCGCGCTCGGCCATCCTGGGCGGCGAGCCGGGCCAGGGCTTCGCCCAGATGATGAAAGGCCTTGAGACGGGCCGTATTCAGGTGGCCGCGCGGGCGCTGGGCGTGGCGACGGCCGCGCTCGAGGACGCGCTCGCCTATGCCCGGCAGCGGGAAACCTTCGGCCGGCCGATCTGGCAACACCAGTCCGTCGGCAACTACCTGGCCGACATGGCCACCAAGCTCACCGCCGCGCGCCAGCTCACCCGGTATGCCGCCGAGCGCTACGACAGCGGTGAACGCGCCGACATGGAGGCCGGGATGGCCAAACTGTTCGCCTCCGAGGTGGCGATGGAGATCGCCCTGAACGCCGTGCGCATCCACGGCGGCTACGGCTACTCGACCGAATACGACGTCGAACGGTACTTCCGCGACGCGCCTTTGATGATCGTCGGCGAGGGCACCAACGAGATCCAGCGCAACGTGATCGCCGCGCAGCTGGTGGCCCGCGGCGGCATCTGAGACGACCGTCCATCCGCCCCACCGCCGCGACGATGTTTTCCCGGCTACCGGCCACCACCCGGGGCCCCCGCATGCGCCGCGTCCACCAGCCCCCAGGCAAGTGCGGTCGCGGTGCCGACCGTACGCCCCGACAACACCAGATATGCCGTGCGCCAGCGCCCGATGCGGCGCGTCACGCTGACGGTCCCGCCGGCGCCCGGGATCAGGCCCAGCGCCAGCTCGGGCAGCCCGAACACCGTGTCGGCTGCGGCGTCGACCCACCCGCAGAAGGCCGCCATCTCCAGGCCGCTGCCCATCACCCGGCCGTGCACCTGCGCCCGGCAGTCCCGGCCCAGCCGGGCGGTGAGCGCGTCGAGTGCCAGGGCGGGGCTGTGCCGGGTGCGGGCCAGGTGTGCGCTCGCCGGGTCGGCGAGCGTGCCGAATTCGGCCAGGTCTCCGCCGCTGCAGAACGAGGGACCATTGCCGCGCAACACGATTCCCGTCACCGAGGGGTCCAGTTGAGCGACGGTCAGCGCGTCGAGCAGCGCCGCGCGCGCGTCGGTGGAGAACGCGTTGTGCCGCTGCGGCCGGTTGAACTCGATACGCAGGGTGTCGCCGTCACGCTGCAGTCGCACCGGGTCGGCGATCTCGGGCATGCTTGTCGGGCCGCGGCCGGCGAGCCAGCGCGCGAACTCCGGACCCGCCTGCAGGGTCGAGTAGGCCAGCGACTCGGTCAGCACGCCGGCCAGCGCCGGGCCGGCGGGATCGACCGAGCGCAGCACGTCGTCGCAGACGCTGCTGGCGTGCGGCCAGCGCCGGCAACGTTCGCCGAGCTCGGCCAGGGTGTCGGGCACCGAGTCGACGGTGACGACCCGCCGGTCCTCGCAGCGCTGTTCGGTGAGGGTGAAAGTTGCTCGCTCGAGCCAGTATTCGGGCGCACCGGCGACCGGCCCGACGGCCACCACCACCCCGGGCGGCTGCCCTGCCGGCATCAGCTCGTCGGCCTGCGCCGGCTCGGCCAGATCGACGACGCGCAGCGTCACATCGAGTACTTCTTGACCAGCTCCCCCTTGTAGAGCTTGCCGGTGTCGGTGCGCGGCAGCTGCGCCTCGAACGAGATCGACCGGGGACACTTGTAGTGCGACAACCGATCCCGCAGCCATACCAGCAACTCGCCGGCGAACGCCTCGGTGGCGTCGGCCGGGTCCACGGTCTGCACCACCGCCTTGACGCGCTGGCCCATCTCGTCGTCGGGAATGCCGAACACCGCCGCGTCCAGCACCTTCGGGTGGGTGACCAGAAGGTTCTCGGTTTCCTGCGGGTAGATGTTCACCCCGCCGGAGATGATCATGTGGTGACGCCGGTCGGTCAGGTAGAGGTAGCCCTCGTCGTCGACGTAGCCGACGTCGCCGACGGTGACCCACCCGCGCCTGTCGCGTGAGGCGGCGGTTTTCGCCTCGTCGTTGAGGTACTCGAAGGAAAGGCCGCCCTCGAAGTAGATCTCGCCGGCCCGCCCCGGGGGCAGCTCGTTGCCGTCCTCGTCGAGGATGTGGATCTGGCAGGACATCGGCTTGCCGACCGAGCCGGGGTGGGCCAGCCACTCCTCGGCGCTGATCAGCGTCGACCCGATCGCCTCCGAGGAGGCGTAGTACTCGTCGATGATGGGCCCCCACCAGTCGATCATCTGTTTCTTGATCTCCACCGGGCACGGCGCCGCCGCGTGCATCACCCTTTGCAGGCTGGACAGGTCGTATGAATTACGCACCGCCTCAGGAAGTTTCAGCATGCGGGTGAACATCGCCGGCACGAACTGGCCGTGCGTGACGTGGTGGCGCGCGATGGCGTCCAGGCAGCCCTCCGGGTCGAATTTCTCCATCACCACCGTGGTGATGCCCCCGGCCTGCGCGCTCATCGACCACACCGACGGCGCGGTGTGGTAGAGCGGCGCCGGGCTCAGGTAGATCGAGTCCGGGTTCATCCAGAAGCTCACCAGCGCCGACATCATGCCGGGCGCCTCGGCCGGCGCGACGTGCGGGAGTTCGCGTTTGATGCCCTTGGGGCGGCCCGTGGTGCCCGAGGAGTACTGCAGCAGGTCACCCTCGAGTTCGTCGTCGATCGGCGTATCGGGTTGGTCGGCAACGCATTCGGGGTAACGCTGCCAGCCGCGTAGCTCGGCCTCCCCTTCTTCGCACGCGATCAGCCGCAGTTCGGGCAGGCCACCGGGCCGGGGGCCCCTCCCGCTTGCGGGGGAGTGCTCGCCCAGGTTCTCGCAGATTTTGCGCAGCGCCGCCGAGCCGACGATCGCCTTGGCGCCGCTGTTGTCGACGATGTAGGCGGCCTCGGCCGCGGTCAGGTGGGTGTTGATCGGCACGTAGTACAGGCCGCTGCGGCGCGCCGCCCACATCACCGCATGGATGTGCTCGTTGTTCTCCATGAGGATCGCCACGGCGTCGCCCTCGACCAGGCCGGCCTTGCGGAAGTAGTGCGCCAGCCGGTTGGCCCGCGCCTCCAGTTCGTCGAAGGTGACCACCGTGCCGGAAGGGTGGAGGATGACGGCCGGCTTGCCGGCGCCGAGGTGCTCCCGAATCTGCATGCGCCGACTGTACCGCCACGGAAATTGACGGGTGTCAACTGTCCGCCGGGCAGGCGCGCGGGTTACTCGGCCTCGGCCAGCCGCTGCTTGAGCGCCTCGAACTCGTCCTTGACGCCGGTGGGCAGCTTGTCGCCGATGAACTCGAACCACTCCTCGATCAGCGGCAGTTCCGCACGCCATTCGGCGGGCTTGACCGCCAGCGCGGCCGCCACGTCCGCCGGGCTGGCGTCGAGGCCGTCGAGGTCCATGTCCTCGACCGAGGGCACCATCCCGATCGGGCTGTCCTGGCCGCCGGCCTTGTGCTCGATGCGGTCGACGATCCACTTGAGCACCCGGCTGTTCTCCCCGAACCCGGGCCACAGGAACTTGCCGCCCTCGCCGCGGCGGAACCAGTTGACGAAGAACACCTGGGGCAGCTTGGACTCGTCGGAGTTCTTGCCGATGTCGATCCAGTGCTGCATGTAGTCGCCGACGTGGTAGCCCATGAACGGCAGCATCGCCATCGGGTCGCGCCGCACGGAGCCCACCGTGCCCTCGGCGGCGGCGGTGCGCTCGGAGGCCATGGTGGCGCCCATGAACACCCCGTGCTGCCAGTCGCGGGCCTGCGTCACCAGCGGCACGGTCGTCTTGCGGCGGGCTCCGAACAGGATCGCCGAGATCGGCACGCCCTGCGGGTCGTCCCACTCCGGCGCCAGGATCGGGCATTGCGACATCGGGGTGCAGTAGCGCGAATTCGGGTGGGCCGCCGCGGTTTCGGTATCCCGGAAGTACCAGTCGTTGCCCTTCCAGTCGATGAGGTGCGGCGGCTCGCCCTCCAAGTCCTCCCACCACACGTCGCCGTCGTCGTCGACCGCCACATTGGTGAAGATCGTGTTGCCCGCGGCGATGGTCCGCATGGCGTTGGGGTTGGACTTCCAGTTCGTGCCCGGCGCCACGCCGAAGAACCCCGCCTCGGGGTTGACCGCGTACAGTCGGCCGTCCTTACCGAAACGCATCCAGGCGATGTCGTCGCCGAGGGTTTCGGCGCGCCAGCCCGGGATGGTCGGCTGCAGCATGGCCAGGTTGGTCTTACCGCACGCCGACGGGAACGCCGCCGCGATGTAGTAGGCCTTGTTCTCCGGGGAGATCAACTTGAGGATCAGCATGTGCTCGGCGAGCCAGCCCTCGTCGCGGGCCATGACCGACGCGATGCGCAGCGCGTAGCACTTCTTGCCCAGCAGCGCGTTGCCGCCGTAGCCGGAGCCGTAGCTCCAGATCTCCCGGGTTTCCGGGAAGTGGGTGATGTATTTGGTGTCGTTGCAGGGCCAGGGCACGTCCTGCCGGCCCGGTTCCAGCGGCGCCCCGACCGAGTGAATCGCCTTGACGAAGAACCCGTCGTCGCCGATCTTCTCCAGGGCGGCCGTGCCCATCCGGGTCATCAACTTCATCGAGACGACGACGTATTCGGAGTCGGTGATCTCCACGCCCAGCTTGGGGTCCTCGGCGCCCAGCGGCCCCATGCAGAACGGCACCACCCACATCGTGCGGCCGCGCATGCAGCCGCGGTAGAGGTCGGTCAGGAGGGAGCGCATCTCGGCGGGGTCTTTCCAGTTGTTCGTCGGGCCGGCGTCTTCCTCGCGCTCCGAGCAGATGAACGTCCGGGACTCCACCCGCGCCACGTCGGAGGGGTCCGACCGCGCCACGAACGAATTGGGGAAATTCTTCTCGTTGACCCGTTGGAACGTGCCCGCCTCGACCAACTGCTCGCAGAGCCGTTGCCACTCCTCGTCGGAACCGTCGGCGAACATCACCCGGTCCGGCTCGGTGAGCTCGGCGACCGCCCGGACCCACGACAGCAGACCCTGATGCTTCGTCGGCGCGTTATCCAGACCGGGAATGGTCGCTGAGGTCATCGGACTCTCCTGAATTCTCCTGCGTGCTTACGGGCGTCTGTACCTATCGCCGCGCCCACACAACGATTGACATGGTGGCGTTGACTACAGGTTATCGTGAGCAACTTGTCGAGTGAGGCTCGGGCAGGTATAAGCCTGCTCACAACAACGATTCAGAAACCAGTGCCGAAACTCTGAAATCCCGGAATCAACCATCACGGCCGTTGCGCTCCTTGACTGCGGTCAGCCGGTGTCGGCATCCTCGGCACGGCCCTCGTTCTGCCGGATACCCGGTTCGCCCAGTTCCTCACGCACGAACTCGAGCGCGGCGCGCAGCGCCGGCATCTCCTTGTCGCGCGCCGCGGCGGCCCGCGCGGCCGCGACGGCGTGCTCGCGCAGCTCGGTGTCGATGGCGTCGACCCGCTCGCCGACGGCAACGTTCTCGGCCTCGTCACGGGCGACCAGTGCGGTGCTCAGCGCCGCCTCGGCGGCCAGCACCCGCGTCGCGACCAACTCCTCCACGACCGAGCGCAGCGATGCCGTCAGGTCGCCGGCCCAGCGGTCCAGCATCGCGCGGTCATGCAGCAGGCCGCGCAGGTGGACCACCACGAACGTGACGGCCAGTCCGACCGCCACGCAGGCCGCGGCACCGGCCATTTCCACCGCGGCATTGGGCCGCGGGGCCAGACCGGACACCAGCCGGCTCAGGGTCAGCGCCACGCCCAACCCGAATCCGGCGCCCAGCAGCGTCATCAGCCAGGTCTCCTGCCGCCGCGACCTGAGGGGCGGGGCGGCGGCGTCGACCGACGGCAACGCCCCCGAGCCGGCATCCAGGTCCCTCAAGCCCGGCAGGTCCACCGGCACGCCCACCGCCTGCGCCACGTCCGCCAGGTGGGTGGCGGTGCCCTCGCTGACCTCGGCGACCACCTCGTCCGCCCGGCTGCGCGCCCCGGCCTCGAAGCCGGGCATGTCCCGCCGCGACAGGTTCGCGGCGTCCGCCTGCAACTCGCCGCGCACCGACGCGCACCGGTTGCGCGCGAAGTGGGACAACTGGACCCGGGCTTGCTGGATCTGGCCGCGCAGCGTGATGGTGCGCTCGGATCTGGCCTGGCGCCGCTCCCGCAACGCGGTGCTGCGCTCGTCGCGCAACGCATCGACCCGGGCCCGGCGGCCGGATCCCTCGGCGTCGCGGTCGAACCGTTGCGCGGCGTGCCACAGCCGCGCCTCCCACGCCCGTAACCGGTTGCGCCGCGCGATGTCGGGATCGGCGAGCCCGGCGGCGACGCAGCCGACCACGTCGTCCACCCGGGGCTCGCCGAGGTCGGGCCGGGCCGCCGCGCCCACCCAGGGCACCCGGGCGTAGCGCGGCGCATGCGCGGCCAGCGTCTCGCGGTTGGCCTCGAGCACGTCGCGCCAGGCGTGATGGACGTCGACCTTGGACACGACACCCACCACCACGTCGGTGCTGCCGGCCGCGGCGTCCAGCAGCGCGCAGTCGGACGGGGTCAGGGGGGCCGCCGCGGAGACGACGAACACCACGGCGGCCGGCGCGTCACCGGGAGCCAGGTCCGCCGACTCGACGAACTTGTGCTGCGGCAACCGCTCGCGCAGCGCCTCGGCTACCGCGCTCACGCCGGCCAACCAGGGCCCGGCGACCAGCACCACGTCGCGGCGGGTGACGGCGGGCAGACCCAGCCGCGGCGCCACCGCCGCGACCCGGGCATCGACCCGGTCGGCCGGATCGCCGGCATCGCCGTCGCCGCTCACCACGCGTGCCCCGACTGTTCGGGCAACGACCCGCAGGCCTGCGACCACAACCGCAGCGAACCCCTGGCGATGTCCGCGCCGCAGGCGCGGTGCAGGTCGCTGACGGGGCCCATCCGACCGAGGCTGTAACGCTGCCACCGCACGGCGCGCGGCAAGTGCGCGGCCGCGTCGCGGCCGTCGGCCCACACGGGGCCGGCCTCGAGCCCGGCCGCCTCCGCCACGTCGACCGCGGCGGCCATCCGCGCCAGCACGGTGTCGTCCCGGGTGAGGAAGCCGCCGATCCGCTCGTCACCGACGGCGAGGGCCTCCAGTTCCGCGACGGCGTCGAGCACGCGCCGGTAGCGCGCCTCGGCGCCGACGGCGGCCAGCGCGCCCAGGACGGCATCGACGCCGCTCATGCGCCGCAGCAGGACCCGGACCTGGGCCTGTGTCCGGCCCTGGCGCACCGCGGCCACCGCAAGCGCGGTGCCGAACAGGTCCAGCGTGTCCAGCAGGCGCCGCCGCACGTCGGCGGGCACCGCGGACTGCGCCGCGAGGAACCCGTCGCAGGAGAGATCGAAAAGGTCGGCGTGACCGGGATGGTCGGCCAGCAGCCGCAGCGCGGCCCACAGGCCGCCGTCTAGGCCGCCGAGCGCGGCGACGGCCAGCGATCCGATCATCGGTTCGACGGGGACCCCGACGAGCGCGGACAGTTCGGCGGCCCGGGTGCGCGCCGCCGCGATCGGTCCGTCACCGGTGCGGCCCGACAGCGAGCCGACCAGGTCGGCCTTGTTCAGCACCGCCAGAACCGGCTGTCGGGCGCTCGCGATCGCGGCCGCGTCCTCGGGTTTGATCACCTCGGTGACGACGTGGACGATCACCTCGACGTCGGGCGCAACCTCACCCGCCGGGGAGATCTCGCACAACGCCGCCGAGCCGATGGCGGCCCGCTCGCCGGCCGCCGCCCGCAGCCCGCGCGCCACCGTGCCGCGCCCCGCCCCGCGGCGTCCACGGACCGCCACGCGCAGCGGTTCGGCGGTGCGCTCGGCGATCGCCGTCACACGGGGCTCGGCGAGCCCGGCGGCGAACCGCGTCAGCCCGTCGACGAAGATCCGGTGGCCCTGCCCCTTCATGTCCTGCCCCCATCCGGTCGGCCCGCCGGCCTCGGTCGGCCCGGCGGCGGCATCGACCGCTGTAGGGTCGTTTCCGAGGCCGGGTGCGTTTGCCGGGCGGCCGGTGTGCGGGCCCGCTCCCAGCCCACCCCGGCGGCCCGCCGCGGCCCGCGTCGTCGCTGAGCGGTCCCACCGAATGGTGGCACCTGAATGAGGGAGATGCGAGCCACCGTTTATCTGTTACCAGCTGAAGGCAACCGTTGGGTATCAATCCGGACCAGAGGCGGCTACATCGGACATCGAGGGACATTTATGGGCCACCATGAGCAGATGCATGCGCAACCCGGCGTGGGGATACGTCCCGACACACCGGTGGATGCGGGGGCACCCGCGATGCGGTCCGCGCCGGACCCGCCCATGGCCGGCCCTGATCAGCGCCACCTGCCGGCCACGAGTTTCCGCTCGCGGCGTTCCGCGCTGTCGGGGGCCCAGCGTGACACCTGGGAGCGCCGCTGGCCCGAGCTCGGGCTGTCGCTGGGTGACCGGGATTCGGTTGGCGGCGAACCGCTGGACACCCGCGGCTGGTTCGGCCGCGCGGCACCGCTGGTGCTCGAGGTCGGCTGCGGCAGCGGGTCGTCGACCCTGGCGATGGCCAAGCAGGAGCCGGGCATCGACGTGATCGCGGTCGAGGTCTACCGGCGGGGCCTGGCCCAGTTGCTGTGCGCGGTCGACCGCGACCGGGTCGCCAACATCCGGATGATCCGCGGCAACGGGATCGAGGTGCTGCAACGCCTGATCGCCCCGGGCTCGCTGATCGGGGTCCGCGTGTTCTTCCCGGATCCGTGGCCCAAGGCCCGCCACCACAAGCGCCGCTTCCTGCAGCCCGCCACGATGGGCATGATCGCCGACCGGCTACTCCCCGGCGGTGTCCTGCACGCGGCGACGGACCACCCCGGGTACGCCGGGCACATCGCCGAGGCCGGCGACGGCGAACCGCGGCTGCGCCGAGCGGATCCCGGCGCGCCGTTGCCGATCTCGGTCGCCCGCCCCACCACCAAGTACGAGACGAAGGCCCACGAGGCGGGCAGCACCGTGACCGAGTTGATCTGGGTGAGGCCGGAATGAGGCCCGGAATGAGGCCCGGAATGAGGCAATGCACATGAG
>Ga0078972_1015532_pt1 | contig 11621 bp, 13 predicted proteins | sample YelNatPaOPGAMG01_FD_67568 | JGI IMG/M metagenome (GOLD analysis project Ga0078972, IMG submission 67568) | Hot spring thermophilic microbial communities from Obsidian Pool, Yellowstone National Park, USA - OP-RAMG-01 (SPADES assembly) (version 2) | ecosystem: Environmental > Aquatic > Thermal...
AAGAAGCTTTTAGAGATACTCCCCTAGTTATATGGCGCCAGATTTGAAAAATTTTGAAGGGCGAATACTGGCGTTCGCAGGAAGGGTGCCGCAAATATCAGTGAACCCCCATCAGAAGGGGACTTATCGCCAATATCATTAAACTGCGACTTTTTTTAAGTGATGATAATCTGGGCAAAAATTTTGGTGCGGTCGCCGGGATTTGAACCCGGGATCCAAGGCTTGGGAAGCGACTGATGGTGAATTCGCCATCAACTTGATGATGCCCTGCACGGTTGTACCGTACAGCTTGGCCCTGTCCTGTAGCCAGAGGTACAGGTCCTCCGGCAGGGTCACGGATTTGAATCCCTTTCGAGGCATGAAATGATATATCTTTCAACTAGCGGAAATGCGTTTCGGGGATGAGAATTTTATCAAAAAAAAAGGATACGCGAGCACGGAGGTCCGCGCCGGTAGATTAATAACGTCCGTTTACTTACTAATATTTCGGTGTGGGGCATGAAGGTTCTGGACGTCTTTTGCGGTGCGGGTGGAGCATCTTACGGCTTTTTGACGGCGGGCTTAGAGGTGATCGGAGGTCTGGACGCGGATCCCCGGGCAGCTTCGACCTTCGAGAAAAACCTGAGGGCGCCAGTTCTCATCCGAGATGCCTTCCGAACCGCGCCCCGCGAGCTTGTGGAGGCGTTCGGTCGCCCCGACGTGCTGATAGGGTGCCCGCCCTGTCAGGGCTTCACCCGACTCAGGTGGGGTGCGGGGGACGACCCGAGGAACAATTTGGTCCTCAGATATTTAGAATTCGTCGAAGTTCTTAAACCGGATTTTGCGGTCTTCGAGAACGTTGAGGGTTTCCAGAGGTACGGGGGCGGCTTCTACGCCTCCCTGCTGGTGAAAAAGCTACGGGATCTCGGATACGGAGTTATTGAGGGGGTGCTCAACGCCGCGGACTTCGGTACGCCACAGATGAGGAGGAGGTATGTCGTCCTCGCCGCACTGAGATCCCGTCCTCGGAAACCCGAGCCCACTCACGGCGATCCGCTTTCCGAGTCGGTTAAATCAGGAAGGCTGCGACCCTGGCGGACCGTTAGGGAGGTGATCGGAGGTCTCAGACCGTTGAACGCCGGTGAAGCCGATCCTGATGATCCGCTCCACGCGGCGCCCAAGCATACGATGAAGGTCCTCAGGTTCATCAGGGCCATCCCGAAGGACGGAGGATCCCGGCTGGACGTTCCCAGAAGGCTCTGGCTGAAATGTCATTCCAGGCTTCGGAACGGCTTCGGCGACGTCTACGGGAGGATGAAGTGGGACGCTCCGGCGCCCACGATAACGGGCGGGTGCCTCACCCCTTCTAAGGGCAGGTTCGTTCATCCGGAGCAGGACAGGGGAATAACCCTGAGGGAGGCGGCGCTCCTTCAGGGATTTCCGAAGGACTACGCGTTCGCGGGAACGAGGTCCAGCGTCGCCTCCCAGATCGGCAACGCGCTCCCGCCGCCCTTCGCCTCGGCGCTGGCCAGATCCCTGGTCTGAATCAGATGAGAACTCTTCCGAACCGGTAATCCTGCCAGAATATAACGGCCTCCTTAGCGAGAAGATCCAGAAAATCTTCGGCGTAGATCTTCGCCAGCTCTTTTGAATATTGGTGGGCATCCACCACCGAACGGGGCGCGAGGAAGATGAAGTCCGACGGATCCTCGAGGCTGAGTTTTTCGGGATACCGTTCGAGAACATTTTCGTGGCACAGAACGGAAAGAACCCTCCTCACGTAATCCGATTCCTTTTCCTTAAGGGGAATAGGACGTTCCCGATCGTAGGACAGGTCGACGTACGGTACGAGAATTTCTATCCTGGGTATTATGACCCTGACCTCGAAGTCGGGGTTCATGGCTCCGGGTCTGCTGGTGTAGAAGGTCATAATGGCGGCCCGCGCGCACAGCATGGCGAAATCCCTGATTTTATCCGGGGTCACGTGCTCGTCGGAAATGTTCGAACAATGACTTTCGAGCCGTTTTTCCCACTCCGACCTGTCCGTGCAGGGTTCCATGTTACTTATTTTATCCTCCGCCATTGATTGAAAGCGCCTGACCACCCTGAAGGTGACGGCGCACTGATCGCTTTTGAGCCTCCCGCGGAGGGCGTTGAAAAGCCTGTTGACGACTTCATTGTGGTCTAACCTCTCTGGCGCCCTTATGTACTTTTCCAGCGTTAGAGGATGTATCGCAACTCCGCCGTTGGATTCCGCGGAACCGAAACCGATGTACCAGACGATCAGCGGGGCGATCAGATCCAATCCGGGCCTCTTAACGAATCCGCAGAAGAGAACCCTGCCCTCCTCCGCACCCATCTGGTTGACGATGTAACCGAACGCCCTCAGGGATTTTCTGACCATTTCGCCGTGGGTACCGCCCTGTATGGCGTCCGAAAATCTGTGCTCCATGGGGAAGATCCTCCCGTCCCTGAAGTGAACCGTTAAATCCGGAGTTTCGAAGATCACGTCGTAATCCTTGAGGTACTGCCTGAGGTCCATCGCGGCTTCGACGATTCTGTTGCGCATTTCTTCTTCTTGAGGACTGGGCGGTATCAGAAGCCCTTGATTGATGGCGTCCTTCCTCTTGTACATCGCCAGGGTTTTCGGGTCGGGACGGATGTCGAACTCGCTATTTCTGGTGAAGACATCGTGTCGCACTCCCACGGCGGTGATAACGTCGAGCTCCCTGCGTTGAGTCTGCCAGGGGAGGATCTGGGACAATCCGAGCGAGTGCCTCGAAGCGTCCGATCCCCCGATGCGGATCGGAGGATTGACGGGGTTCAGATCGATTATCTCGATGACCGAATTTCCCAACACTGAGTAAGAAAGAAATCTTCTCAGTTCCTCCTCATCCAAGGCGGACTGGTCTTCCTTGTTTTGGTCCATTCTGAGAACGAACGGTGCCCTGGAATCGGCGTTCCCCTTCGTGGGCACGCCCAGCATCCTGTTGAAAACGTATTGCGATATCTCTTCCAACGCCGTGCAGATGTCCTTCCAATATTCTCTATCCCTGTAGTTAGCGGAGGACTGATAATTGCGGACCGCAATTCCGTACTGCTTCCGCAACCACTTCGCGAATTCGACCAGAAGATCGATGGGCGATTCCCTCAGCAGGAGTTCCGCGGCTTTCTTGTAGATCTCGCTCTTTTTTTCTTGGGGGAGCGCGCCGAAAACGCCCACGGAGTCCCGGAGGATGTCCCGCAGAACGGTTTCTTCGCGCTCCTTCCGCTCGACCAGCTCCGCGCGGAAACTCAAAGACAGATAATCGGCGGATATCCGGCGGTAGATGTGCCTCGGTCTTCCCCCCGTACCGGTGGGAGGCTCCGGAATGCAAAGGACCTTTCTTTCCTCGGTCAGTTTCTGCAGGACCTTTCGGACCGCCGTGGGCGTGACGTCCGCATCGCCGAGTTCCTCGAGTATTTCCCCGAGTGAGGCTCCCTCGGGAAAGGATTCGATGATTTTTAAAACTTCGTCTTCGAGAGAACGGGCGGACAAGCCGCGCTCACCCCTTCATTTTGGGGGTCACCCCGCCGTGCGTGGTCCGACGCTCCCCGACCTTGACCACCGTTGCGTGCTTCACGGTTTCCCTGCTGCCCACGAGGAGGCACGTTCCCACGCGGAGGCGCGGTATGTTCCTGACCAAATCTTCGGGCGTATCGGCTAGCAACCCCTGTATCGATCCCAGCTCCGAGTGCTCGATGGCGAAAATCAACCGAGTGTTGGTGATCTTGGCGGCGTGCCTGTCGAGGTCGGCCGGACTCTGAGTGACGAGTATCACACCCAACCCCACGTGGCGACCCATCCTCACGATCTCGCCCAGAACCGCGGAAGACGCCGATCCCCCCGACGACGGGAGGAACAGGTGCGCCTCGTCGATCGACAAGACTAGCGGCTTTATCTCGTTCCTGGATCTGAGCTTGTAGAGCTCCCTGGCGATGGCTCCGACCACTATTCTCAGTTGAGATCTTTGGAGCCCCCTGCAGTCCACGTTAACGATGGCCCCCTCCTTGCCGAGAAATCTCTTCCAATCGAAGCCTGGACCGAGAATGGGTACGTTCTTGAGCTGGTTTATTCGGGCCTCTATGATGTCCAGCGTGTTGCGCTTGGCCCCGTAGGAATCCGCAACCGCGAGCGCTTCGCGGAGCAACGAATCCACGGTGAATTCCTTTCCGCTCTGCTTTAGGTTTATCAGCGCTTTGGTGACGATGTCCAAGTGGAGATCGTGAGTGAGCGGTATCATTTCGAGTATTTCCGGCTCGTCCAGCGAAGAGAGCTTGACCGTTAGTCTGTTTTCGGAGGGGAACAGCGGGTCCCATCCGGGTACTACCGTCGTACCTCCGAGTTCCTCCGTGGCGCTGATCATCTCACCGTGAACGTCCACGTTGACGTGCGGGACGCCGATCCGATGAAGTTCTTCCGTAATCTTTCCCAAGCACCAGGATTTTCCTGTGCCGGTGCTACCCACTATGAGCACGTGCCTCGGCATCACGGCGTTCGCGGAAAGCACCACCTTTACGGCCTCGCTGCCGACGGTGGTCCCGATCTCTATACCGTCCGGCGACTCCGGAGGGACGAAGCCGAGCACCTTCGCGACGAGATCGGAGTCCGCGGTGTCGTAAACTTCGGATCCCGCGGGGATCACGTAGGCGGGATCCTCGAAGTAAACGCTTCCGTCGGGGTTTATTCCGACGATTTCTATGGGCACGGTCAAGGCGACCGTGAACTTCTTCAGCAGATCCTCTTTGTCCCGCGTGGACTCGAGCTGAAAGCGATCCCGAACGTGCGAGCTGAGGGGATCCTCGTACGGATTGTGCTCCTTGGCGGACGAAACCCTGAGGATGGCCATCTTGTTCGGCGAATCGAGATCACCCTTCAGGTAGGTGAAGAGCAGTTGTCCCGGTCTCACGGACTTTCCGGGGTCCAACCTTACGGCGACCGCTTCGAACGAGGGGCTGATCTCGGTTGCCACCACCCGTCCGATCTTGTTCTCGCGATCCGAAATGCTTACCACCCCTGCATATATTTACCGTTTTTTTATTTAAAAAATATTTCCAAAAACTTAAAACCGTTATTACGTATAAACTTAAAACCTGAAATCCTTAAAAGATGCTTTTATATGTGATAAGAACCTTAATACTTCAGGGCGGATCCGAAAAAGGTGTTTTTATGGCGGTTCAGAAAAAAAGAAAGAGAAAGGTGACCCTCTACATCGATGAGGACCTTTGGATGGCTTTTACGCATCATTGCCTCTCTAAAGACAAGAAACTCAGAACGGCGAGCCCCACGATAGAAAAGCTGATCAGAAACTATCTCAAGGATGTGGGGGAGCTCCAGTCTTAGCGGATCCCCGCACCTTCATCGCGAAAGAACAAAGTCCGGATATCGGGCACTCGCCGCATTTCGGTTTTCTCGGCAAACACACCTCCCACCCCAGATCGAGAAGGGCGAGGTTGTACTCCCGAACGTTTTCCCTGGGAGCGCACCGCAGAGCGATTTCGTTGACGAGACTGTCGTCCTGCGGACGACCCGGATTTTTCGGAGCGATGCCGAAAGTTCTGCAGATCACGCGAGCGACGTTCTTGTCCACGGCGACCGTCCTCTCGCCAGATACCGCGGATAAGATCATCGACCGAGAGTACCTACCCAATCCCAGTACGCGGGGGAGTTCGGAACGGGATCCCGACGAAATTCCGCCCTTACGGAGCGCCCGCGCGACCTCGATGAGGTACCTGGCTCTCTTAGCCAATCCGAGGGATTTTATGGTTTCGGATACTTCCATTTCGGAGGCGCGCGAGAGAGAGTCCGCGGTCGGAAATTTTTCGAAGAATTTTGAGTAAACGCGCGCGACGGCGTCCCTTCTGGTCCTCTGGAGGAGTATTTCCGACACCGCTATTCGGTACGGATCCTTTTCCATCCTCCAGGGGTACTTCGCGATGCGATCCTCCGATCGCCACCAGCGAAGGAGGGGATCCGCGAAGGAGCAGGGATCCGACATAAATGAAACTTAGCGCGAAAACATAATTAGGCTTTACTGAGCCCAAAAGCGGACATTTTAATTCGGCGACTTTTCCTTCACTTTCACCTCGCCCTCACTCCCCGCGGTCGGACCTTTCGGCAAATCTTAAGCCTCCCGGCGCGGAATATCTCGGGCGGTGGAATTCCGTGAGCGGGAAAGAGGAGCCCTCCCTGAGGGACTTCGGCGAGGAGCTGCCGAGCGGCAGGGTCAGGTGCAGGTACCGCGGCTGCAGGAGGGTCTGCACCTCGTGGAACGGGCTGGTGATCCATTTAAGGAAGACGCACGGCGTTTCCTGGAGGGACCGGGGGGTCTGAGGGTGGGCTGGAGGGAGTGCGAGGGCGTCCTGGAGCTGGCGCTGGTGAAGATGAAGGGGTGCTCCTCAGCCGAGGAGTGCAAGCGCGCGGTTGAGGAGGTCCTGGCGCTCGTGAAGGAAAGGAAGCTGGAGCAGCTGAGGGAGGAGCTGGGAGTGCTGAAGTGACATAAATATTGATTTTAATAGTCATCTTAGAAAATCTATTTCTTACTTCGGCGAAGAACTACTAAATTTTCGGTTCTCATCCTTTGGTCCTTTAATCCGGTAGCTGGGTTTTTAATGTAAAAGAACAATTGCCTCGATACGATCGTATCCTTTAAGGTGATTTCATGTTCCCAGTCTAAGGCTGTAAAATGTTCTGCAAAAATACGGTCAATAGGGATGGGCATGCCCCTAATGTTTGCTGAACCTACGAAGAGAAATAGGTATGATCGGATCCTTTTCTGCAAATTAGTTAATGCTCCGAGTACACCCCAAAAATACCGGTCAAAGATCTTTTGTAAACGCTCTTCCGTGATGAGGTTTTTATAGTAATTATAAGATTCTGAATGGATTCGGCAGGAATCGACTTCACGATATGGGATTTCCAGCTTGCTTAATCTCTTAATTTCCTCTTCTCTATAACCTAACCAGAATAAGTCCATTTTGGCCTGACGGATGTACTGTTGCGCCTGAAGATAAGGTGGCGACGTAATTAGGATCTCTTTTTCTTCATCAAGTTGTCGGGTCAGAGAATCTACTCCACCCCTGACGATAGATCTTACAGGTTTTGGTGAAAGCTTGTGATACTCTTTAATGTTGTCGATGATCGCATTTATTTCTCTGATCAGTTTTTCGTAAAATGCGTTCTTCCAATCATTAGCGAGTAGGGAGTTTATTCTTGCGATGGATTTAGGCGATTTAGAAAGCTTTTGACGTTGTGTGTCGTCATAAGAGAAGTATCTTGTGACCTTAAGTAGAGGTATGGTTAATAAAAGTTTCAGGTTCTCGTCCTGAGAATGGTAATATCCCCAGATATTGTACAAAAAATTGAGAAAATCCTTAGGATACCAGTATTCGATGTTGGACCAATCCGGAATGAACTTACCCTCAAACCTCTTCATTTCAGAGATTACTTGACCAACGTAAATCTCTTCAGCTTCCATTGTGGCTACCTTATGGAAGATCTCAAGAAGAGGATTTAGATCCCACAACTCGTAGTCATATCCATATATCTTTGATACCAATCCCACAGTACCGTAACCTGCAAAAGGATCGAATACACTCATACCAGGATAGCCGTACTTATCAAAAATGTAGGCGATGACCTGGGGGATAAATTTTGCTGGATACCTGTACAGGGCGAAAGTCCCGTAGGTAGTTGAAGGTATCTTATGATTCATTTTACGAAATAGGATGCTTTCCTCTTTCAAATTAATCTCGCCAGTCATCTTCCTCTCAATTCTATATCTTCTGTCTTTAAAAGTTTGGTCTTCCATACCGCGATCGGGATAAAATCTTCTTTTCGAGATCATTAAGAAATTCATCATTCCAGTTTAAAAGAATATCCCAATTATTTTTCAGTAGTTGAAGTTTACTTATGGATTTAGACTCGCCCCATTTTGCGATGAAGCGGGTGGGTATCAGATAAAGGTCTAAGGTCTCTACGTCAACCCCGACTATCATGTCGTTATGTTCAGTCGTATATTTGTATTTTTTTACCTCTGACTTATACTCTCGATCTATACCCGCTCTGACGCCTCCGATGAACTTTACGGATTTTCCTTTACTAATCGTTTTGACCTGAACTCTTAACGGACGTATCTCTTTCAGGGAGGGATCGGAAAAAGCGATGACCCAGAGGTCGTAGGCACCGCCCTTAGCGCTTAACTGTCCCACTTCGAATCCAAGGCGAATTAATATACCGGCCACGATCAGCTCGTGAGCATCGCCAAGTAAGGCAGCATGCTTACCGGGGTCCCTGCCGATTATGTTTAGGTCCGTAATTTTTTTCTCGTACTTTGACATTTTCCGAGTCAAATAATATATTTAAAATATGGTATTTAATATATTCGTAAACTTTCATGATGAAGTGGTTAGATTGTATTTCCTCTATCTGGACGGTAGTGGAAACCCCAGTTTGAAAGATGAAACGGATCAGTTCTACGCCCTTGGGGGAGTGGCATTAGACGAACAAAGTATAAAGCATATAGAGGCTATGCTTTCCATTGAGAAATATTTCCCTGATACGGAAAACAGACCCGAAGAGCTGAAGTTATCATCGATTCATCACGGTAGATGGTGGAGGACTGTACCTCAGGATACTAAAAATAAGATAATAGATGATGTAGTTAAATTGGTCATAGAAACAAACACCAGACTATTCGCAGTCGTAATAGACAAAAAAGAACATAAGGAAAAATATATTTCACCAGAAGATCCGTGTATCTTAGCTCTAAGATTACTCTTAACCAGATACTCGAAGTCCTTGAAAAGACTTAACACATATGGTACCGTCATATATGACAAAGATAGAGAGAGGGAAATATTCATGGCCGTAAAGAATTGGAAGAGTGGAGGGCTAGTCATGAAGAGCTATTTAAATCCTTTTTTGAAGGACGAGGTGCCTGAGAAATTCATTGAAACGATCTTTTTCATCGACTCGAAATACAGTCCATGCATGTGGATTACAGATTTTTGGGCAAGAAGTTGTTATCTTAACAAGAAAAGAGGTAACTATTTTCTTTTTGATAAAATGAAAGTAAAACTGGACGAATTTGGATATTACGAACATCCCAGAAAATGAGGAGGCCGAGTGTGTGCATTACTGCACACAACGGACCCGAAAGGATCCTCTCGGTCTCAATATAACTTAGGTAAACTTTCAAAATAAACCTTTCTAATATTTTCCTCATAATATACTCCAGCTATTCGAGAGTTCAATCAAATGCCGATGATCGGTATTTCCGCTCTATTGATTAGCTTTATCAGAAGGGGGAGGAAATAGTGCTTTGCCCAAAGATAAGAGTGCCGAAAGAAAGAGCCTGGCTTTTTCGTCTGTAGCGATCTCTGAGGTAACGTGCGCCGAGATCTTGTCGCGGTAGTATTTTTCCAAATCCAAGAGGGACTTGAATAGATCTTCCTTGATCTTCCCCGCCTCCTTAAGCGCTTTTATTCCATTAGCTAGACCTGCATACTCAAGACCGTACTTTTTGCACCCTTCCTTCACCATTGACTCGAAAGCCAACCCGCTTATGCAGCAGCAGGCATAGGAGTGGCGGTATTCATATTCAGACACAGCTTCCATTATCAACTGCTGGGTGCCTTGCGGTAGAAGATTTAATTCTTCCTCGTCGAGAGGGAAGCTACGCTTTTCACCTTCCACCATCACTGATTTTTTACCCTTTAGAAAACCCAACATTTGATCCACAAAAGAGGACAAGATCAAAAGGTGATCGGGTTTAGCCTTGAGATCTTTTGTGGAGGGGATACTGCCTACAGTGGGATCATCGCTGAAGAAAGACACTACATCGTTTTTGAGGACATCGTAGATTTTTATCGCTTGAATGATTGCATCCTCTTCAGATGAAGATGAATAAATGCCTCCATTAGTGATTAATTTATATAATGTTGTAATGTAGGATCTCAAATTTTTCGCTCTTTCCTCGAATTCGATCAGTTTTTCTTGTTTGTGAGCGAGGGCCAAGCAAGTACCCCCCAACTTACTTTAATTTTACACCACTTTTTGATTATTTTCAACAATGCTGCATAGCCCAGAGGCACTCAATATTTTATTCCTTACCTCTTCAGGCGTTATTTTTTGCTCGTCCAGCTTTTGTAAAGCTTTGAATAACTCCACGGTGGTCGCCAGGCTCACGTCGAGCTTTTTCGCATCCTCAAGGGCACGTTCCGTAAACGGACCCCCGCGTTCGTTCGGTGGTTTTTCGCAAAAATGATTTCCGACTAGAATCCCCTTAACCGGCTTTTTATAAGCTTTACAGTCGATAAGGTAGTGGAGCAACTGCCGAAAATCTTCGAGATCGATCTGCTTCACGGAACCCTTCACTTCAACTCCCGCGACCTCCTTATCATCGAGCTTCAGTGCGAAGTCAGCATACGAGCCTTTTGGGAGCTTTTCCACGGTGAAGCCAAATTGTTCCAAAGCGAGGCGGACGGCTTCCTCGAGCCTGTCGCCCCGAGCATATAGCAGCTCCTTTCGGGCTTGAAATGCCCTCAAACGTTCCTCGATTTCCCTCTTTTGCGTTAAGAGTTTTTCTTCTTCCGGAAAAGTGTAAGACGTGACCCACGCGGGGGGAGGCATTTCTTCTTCTGGAAACCTCTTGAGCTTCGGCAGAGCCTCCAACAATGACCAAATTATCGTAACTAAATTAGAGCTTTCTTTTGCCATCGGAAGCGCAATAATTTCACTGTTAAATACCGGGATTCTGAGGGCAACGGCGTGATCTGCTTTGTCTACAGCTATAACTAAGGAGTTATTTGGATAAGTTCCAAAATAGTAATCGTGCCAACCAATTTTCGTTATAATATTGGATAAAATTCCAGCGCTTGGAGTGGGTCTTACAGTTTTACCTCTAGAGGAAGATAAATTAAAGTATTTTCCCGAGGCTATTAACTTAATCCACGCACGTTGTGCAAGGTCAGCATTTCCCTCTTCCATCAGTTTTATCGATTCGAGTAAACTCATGGCTTGGAGGAGTCTTTCATCAATAAAGCAAATCATTAAGCCGTCAGACTTGATTAGATCAATAACATCATCAAAGCCATGACTTTTAATCCTTATATCACTAGCGTTTCCAATCACTACATCAAAATCAGACATCCATCTTGAACTTGGATCAGATTCTAAATTTAGACCCGCTGGAACTTTAATTTTATCCTTTATTTCTGAAAACCCAAATATGGCAACTTCCATATAATGCCCTCCTCCTCAACCAACTTTGATCATATTTTCAATTTCTTCCAGCTTCTCGGCCACCTTCCTCCCCTTCTCGGTGAGCGATATCAGGCGCCTGCGGGGGAAGGTCTCTTCGAGCTCCTCCTGGATCAGACCGGCGTCCTTGAGCTTACGGAGGGCATTATAAAGCGAAGTTTGCGAAAAATCACCTTTATTCAATATTTCTGAAATGGTCGACTTATTGTTCTTGAGTAGGTATACTAACGCCCTACAAGCACTAGTTTGTTCTAACAACTCTAATCCATTCATGTTTCTCGGTTTATTGATTAGCGTTTATCGTTAAATAACTATTTTTAATGTGTATATGTTATCGATA
>Ga0078972_1015533_pt1 | contig 11620 bp, 13 predicted proteins | sample YelNatPaOPGAMG01_FD_67568 | JGI IMG/M metagenome (GOLD analysis project Ga0078972, IMG submission 67568) | Hot spring thermophilic microbial communities from Obsidian Pool, Yellowstone National Park, USA - OP-RAMG-01 (SPADES assembly) (version 2) | ecosystem: Environmental > Aquatic > Thermal...
GCGGACCACTGCCCGCGATTTTGGCTCGGGGACGCCGCCAAGACGACGCTCGGCAAGGAGCCATGGGTGATTCGGCCCGGTAAAACCAGGCGCTTTTGGTGGAGGCGGGGGGAATTGAACCGCCCTCAGGACTCGCAGCCTGTTACCGAGAAAGTGCTTGATTTTCCACCAAAATCAAAGAGTTTTGGCGATTCTTCCGAAGATGATAGGGGTCCCAAAATGGCCGAAAAAGACCCTAATAAACCCGAAAAACCGGACCGGGTCCGGTCGGTGAAACAGCGGCAAAAGTAGTGAATACGCCGCCAGTCCAAACCACACATTTTCAACGAGAACGTCGAGGGTTTCAAAGATGAAAACGTTCGGACAATTCATTCGTGAGGCGCGCAAGTCCGCCGGCTTGACGCAGAAAGAAGTTGCCGAGCGGCTTCGGCGCGGCGACGGCCGCAGGGTGCTGCCGCCTTTTGTGAACGATCTGGAATTTGACCGCCGCCGCCCGCCGGAGGACGCCGTTATCGAGTAGTTGGCGGAGATTCTGAATGTCTCCGCTGACATCTTGTACTTCCACGCGCAGCGCGTGGCCGGAGAGGTGAGGGTCGACGCCGACGATGAACGCGTCATGGCAGCGTATCGGGCGTTTCGGGAAATCCTATACGCGAAGACCGGTGTCGCCTGCGAACCTTCGGCGCAATCCCAGTTCGCTGAGCGCTCGTACGCCAACGGGTCCGGGGAGAGTCTTCAATGGACGAATTTAGGCCCTGTCGTTTAGCACGAAACCTCCATTTTGCGAAGATGTAATCGATTGTATTCTCCTTGATTATGGCCGGAGAGAAGACGACCACAATCCGCATGGACTCGCGCATGCTCAAACGCGTCGATGGCATGGCTCGGGCGATGAGCCGCTCGCGCGCCTGGGTGATCAACCAGGCTATCGAACGCTATCTCGACTATGAAGAGTGGTTCGTGGGCGCCGTCAAGCGCGGCCTCAAGGAGGCGGAGACCGGCGAGCTCGTGGAACACGAGGCGATGGTAAGGGGCTGGGGGAGCAAGCGTGGGGCTAAAGTGGACGCGCGCCGCTAGCCAGGACCTCGAGTCGGTCGAGCGATATATCAGCCGTGACAACCCGAAAGCAGCAATCGACACTGTGCTTGAGATCATCAAGCGCGTCGAAGTGCTTTCAGAGCATCCTGGCATCGGACGGCCGGGCCGCGTGGAAGGAACGCGTGAGCTAGTCATCACCGGACTGCCATATGTTGCCCCTTATGTCCTGAAGAAGGCACGGTCATCATTCTTCGAGTTCTTCATGGCGCTATGAAGTGGCCGGAGTTTTTTTGAGGGCGTTCGTCGCTAGGTCTCGATGGCGTGGCCGAAGATTCCTCGGCGATTTCCATGACGGCCAGCCAACGGCCGGCTGATTTACGAATAAGCTTCAGGCCTTGAACAACTGCCATGACCTGAAAAGAGGCCCAGGGAATCGAGGAAAATCGACGGTTAGATCTTCAGGGCGCTTCGGCGCGCGAAGCGCCGCCAACTACGGCAGGCGTGCTGCGGATGCTCTCTTCGAGCGTGATCGGTCCGTGTTCATTCATCTTCGAACAGTTCCGCAAATAGCTCGCGCACCTTGCACTTGGCCTCGTCCAACGCCTTCCGGCCGTTGACGGTGGACCGGTAGGGGCGCCGGTTTCGTCGTCCATCGCGCTTCTCGAACGAACGCAGATAACCTTCCCGTTCCAGTCCGTGGAGCAACGGATAAAGAGTGCCAGGGCTCAGACGATAACCGTGCCGGCCGAGCTCCTCGATAATCCCCAGGCCGAAGATTGGCTCCTTCGCGGCGTGGTGAAGGATGTGGAGCCGGATCAATCCCGAATAGATTGCATTGGGCATAGCCATAGATTATCGTTTTAGATTCCATTGGGCATAGCCATAGATTATCGTTTTTCGATAACGAAATTAGACACCAAATGTTTCAACACTTTCGCAACCTTCGCGGCGGAAGGCTAGCAGGGCCTGACGACCCGTGGAAACCTACGCCTTTCACGCGAGGCTCACGCGCGTGAAACGCGATCCGGGCATGCAGCGTAAATGAGCATCCGTGAGGGGAAAACGCGGCGATGCGAAATAAGGATGGGGCTATGAGAGTTCGGCGCACTCTGTTCTGGCTTGGCTTGGCTATCAGTCTGATACCTCGGAATTGTCTGGCGGACGGTGACGCGGTGACCAGATTTACGTTAAGCCAGGCGATCGATTTCGCGCTGGCGCACCATCCGAGCATTCGATCACAGCGTGCGCTCGAAGAGGGCAGCATCGCCGGTATCGAGCAAGCGCGCACCGCCTACATGCCGGACATCGAAGTCTCGCAAATGGTCGATCGGGCGGCGCAGTCCCATAACCCACCGGGTCTCTACCTGCCGATGCCCGGCTTCCCGGCTTCTGAAGGATCACGAAATACCGGAAGCTTCGGGTCGAGCGAGTGGAACAGCGGCACCAGCATTTTCATCGACGAAAACGTGTCCGGATTGATCCGGCAGATGCGCCTCGTGGACGCCGCGCTGGCGAAGCGCGAGCAGGCCGCCGCCGGGGTCGCCGCGCAAAGATTGCTGGTAAGTTACGGCGCCGCCGACGCGTTTCTGGCCGAGGTCGCGGCCCAGCAGACGGTTCGCGCGACGCGTGCGGGAGTCGAACGAGCGCGGGCTTTCGCGACCGCCGTCCACGGACTGGTGGCCAGCGGGATGAGGCCGGGCGCCGACGAATCGCGCGCGCAGGCGGAGCTTGCGGTTGCGCGCAATCAGGAGATCGCCGCGGAACAGAACGAGCAGGTTGCGGAAGCCACACTGGCCGATGCGCTTGGCATAACAAGCGACCAACGCGTGGAAATTGTCGATTCGCAGCAGTTCCAAGCGTTACCACAGATACCGTCTTCGACCTCGATAGCGCTGGGCAATCCGTTTCTGCGCGAGTTTGCGGCGGGCATCAAATCGTCGCAGCGGCTTGAACAGGCGGCCCGCTACGAGTATCTGCCGCGCCTCGACGTGGTGGCCGGGCTCTTCGGGCGCGGCACGGGTCTTAGTTTTGGCGGCGCGGTCCCCGGCGCGGGCAGTGGCGTTCTTCCCAACAGCTTCAATTGGGCCACCGGTGTGGTCTTTACCATACCCATCCAGCAGCTCTTCGCCGCTCGGGCCGACGTTCACGCCGCTGCGGCCAATATACGGCTCGCCAAGGCGCAATACGGTGAAACCGCGCTTCAGATCGACGATCAAATCGCGAGCGCACGCGCGATGCTGACCGGCTCCGAAAGAATAGCAGTGAATATGCCGCTCGAACTCGCCGCCGCGCGCGCAACCTGGACTCAAAACAATGCCCGTTATAGCGCGGGGCTGATGACGGTTCTGGACGTAGCCGATGCGGAGCGGTTGCTCACGCAGGCCGAAGTAGACAATGCCGTTGCTCGGGTTAACGTCTGGCGCGCAATGCTCCTGGTGTCGCGCGCGGCGGGCGACCTCGAACCGTTTTTCACGATAGCTCGAAACGCGGTCGCTGGAGGTCAACACTGATGTGGTTCGTCAGACTGGCGCTGCGCCGTCCGATCAGCGTGCTCGTAATTGTCGTCGCGCTTTTACTTGGCGCTTACCTGACGGTTCGCGACGCTCCGGCCAATATCTTTCCCACTTTAGGCATCCCTGTCATCTACGTGGTGCAGCCTTACGCCGGGATGGCCCCGAGTCAGATGGAGAGCCAGTTCGTCACCTACTACGAATATCATTTCCTCTACATCGGCGGACTTGACCACATCGAATCGCAATCGATACAGGGCGCGGCTCTGCTCAAGCTCTATTTTCATCCGGGCACCGATATCGCCCAGGCGATGGCGCAGGTTACGGCGATGACTTTCCGCGCCACATCCTTCATGCCGCCGGGTACGCTTCCGGCTTTCATCTTGAGGTTCGACGCTGGCTCGCTGCCGGTGGGCAAGCTGGTCTTTTCCAGCAAGACCCTCAGTGAGTCGCAGGTCCAGGATGCGGCGCTATACCAGATTCGCCCGATGCTCGGTACGCTGCCGGGCGTGTCGGCGCCTCCGCCGTTTGGCGGCAAAGTCAGGACAATTGTCGTCGATCTCGATCCCGATCGCATGCAGTCGTACGGACTGTCGCCCATGAATGTCGTTCAGGCCGTGCTGAACTCCAATCTGACGCTGCCATCCGGCAACACTCCCGTCGGCGACCTGAGCGCGATTGTGCATACCGACGCAATGGCCGAAGACATAAGCGATTTCCGCAACGTTCCCCTGAAGCTTGGCGCCGGTCCTACCGTGTTCATTCGCGATCTCGGAAAAGTCTATGACGGTACTGATATCCAGACACAGGTCGCCTTGGTCAACGGCCAACCCACGGTCTACATGCCGGTGATAATGCGCGCGGGAGCCTCCACCGTTGGGGTCGTTAACGCTGTCAAGGCCGCCTTGCCAAGGATGCGGGCCATGCTCCCCGCCGGCGTAAACCTGAATTTCGAGTTTGACCAGTCGGTGTATGTAAAGAGCGCGATCCGGGACCTGCTCTTCGAAGGCGGATTGGGTGCGCTACTGACCGGTCTGGTGGTCCTGCTTTTTCTTGCCGACTGGCGTTCAGCGCTGATCGTCGTAATCACCATCCCGCTGTCGATCATGGCTGCGTTCATCGCGCTCCGGCTGGTCGGAGAGTCGATCAATATCATGACCTTGGGCGGGCTTGCGCTAGCGGTCGGAATTCTGGTGGATGAGGCGACGGTCGCGGTTGAGAACATCCATGCCCATCTCGCGAGTGGCAAGGGAATCGCGCGCGCCGTCGCAGACGGCATGGGCGAAGTGATTGAGCCGCGCTTCATCGCGGTAGTGTGCATCGTTGCGGTGTTCATTCCATCGTTTTTCATGACCGGAATCGGAAGCGCGCTGTTTCCGCCGCTCGCATTGGCGGTGGTCTTCTCGATGATCGCGTCTTACGTGGTTTCGACGACCGTCCTGCCAGTCCTGTCGGTGTGGTTTCTTCAAGGGCGGCACGAAGGGGATGCCGAGCGGCGCGCCGAATCACTCTTCGAACGCGCGCGCTTGCGGTATCGAGATATTGTCAGTCGGCTCGTTGCTCTTCGCTGGCCGGTAGTCGGCGTTTACGTAGCGGTCGTCGTCATCTCGCTGCTTGCCGCCCGGAATCTCGGGACGGAGCTGTTTCCCAAGGTCGATACGGGACAATTCCAGCTTCGTATCCGGGCGCCCGCCGGCACCGACCTCACACATACTCAGGAAATCGTGCACCGAGTCGAGAAGCAGATCGCTGATGAAGTCGGCGCGAACAACGTTCATCTGACGCTCGCGACGATAGGCGTCCCAAACTGGCAACATCCGGTAAACCTGATCTCGCTTTTCAACAGCGGACCCTCGGACGCGGTGCTCGAAGTCGCCCTCGGTTCCGGCAAGCGCCCTCCTTTGGCCGAGATCGAGGAGCAAGTGCGCAAGAAACTCGCGCGCGATTTTCCCGGCGTGCGTTTTTCGTTCGAAGCGGGCGATATCGTCTCGCAGATTCTGAACTTCGGCTCTCCGACGCCGGTTGAAGTGACGGTCTGGGGAAAGAACTTCGACCTGCTGCTGCCTTACGCGAAAAGACTGGAGGCGGCGCTGACCCGGATTCCGGAATTGCGCGACGTTCAGATCCCCGAGTCGCTCGATTACCCGACTGTAAACGTCAACATCAATCGCACTCTTGCCGGGCAGCTCGGGGTGACGGTTAGCCAGGTGGCAACGTCGGTCATCGACGCGACGGCAACCAGCGTGCTGATTAGCCGCAATTACTGGGTCGATCCTCAGTCGGGCATCCCCTACCCGGTCGAGGTGCGGGTCCCACCGACCGACCTCGCGATCGACGGCGCCCTGCGTCATCTGCCGGTGATGCCGATCGGCGCGTCACGTCCCCTGGTTTCCGATGTGGCTACCCTGTCGGCAGGTCGGACGATGGGCGAGATCGACCATCTCAACAATCAGCGCAGCCTCAACGTCACGGCCAATATCAGCGGCGACGATTACGGCCGGGCCGCCGCCGATGTCGAGCGCGCCATCGTTTCGCTAGGCGCGCCGCCACGCGGTGTCGCGGTCGAAAACCGCGGTCAACTGGCGCAGATGCTGACCACGCTGGCCAGTCTCCGTTCGGGACTGCTGCTCGCGATCGTGGTGGTGTTGCTGGTGCTTGCGGCCAACTTCGAATCGCTCCGCGACGCGCTCGCCGTGATTTCGACCGTGCCGGCCGTCCTCGCGGGCGTTGTGCTGATGCTTCTCGCCACCAATAGCACTCTGAACGTGGAGTCGTTCATGGGCGCGATAATGGCGGTGGGCGTCGCAGTCGCCAACGCCGTACTTCTCATCACGTTCGCCCGCGATCGGCGTCGCGCTGGAGATCGTCCGCTTGGCGCGATTACGGAAGCGGCAGAGCGGCGTCTCCGTCCGATCCTCATGACGACGCTCGCCATGGTCGCAGGGATGGTCCCGATGGCGTCGGGTCTCGGCGCCGGTGGCGCGCAGACTGCGCCGCTTGGCCGGGCGGTCATCGGCGGACTGCTCGCATCACTGCTTGCGACGCTTTTGGTTCTGCCGACCATCTTCGTCCTTCTCACGCCTGACCGGCCGATGCGCTCCACTTCTCTGGACCCGGATGACCCGGAAAGCCTCTTTGCGGAAGGTTCACGATGAGATTCCCATTACTGAAAATGGCGTTGCGGCAGCGAATCGAGTGCTTTGTGGCAACGTCAGTGTTGGTCTTCCTGCTTGGCCCCCCGATGGGCGTCGCGTTCGCGCAAACCCTATCAACTTCGGCGAAAGCGAACGCGCCAACGGTCGACGTGGTGCGGGTCGTGTCCCGGCAGCTTCCGTCTACCGAACGTCTGCCGGCGGAGCTGACGCCGTGGCAAGAGGTTGCGGTGTATCCGAAAGTGCAGGGGTTCGTCGAGCACATCGACGTGGACCGGGGATCGATCGTGCGGAAAGGAGAAATCCTCCTACAACTGTCCGCCCCCGAACTGCTCGCGCAAACCGCACAGGCGGAAGCGACGATGGTCGGCGACCAAGCGACCTACGAGCGGCTGCTCAAAGCCTCGCATACACCAGGAGCGGTATCAGCCAACGAACTCGAGCTTGCCGAACAGGCCTACAAAGCCGATCAGGATCGTGTGCGCTCGCTCAAGGCGCTGTCAGGGTATTTGATCATTCGGGCTCCATTCTCCGGCATCGTCACGCAGCGCAACGTTCATCCCGGCGCCCTGGTCGGCCCACCGAGCGAGCCGATTTCAACGGCCGTCCCGATGTTACGGCTCGAACAGATCGATCACCTGCGTTTGGTCGTGCCGGTTCCGCAAGCTGACGTCGATCTCATACCCGAGGGGGCAAGTGTGAGCTTCACTGTGTCAGCCTTCCCGGGCCGTTACTTCACCGGCGTCATAGCCCGGATCTCGCACGCCCTTGATCCCGCCACCCGCACGATGCCGGTTGAGGCGGACGTATATCAGAACCAATACCTGCTCGACCCGGGGATGTTTGTCGAAGCATCGTGGCCGGTGCGAAGCGCAGCCACATCGTTGTTCGTACCAGCCTCCGCCATCGCCAGCGGTCCGCACCCTTTTGTCGAGCGCGTAAGCGATGGTGAGGTTCAGCGGATCCCAGTAACCAGCGGGAAATCCGTGGGCAACCTCATCGAGGTCTTTGGCGACCTTACGGCGGGCGACTTGGTCATGGCCAAGCCCTCAGTCGATCTGGCAAACGGCGAGCGGGTCCGGCCACGCATCGTCGGGCCATCATAAATTGGGTTCGTAGCAGCCGCATTCAGCGTTCCGGACACGCAATGGAGGCGAATGCGAAGGGGTAGAGAGTGGCTTTCGGCCGCAAAAGCAACAACCGGCGCCCAACAAGAGTGTTGGTGCCGCTGATTACGAATAAGCCTGAGCCCCAGAATACCAGCCACCAAGGCGGAAAACCCTAAACCCTCAACAGAGACGCGGATCGACCCACCCTAAGTTTTCATGCTGATTCACGGTTGTTCAGGATGTTACGGCACCCGATAGGCACCACACGGGAGACGAGGCCGCCATGGTGGTTAGTCGAGGCCGGCCATTAATCCAAATCGTCACGCGATTCGCCTTCTTGACGAACATTGGGTTTCTCGCTATATTTCAATATAACTGGAAATATGAAACAGTCTGTGGTAATCGGAGCTCTTGGTGGGTTGGCGCAGGACACGCGGCTCGACATTTTCCGCGTGCTGGTGCAGTGCGGCCCTGAAGGGCTCGCGGCCGGCGTGATTGGAGAGCGCTTGGAATTGCCGTTGCCAACGCTGTCGTTCCACCTCGCCCAGCTCAAGCACGCCGGTCTCGTCAATGCGCGGCGCGAGAGCCGATCGATCATCTACAGCGCGAACTACAAGATGATGAATGATTTGCTCGCGTATCTGATGGAGAACTGCTGCGGAGGGCGGAAGGAGCTTTGCGTTTCGGTCCCCGGCACGGCGGACAGTAGGTCAGAACGCGTGCAGCAAGAAACTTTCGCCTCAAGGCGAACCAGGAGGGCATCGTGATGAAGCGGTTCCACGTTCATGTTCATGTCGCCGACCTCGACGCGTCGGTGCGATTTTATTCGACGCTGTTCGGCGAGCAGCCGACGGTAATCAAAGCCGATTACGCGAAATGGATGCTCGAAGACCCGCGCGTCAATTTTGCGATTACTTCGGGAGCGGCGACTCCACGGATTGACCATCTGGGGTTCCAGGTTCAGTCGGACGATGAGCTGGAGACGATCACACAGCGTCTCGATGCGGCGGGGCAGATGGTGGTCAAGCAGGAGAATGCGGCTTGTTGCTACGCTCGCGGCAATAAAGGTTGGGTTAACGACCCCAGCGGCATTTCGTGGGAAACCTTTCACACTTTCGGAGAACACACGGTGTACGGCAACGATGTCGCTCCTCGCATTGGGGATTCTAATTCTGCGGCATCTGAATCGTGCTGTGCGCCAGCCGCGACATCGCCTAGCGGCTGTTGCGGGGCATCGAAAGCCGAATAGCGCCCGGTGGCAACAGCATGGTGACTCCGCATACAACGCGCTGTTTCTTTGCACGGGCAACTCCGCGCGCAGCATCATCGCAGAAACGCTGCTAAACCGACTCTCGGCCACCGTCGCTTTCGCGCCTTCAGTGCCGGCAGTCATCCAAGGGGTGAGGTGCATTCACTCACGCTTCGAGTGTTGCGCGAACGCGGCCTTCCGACGCAAGAGCTGCGCAGCAAGAGTTGGAACGACTTTGCCCGCGCCGAAGCCCCCGTGATGGATTTCATCTTCACGGTCTGCGACAAGGCGGCCGGTGAGGTCTGTCCGGCATGGCCTGGCCGGCCGATGAAAGCGCACTGGGGCATTCAGGACCCTGTCCGCGTAGAGGGCACTGAAATAGACCGGTTGCGGGTGTTCGAGCTCGTGGCGCGCGAACTGGAGGCGCGTATCCGCCTGTTTACTGCGCTACGTCTTGATGAACTCGACCGAATGAGTCTCAAACGGCGGCTCGACCAGATCGGCCATAGCGATGTCGAGAACGACAAATGAGCGCGCCACCCCGGTTGTGGTCCTCCGCTTGTCGCGAGCTTACGCTTGGTCAACGCGAACGGCATGAATTCTGCGTCAGAGAGCGGGGTCGAACGGTACAGGGGCGGTCATCATGCAGCAATACGAAGTTTCGGCGTCAGTTCATAAGGGCGGCTTGGCTACGGCGCAGGCAAAGCAAAGCGCAATCCGGTTCGACGGCTCCGCGCAGCAGGATCCGGTTCTGCCGGGACCGGCGGAGTTGCTGGCTGCAGCCTTTGCCGCTTGCGCGCTGAAGAACGTGGAGCGCTTCTCTAAGATTCTACCCTTCCGCTACGAGTCGGCATCAATCCGCGTGGTAGCGGAGCGCGAAGAGCCTCCGCCGCGGATCGTAAGCATCCACTATAGGCTTACGATCGATACCGACGAGCCGGCGAAGCGCGTGGAGCTGCTCCATCGCAACCTCCGCAAATACGGCACGGTCTACAACACTCTGGCCGCGGGGTGTCGCGTGAATGGTGAAATTGTCGTTGGCAACACCGGAGCGCAGGCAGGAGAGCGAACTAATGCCGAACAGTCGTGAGTCCGAGATGCTGGTGACGACGGAATGGGTGGCGACGCACCTTGATGATCCAGGGGTCCGCATCGTTGATACGCGAAGGGGCGATGGTTACGAGATTTCGCACATACCCGGCGCGATTCGCTATCCAGCATCAATAGCGCCGTTTCTAAAAGAAAACGGCCGAGTACCGAGCGCGGACAGATTCGCCGCCCTCATGTCGGAGATGGGAATCGGCGATGATGATCTCGTGATCGCGTACGACGACGGAAACAATCTTTTCGCCGCGCGCCTTTGGTGGGCGCTCAATTACTACGGCCATCCGCGCGTGAAATTGCTTGACGGCGGATGGGACCTGTGGGTTGCAGAAGGTCGTCCAGTCACAAACGCACCGGGAAGCCCGCATCCCGCCCGCTTCAGTGCGAAGATCGACGAGCGCTGGATTGCCGAATGGGAAGATGTAAAAGCTGCGATCGGAAAACCCGCCGGCGGTATTCTCGACGTTAGATCGGACAAGGAATGGACCGGGGCCGACCCGATGGGAACCAAGCGCGGCGGACGCGTTCCGGGCGCGGTTCATCTCGAGTGGCGCGAGACCATCGATCAGGCGAGCAAACGCTTCAAGCCCGCGGCGGTCCTACGCGAGATGTTCGCGCAGGCCGGACTCTCGTCGGATAAGGAAGTCATCACCTATTGCCAGGGCGGCATACGGGCGGCCCACACCGCATTCGCCCTGCGGTTGGCCGGCTACGAGCGAGTGCGGAACTACGAGCGATCATGGTCCGAATGGGGCAACCGCGAAGACCTGCCAATTGAAGGCTTACAGGGAACCAAATCATGAAGGGTTTGCTTTTCCTATGCGTTCAGAACTCGGCGCGCAGTCAGATGGCGGAGGGACTGGCGCGCGCAATTCTAGGCGGCGCCGTACACGTGCAAAGTGCCGGCTCTCAACCCGCCGGGGTTAATCCTCTCGCAGTCGCAGCGATGGCTGAGATTGGGATCGATATCTCAGCCCAGACTTCAAAATCGATCGACAGCATCGAGGCGCGCGGCGTCGATACGGTGATCACGCTGTGCGCCGACGAGGTATGTCCGGTGTTTCTTGGCGACGCGCGACGGCTGCACTGGGCGATTGCGGATCCGGCCGCTCCAGACGCGTCGCTGAACGAAGAGGAACGGCTTGCGAAGTTTCGGGTCGCCCGGGATCAGATCAAAGCACGGCTCGAGGTGCTGGCCGCCTTGCGCGACATGCCGCCCGGCCTTGCCGGAATTGAATTTCATTCCAGCATCCGAGTGCGCGATCCAGCGCGCAGCGCCCGCTTCTATACCTGGCTGATGGGAACTCAACCGCGTGAATGGACCCATCGCTATGTGAGCGCTTTTGGTGGAGGCGGGGGGAATTGAACCCCCGTCCGAAGACCTTCAAACAACGGCCACTACACGCTTAGTCCGCGTTTTAATCTCGCCCTGAAGCCGCCCACGGACGGGCTTCTTCA
>Ga0078972_1015534_pt1 | contig 11620 bp, 8 predicted proteins | sample YelNatPaOPGAMG01_FD_67568 | JGI IMG/M metagenome (GOLD analysis project Ga0078972, IMG submission 67568) | Hot spring thermophilic microbial communities from Obsidian Pool, Yellowstone National Park, USA - OP-RAMG-01 (SPADES assembly) (version 2) | ecosystem: Environmental > Aquatic > Thermal...
AAAGCGATAAATGCTATCGGAGTATAAGTCAACGCATTTGTTAAACTCTTCGGCGGTCATGAACCGATATATGTTTTCAACTTTCAAATGTACGACGATTAAGCTACCGGAAAGTTACAGTTCGATATAAAAAATTGTTTTTCACCTATCGCTTTCAATTTAAAACGATAACTACCTTTGTAGTCAAACACCCTATCGGAAAAATGGATAAGAAGGTAAATGTTCTATTACTTGGTTCAGGTGGCCGTGAGCATGCCCTGGCTTGGAAAATTGCACAAAGCCCCTTTTTAGAGAAACTCTATATTGCACCGGGCAATCCGGGCACAGCCATTCACGGAACTAATGTGGCAATCAACCCCCTCGATTTTGATGCAGTTAAGAGGTTTTGCCTGGAGAGCCATGTGAATTTATTGGTAGTTGGCCCTGAGGAGCCACTGGTAAAGGGCATACACGATTCGTTTATTACCGATAGCAGTGTCCAGCACATACCGGTGATTGGCCCACATAGAACGGGAGCCATGCTCGAGGGAAGCAAGGATTTTGCCAAGGAGTTCATGTTCAGGCATCGTATTCCTACAGCCCGTTATAAAACATTTACCGCCGAAACGCTTAACCAAGCCAAAGATTTTCTTAAAACACTTAATCCACCCTACGTGCTTAAAGCCGATGGACTAGCTGCCGGGAAGGGGGTGGTTATTGTATCGGACTACAACGAGGCCTGTGAAAACCTCACCGAGTTCTTTGCCGGTAAGTTTGGCGAGGCAAGCCAAAAGGTTGTAATTGAGGAGTACCTGAGCGGGATTGAGCTATCGGTATTTGTGCTTACCGATGGCCAATCATACATCATCCTTCCTGAGGCCAAGGATTACAAACGGATAGGCGATGGCGATACTGGCCCAAATACGGGTGGTATGGGCGCTGTATCGCCCGTTCCCTTTGCCGATAGCCATTTCATGAGCAAGGTTGAGGAGCGTATAGTAAAACCTACCATCAATGGTTTAAAAGCCGATGGTATTCCATACAAAGGTTTTATTTTTATTGGGTTGATGAATGTAAATGGCAATCCCTATGTGATTGAATACAATGTTCGTATGGGCGATCCGGAAACCGAGGTGGTTATGCTTCGCATAAAATCCGATTTGCTGGGTGCGTTGCAGGCTTGCGCCCAGAACCGACTATCGGAGGTAAGCCTTGAGGTGGATTCCCGAACTGCTACAACGGTAATAGTTGTTTCGGGTGGTTACCCCGGTTCATACGAAAAGGGCAAGGCGGTTACTATCCCTGATAGCTTAATTGATGATGCCATCCTATTCCATGCCGGAACCACTTTAAGTAATGGTAAGCTTGTAACCTCGGGTGGCCGCGTTTTTGCCTGTTCTGCTTGGGGTAACGGGATTGATGAAGCCCTTGAAAAATCCTATAGCCTTGCTAGAAGCATTAAGTTCGATAAAATGTATTTCCGGAGCGATATTGGTAGCGATTTAAAAAGATTTCAAAAAAGATAATTATGCTTCTAAAAGCCATTCAAAAAAGTAGATTTGGGTCAGCAGTGGTTATCATGCTATTAATCTTTGCGGTATGGTGGACTACGCTTATAGGCAAGGCACCAAGCTACTCATTCATTTTCGATAGTTTCCCAATGCCTTTTTATAAGGCTTTGGCAAGTTATTTAAACCATTATCCTTTTTGGTTAAAAATTATATCATTTGCACTTTTTTTTATTTCAGGAATATACTTGCTGGCTCTAAACAACAAGTACATCATTCTAAAAAGTCGATCGTACCTGCCGATACTGTTTTTTACGCTAATCTCTGCTGCCTTTTTACCAATCCAACGATTAAATCCAGCGTTGGTATCACTCATCTTAGTATTGTTTTGTGCCGATCATCTATTTGCCATTTATCAAATTCGCGATCCGCTTGATAACCTTTTCAGGGCGGGGATAGCGGTTGGAGTGGCCACTTTGTTTTACGCCCCTGCTGCAATTTTTGCAATTTGGGCTTTACTAACACTTTTAGTACTTCGTTCGTTTAATATCAGGGAGTGGTTTGTTTTGATATTTGCCTTTACTGTTCCCTGGTTTTTATACATGCTAGTGCTTTTTATTATTAACGAGGATATTCTAACGCCATACCATGCTTTTGTAACAAGTCTTTTCACCGAGTCGGAGCCCGCAATCGATGATAAAATTTTTTGGATTTTTGGTGGATTTTTGGCAATTCCCTTCGGAATTTCCATTATTAGCGTTTTTCCAAGGTTGGCTTTTCAGAAAATTATTATTCGCAGGTATTATACGGTTTTCCTATACCTGTTTTTAATTGGTGTAATATCCTTTTTTGTCATTCCAGGGGTTTCGTACGAAATATTCTACATTACAGCACTCCCATCGGCATTCATACTTTCATCGTACTTTAGCGAAGCCAAGCCAAATTTCTGGAACGAGTTTTTACTTTGGGTACCAATTATAGGAGCAATTGTGGTTCAGGTTTTAATGCTCGTGTAATGTTAGGTTGACATATAAGTTTTGTTTTTGCATACTAATTGGACAAAATCGTGTGAATGAAATATGCCATAGTTGATATTGAAACTTCGGGTGGTAGCTGGCAGCGCGATAGGATTACCGAAATAGCCATATACATTCATAATGGCAATGGAATAACCAATGAATTTAAGAGTTTGGTTAATCCTGAAGCGCCTATTCCATATTACATCACACGGTTGACAGGCATTACTAACGAGATGGTTGCCAAAGCCCCAAAGTTTTACGAGATCGCCCGTGAGGTTGTACTCCTAACCGAAGGGTGTGTATTTGTGGCCCATAATGCCCCATTCGATTACCGATTCGTCCAGGCTGAGTTTAAAAGGCTGGGCTACGACTATCACCGCGATGTGTTGTGTACTGTAAGGTTAAGCCGTCGTGTTTTTCCGGGTTACAGGTCGTACAGCTTAGGCAATATCTGCGATGGCTTGGGAATAGAAATTGAAAGCCGCCATAGGGCTGCTGGCGATGCTTTGGCTACCGCAAAACTTTTTGAGAAAATCCTTTCTGAAACAAAAGGCGATTTTAGGGCTTACATCAATCCAACAAAAAGTAAATTTTAGTCACTTCTACATCATAAATCAAGCCATTTATCAAAAACAAGTCCTTGCTTTTGCGTAATTTGCTATCAAAAAAGTTTATATTTACGTATAAGAAATGTTAACCCTAAGTAAATGAACATTCGAAAATACTATACTCATCCCTATTCTGCTGTAATTGCAGCATTGCTTACGGCGGGGGTGTTTGTTTTCATGTTTATTTACCTGGCAGTAAACCAGCGTAAGCACATTTACGAATCGTCGAAGGAAATATCCAAGGAAATACTTCGCCAAACAGCCGCTGAAACGCAGCTTTACTTTAGCTCAGCTTATGTGGTTGCCAATTCGGTTCAGCAACGTGCATTGCTTTTAAATGAAATGAAGGCTAAGCGAGAGGATGTCAGAAAACTTTTAGTTGATGTACTAAACAATAATCAAAATATAATGGGTGTATGGGTGTTTTGGGAACCCAACGCTTATGATGGAAACGATGCCATTTTTAAAAACAGCCGGGCTTACCCTTGTGCTGGCCGATTTGGAATAACCTATTTTCGTGATAGCGATTCTTTAATTTCCGAAATAGTGCCCTGCGGCGATTATAATTCGTTTTTTTACACCGAAGTTAAACAAAAATTACGGCCTGTACTCTCTGAACCTTATCTGTTCAGGTATTCTAACTATGGCAAACTTTTTTACGGCTGCACCATCTCGGTTCCAATAATTAAGGATAATGCTTTTATTGGTGCAGTTGGGGTTGATATCGATCTATATTATCTGCACGATTTAATATCGACTCTAAAACTTTTTGATACCGGTTATATCTATTTGGTTTCGTCAAAAGGAGCCATTGTTAGCCATCCGGACAGTTCCTTAATAAGGAAGAAAATTGATTTTAAAGGGAATACCACCGACAGCTTGCAAACATCAAAAGCCTTTGAAGGGAATGAGGTTGCGCAGGAGGTTTATTCAACCTATCTAAAAGAACCTGTTTTCCGATTTTTATATCCTATTAACCTTTTTTTTAGCGATAGACCCTGGTTGGTGATAAGTGAAATTCCAATCGACAGGGCATCATCTCGTTCCAAGGAGGTAGTTTGGGTGGCTACCATCGTAATGCTTATTGGGATTTTTCTTATTTTCTACCTTGTTTTAAACATACTTGAACGGCGTAACTATCAGAAGCGAATTGAAGAAGCACTGTGTGATGCAGAAAATCAGAGGGCAAATGCACTGGAAAGCTACCGAAGTTACCTCGAAATTTTCAATTCAACCCGCGAAGCGATTTTTGTTCATGATGCCGAAACCGGCATAATTGTGGATGTTAACGACATGATGCTCAAAATGTATGGAATACCCAGTAAAGATGAGGTGATAGGCAAGCATGTCGATATTTTTTCTTCAGGGATAGAACCTTACGATGCTAAAGGAGCAGAGGAAAGAATAAAACAAGCAATTCAAGAGGGTAGCGCCATTTTTGAATGGCAGAGCAAGAAAGCCGATGGTTCAGTATTTTGGTCAGAGGTTTCGTTAAAGTTTACCCATATCAACGGGCAAAAAAGGGTATTGGCTGTTGTTCGTGATATAGGTGATCGTAAAATTGCCCAGCAAGCGCTTGAGTACCGTGAGCGTAAGTTCCGTGAGCTGGCCGATCTTCTTCCATTGGTTGTATGGGAGGTTGATTTGAATGCCCGTTTTACCTATGCAAACGATATTGGGTATAAACTTTTTGGATATACCCGTGAGGATGTTGAAAAGGGCATTACCTTGATTGACCTGATAGCCCCTGAGGATAGGGTTAGGGTTGTGCAAAATATCAAAAAAATATTTATTGAGGGAAAAAACACCGACGAGGAGTACCTTGCCCTAAGAAAGGATGGAACAACCTTCCCTGCAAATATATACTCCAGCGTTATTTACGAAAATGGTAGGCCGGTTGGAATTAGGGGTATTCTGGCAGATGTTACCGAAAAGAAAAAGACCGAGCAGCGTATAAAGGAAAGCGAGCAGCTTTACCGTACGGTTGTGGAAAGCCTGAATGAGGTTTTAATGATGGTTGACAACGACGATCGGATACTTTTTGTAAATAACCGTTTTACTGAAGTACTTGGGTATAAACCTGAGGAGGTAATTGGAAGGATAGGTTATGAGTTTTTAATTCCTGAAGACCGCCAACATGAAATTGTTGAAGCCAACAACCAAAGGAAGGATAGTAAAAAGGGTGTTTACGAAATGCAGTTTAAAGCCAAGAGTGGCCGAATAATCGACTGCCTGGTTAGTGGAGCTCCGGTTACCAATGCTCAGGGTGAAGTGATTGGCTCAATAGGTGCTATTCTCGATATTTCTGAGCTAAGGAAAGCAGAAAAGGCATACCATGAAACCATGATGCTTTTCGAAACGCTATCCCATATGTCGCCCGTTGGCATTTTCCGAACCGATGCTAAGGGTAAAACCACCTATGTCAATCCTAAGTGGTGCGAACTATCGGGGTTAACGCCAGAGCAGGCCATTGACGACAACTGGATAATTGCCGTCCACCCTGACGATCGGGAAAAGGTTATTAATGGTTGGTATGAGCGGGTAAATTCTGCTGAAAGTTCCACATCCGAGTACCGTTTCCTAAAGCCTGACGGTTCCGTGGTTTGGGTACTTGGTAATGCTCTTCCTGAGGTGGTTGAAGGGAAAATTATTGGTTATATTGGAACCATTACCGATATTACCCAAATTAAACAAACCCAAGAACAGTTAGAACGGAGTGAAAAGCGTTTCCGTGAGCTAACCGATTTACTGCCGCAATCGATTTGGGAAATCGACCTTAAAGGTAAAGTAACCTTTATCAATAGCTATGGGCTTGAAACCATGGGGTATGATATTGATGATTACAACAAAGGAGTAATTATATTTGACTCCATTGTACCTGAAGAACGCAAAACAGTTTTAGAAAATTTCAAAAAACGATTAAGTGGTGAATTGTCAAAAGGAATTGAGTACACAGCTCAGCGTAAAAATGGGGAGAGATTTCCTGCATTAGTTTACTCAACACCCATACTTGAAAATGGCAATGTAATTGGTCTCAGGGGAATATCTATTGATATTTCCGAAATAAAGAAAGCCCAAAAAGAGTTGGAAAAATATCAGAATCACCTTGAACAATTGGTAAAGGAAAGAACCGAGGAACTTGAGGCTGTGAACGAAGAGCTTAGTGCAGCAAACGAGGAACTCTACAGTCAAAGGGAGAAACTTATTTCGACTTTACAGGAACTCAAGAACGCTCAGCAAACTCTGATACAATCGGAAAAGATGGCCTCGCTGGGTTTGCTTGCAGCCGGTGTTGCTCACGAAATTAATAACCCACTTAACTTCATTCTGGGAGGCATTGTTGCCATTGAGGCTTATGTCAACGATAATTTTAAATCCCATCAAGATGAGTTAAAACCCTTAATCGATGCCATTAAGGAGGGCGTAAAACGTTCGGCTCAAATTGTTAAGAGCCTGAACCAGTATAGTCGTGCCGATTATACTAAACATTCAAATATCGATTTAAATAGGGTAATAGACAATTGCCTAGTTTTGCTCTCAAACCAGTACCGCGACAGAATTGAAATTGAAAGGAAATATACCGTAGATTCTACAAACCTTTACTGCAACGAGGGTCAAATCCATCAGGCCTTTATGAATATTCTTATCAATGCCATTCAGGCAATTGAGGGTGCCGGAAAGATCATCATAACCACAAAGGAAAAGGATAATAAGTATAAGGTTGTTTTTGAGGATTCCGGGTGTGGAATTGATGAAGCAGACCTACTAAAAGTTTACGATCCGTTTTTTACCACCAAGGAACCGGGAGTGGGAACAGGCCTTGGGCTTTCAATTACTTTCAACATTATCAAGGAGCATCAAGGCACTATCCATATACAGTCCGAAAAAGGCAAAGGAACAAAAGTTACAGTGGTATTACCCAAAACAAGTTGAGTTATGGATTCATCAGACAATATTAGTGTGCTCCACATTGACGATGAGCCAACCAATGTTCTCCTGTTCGAGGTGAACTTCCGAAAACTGTATGAAGTGATAAGCGCTCGTTCAGGCGACGAGGGTTTAGAAAAGTTAGTTAATAGCAGTAAGGTTGATGTAATATTTTGCGATATGAAGATGCCGGGCATGAATGGACTAGAATTTGCCCGACAAGCGGCAATGGTTAGGCCAGGAATACCGTGTTTCATTCTAACAGGCTACGATATTTCGCCTGAAATTTACAATGCTATCAACGAGGGGTGGGTAATGGGATACATTCAGAAACCTTTTGAGGTTGATCAAATTATTTCGGCTGTTAATAAGGTAACTCGAATGAATGCAGACTAGTACCACTTCTTACGCATGAAAATCAACAGGGCCACAATTGATATCAGTAATGATGATATTACTATAGCACTAAAAGCCCATGTGTGATTTTCAAAGCTATTGGGAACGTTCATTCCGAAGAAACTTGCAATAAGTGTTGGGATCATTAGGACAATCGAGATAGAGGTTAATCGCTTCATTACTATGTTCAGGTTATTGGATATAACCGAAGCGTAGGCATCCATCATGCCGCTAAGAATGTCGGAGTAAACACTGGTTGTTTCCTGAGCCTGCCGTAATTCAATTTCAACATCCTCTAAGAGTTCAGGATTATAGGTGTCACGGTAGCTTCGCAGATTTTTAATTCGATGTAAAAGGATATCGTTGCCTTTGAGCGAGGTGGTAAAGAATACTAAACTCTTTTCAATACGAAGCAGGTCCTGTAGTTCCTCGTTACGGATGGAACGTTCCAGCTGGTTTTCGGCTTCCTTGATATCGTTGTTTATCTGCTTTAGATACTTCAGGAACCAAACGCTCGACGAAAGCATGATTCTGAGTACCTGATCGAAATGATCCTTAATAAGAATTCCTTTACGAACAGAGAATTGAATAAAGTCGGGGACTACCTCGCATCGATAAAAACTAATGGATACAAAAACCTCATCCTTGAAAATGATACCAAAGGGGACAGTAGTATAAGGTATTTTTAGGTCGGTATTCTTATAGGGCAAGCGCATTAGAATAAAGAACCAACCGTTCTCGTACTCAATACGGGGTCGTTCATCAACGTCCTCAATATCGTTATAGAAAGCATCAGGAACCCCGAGTTCATCGAGTAAGTAACGTTTTTCCTCGTTGGTAGGATTTTCGACGTTTACCCAGCAGTAGGGTTCCCATTCGGCGGTTGGATGCAACCCAATGTCCCTTTTCCAGAATGAAATCATGTACTATCCCTCCAAATTTTTTAGAATAGAGGTATAGTACATTACCTCTATTCCGGGTTAACTATCAGGGTGATAATCGTCCATACAGAAATTTGACTTTTTTCAACCTAGCAAAGGTAATTTTTTTTGTTAAAATTACTTCGCCTCCGTTAAATAAAAAAGAATCATTTTAAAGAATAGTGTGCAGAAAGATTCAAGATTTAAGGTTCAAGATTCCAGATTAAAGTGAATTCTTTTCTATCAACCATCAACTGTCAAGGCCACTTGTCATCCGGAGCGAAGCGAAGGATCTCATTCATTGAGGATTGAAGAGATGCTTCGGCGAAGCTCAGCATGACATGAGATGACGGGTTATTTTTTCAAACTAACAACCATCAACTATCAACAAAATAAGCGCCACAGTGTTACACAGGGTTCACACGGTGTTTCACAGTGGAAATCTGCCAAATCTGCGTCATCTGCGTTCCATTCCATCTCACGAACAATAATTAACAAGCAACGGGCAACGCCCTCTGTCATCCTGAGCGAAGCGAAGGATCTCATTCATTGAGGATTGAAGAGATGCTTCGGCGGTGCTCAGCATGACATGAGATGACGGGTTATTTTTTCAAACTAACAACCATCAACTAAATTGGTATCACAGGGTTTCACAGTGTAACACGGAGTTTCACAGTAAAAATCTGCATTATCTGCGTCACATGTGTTCCATTCCATCTCACGAACAGCTAGCAACAAACGACGCGCCCGACTCATCTAAATCTTCCCTCTCCTGAAAGGAGTGGGGCTGGGGTGAGGTCGGCTTCCTATTTCTTTGCTGTCATTTTGCAGTCTCCTTTTTCGCAGAGTTCAATGGCCCTGATTAGGGTTTCATCAATGTAGCGAATGTAGGGATAAAAGCCTTCGTTATCGATGATATTCCGCGCGATGGTTGCCTTAAGTTGAGTTTCGATTATCAACTTTGATTTGGCAATATGCTCAGCCTCGGGATTTACCCCATTCGATTTGGCAAAGGCTACAAAATCGTTCATTAGGTTGAACTTTTTAAGGTAACGGTCAACCTCCTCGAAAGTTTTTAGGTTGCGGGTTTGCTTTCTGTGCTCATCGGCAAACTTAAAGGCGAAGCGATAGATAAGGTTTCGGCGCGAAACCTGCTGGTAATATGGTGTAATACCATTGGTATCGAGAGGGACAAAGAAATCGGGCATTATTCCGCCACCACCATAAACCAAACGACCGCCAACGGTGTAGTATTTGAGCGAATCGGCAAACTGAATGCTATCGGCATTCTGGAACTCGCCATGCAGGTAGCGATTTCCAATCTCATAGAAATACTCCTCATCGCCGGGCTTATATGGTTTTTGAATACTACGCCCCGAAGGGGTGTAATAACGGGCAATGGTTAACCTAAGCGCAGAACCATCGGAAAAGTAAACCTGCTCCTGCACCAATCCTTTTCCAAAGGAACGGCGACCAATAATAGCACCACGATCGTTATCCTGAATGGCACCGGCAAGAATTTCGCTGGCCGATGCTGAAAACTCATCGATCAGAATTGCAAGGGGTAGATCTTGGAAGAAACCTTTCCCATTCGACTTAGCATCCTGTCGCGGACGGTTTTTCCCTTGGGTATAAACAATCAACCTATTGGCAGGTAAGAATTCATTGGCAATATTAATGGCTGCATCCATATAGCCACCGCTATTGCTCCGCAGGTCGAGGATTAGTTTGGTCATACCTTTTTCGGTAAGCTTAACCATGGCCTCCAGGAACTCCTTGTAAGTTGTTTTGGCAAAGGTGTTGATCTTGATGTAACCAATATCCTGTGTGGGCATGTAGGCAACATCTACGCTGTAAATTGGAATTTTATCACGAACTATATCAAAATCGATAAGATCGGGGACATCGGCACGTTTGATGCTAACCTTTACCCTTGTTCCAGTTGGTCCTTTCAGCAATTTGGGAACACTATCCATAGGGAATTTAACGCCAGCAATGTTCCTTCCGTTTACTTTTACAATTCTATCACCAGCCAAAATCCCTAATTTTTCCGAAGGGCCACCAGGTATAGTGTTAATCACAACAACCGTATCGTTGTTCATGTTAAACTGAATACCTATGCCATCGAAACCGCCCTCCAACGGTTCATTTACCGATTGTAAATCCTTGGCAGGAATATAAACCGAATGAGGATCGAGGTTTTTCAGCACGGCAGGTATGGTATTCTCTACAAGGGTTTCAACCGATATGGTATCGACATACTCATCGGCAATGTAACGAATAACATTACTAAGCTTATCGGTGCGGGGGTAAACAAGTAGGTTAGGTTTCTCTACCCTTCCGCCTAAAATCAGCCCAATAACAACACCAATAATAAGCACAATGGCAAAAACTATTGGGTAAATAATGTCTTTCTTAGAGTTTTGGTAATTCATACTATTCCTGGTCATTAAAAATCTTCAACATCCTCAATCTCAATTTTTACCACTTCAATTCCGGCGCGTTTTAACAGGTCGATACCATCGAGGTTGTGGTATTCATCGCAGTAAACCACTCTCCGGATTCCGGCCTGAATAATCAGCTTAGAGCATTCCATGCAAGGCGAAGAGGTAACGTAAAGGGTAGCACCCTCGGAGCTGTTGCTCGATTTGGCCACTTTGGTTATGGCATTAGCTTCGGCATGCAAAACGTAGGGTTTAGTTTTACCACTCTCATCCTCGCAGATATTTTCGAAACCCGAGGGTGTGCCGTTGTATCCATCGGAAATAATCATTCGTTCCTTAACAATAAGTGCACCAACCTGCCTGCGTTTGCAGTATGAGTTTTTTGCCCAAATTTTAGCCATTTGCAGGTAACGCCTGTCAAACTGAGGTTGCTTAACTCCGTAAGGATACTTGCTTTTTTCCATGAGGTAAAGATAGCTTATTTTAATACCGATTTAATAGCCAAAGCCGTTCTTTCGGGTTCCTCCATAAACCCCATGTGACCGGAATTTTCAAGGTAGATGGTTTTTGCTTTTTTATGTCGCTCCTCCAAGGCTTGGGCTACCTCCATCGAAATTAAATTATCGTATTTCCCAAATATCATGGTAACCGGAAAAAGTGCCTGTTCAATTACGTGGTTGCGATCGGGGCGTTGAGCCATTCCGTTTAGCGCACCAATGATGCCGGCATCGCTTGTGTTTCGGGCAATTGATTTCATGTGCTCAATTTCGCCCGACAGTCTATGGTGATTTTGGTTGGCAAACAATCGCGGGATACTGG
>Ga0078972_1015537_pt1 | contig 11619 bp, 8 predicted proteins | sample YelNatPaOPGAMG01_FD_67568 | JGI IMG/M metagenome (GOLD analysis project Ga0078972, IMG submission 67568) | Hot spring thermophilic microbial communities from Obsidian Pool, Yellowstone National Park, USA - OP-RAMG-01 (SPADES assembly) (version 2) | ecosystem: Environmental > Aquatic > Thermal...
GATCTGTGCCACGGGAAGAACTTTAGGTACACCACCCATCCGCAGGTGAAACACGTCTTTACTTCGTTGTTGCTCCGGTGTTAACGGGGCACCTGCCAAAAGCGACTCTGCCACCGAACGATCCAGACCACCGAAATCGGCCAGTCTATAACCCGCATCTGCAGCCCAGTAAAGCGCCTCGGCAGTTAACAGATGATTGGCGTGAACTGCGCGCGGACACCGATTCCAGCCTTTTTTCCAAAACGTGCACCGCTCACCAAATCCAATAATAAACCACCCCGCCACATCCTCTTCGCCAATCCTAGCAAAAACCAAATGTACGTGCGGCTGGAAATTGTCCCAAATTGCCTCAAGCACTTCGACCCGACTCGGGTTTGGTAGTACACCCTGCCGCTGACAACTGCTTAACATTAACTCGAAAAAAATTCGCAAATCACTTCTCTTCCCAAATCGAATCCTTAAACCGCAATTGCGTGCCTGCTTTGCCTGCTGCTTAGCCCTTCTACTCATACGTGCTTCTATACCTGCGCGATCACCTTCCAAGTTCACTAATGCCGTGGCGCTTATGACTCCGGGCACCGGCGCCGGTAAAAACCCACAGCCGACAAGGTCTGCAGTACTGATACTGCTATCATCAGGTGGCTGCACAATTAACGCCCGCAAACCGAGCCGGCGCGCAGCGTAGCAAATCTCACCAAGGGCAGTTCTAACCACGGTCGGATTTTCTTCTACCAAAACCGGTCCCTTACTGATATAGCCAAACCGCCCCAATCGTGTCTTCTTCCACAGTATTTGCGCACCCCAAAGGTGATCTGGCTCAGCAGCAAGACCGAGCCGATGCGCTTGCCAACCTTCAACAGCCTTCACCCGAGCCCACTTGGCTGATTGCTGAAACTGCCCCAGCGGATGCGATTCCAAAAACCTATCCCACTCGAGTGCTTCGGTATCCCCGATATGTAACGCTCCTGTTACACCTCTTAGCATTCAATGTCAGACGAGTACACACCAATTAAGCACGCTTTGCGCTCATGCCAGCCGCCCAATACAGACACACTGTCCTGGATTAAAACCCGCCGCGTACGACAAGAGCAGGACTTAGCGCAACAAAGCTCGGCGAGTAACATTCGAAAAAATCGCATTATCCTGTCACACATTTACCAGTTCCCGACCAGGGCGGCATGATGCTGCGGCGAGACCATCCTTAGCAGCGCCAGTACCATGGGATGAACATGAAGTCGAGCCGGTTGACGTACAAGTGTAGCCCCACGGTGCATATAGTAGCGATCCTGGCTGTTTGCCCCATGATACGGTCGTAAAAAAACTTGCTTGACACCCTCTTCCTCCGCAGCGCGTACGCGAAGTTCGTGTAACATTAATTCACCCAAGTTTTTCTTCAGCGCTTCTGTTTCAACAAAAAGTGTGGCATAAATCACTGTGTCCATGAGCCGATACGATACAGACACGCCCTTCAACTCATTGCCCTCATATCCGCCTAGCACAAACGGCCTGCCGAAGTCAAAGATAATATCCACCCACCGATCAAAATCCGGTTTTCTGCGTCTCTGTCTCAGATAAGTATAACCGCTACGTTTGTAAAAAGAGACGTAAACCGGATATGCTCCAGACTTCAGTTCTTCCGGCTCGTTAATTTCTCGTACTGTAAAAGTTCTGGTTGCCTGGTTGAGCAACTGGCGCTTGCGCCTCCCCAATTTCGTCACGTCGTACTCCTGCAGCCTATCGAGTACCAAATAGTTTATCGTTGAGTTACTCACAGCCGGGTCGGTAACAGCGTATTGGAAAGCCCCCAGACATCCTACAGGGGGTTTAAGACAAGCCTCGTCGAGCAGTTCATAACACAGCAATGGCCGGTAAAAAAACGGCCTAACGCGGCGCCACCAAACCTCGCCAACTCTGATCAGTCTCGCTCCTAGCCGCAATTCAAGTGCGGCGTATTCATCAATTGTCATGGGTTCCCAGTGCATACGTGCAACAGATGCCCGAAGCTGCCTAGCACACTGCCCTCTAACTGCAGCTTAGCAGCCAAGTTTGTGTATCCCCAAATTCGTCTAACAGGGTGTTGAAAAAGTGATTTTCGGAGGAAAAAACATGCAAAAATCTCAATGTTTTCGAGGGTCGGTTTTCCAAAACAGCCATTTTTCAACAGCCTGCTAATCCTGCAACCTTTACCACTGACTCCCCGCCCAACCAATTGAAGTCCGCAAAAAGCAACACCTTCTAACCTTCAGGGTTTCTCGAAGTTCGCTCGAATATAGAAGTGCGATGCAGAGTTTAGTTTTTTGAAGGCAATTGAACTTTCTCAAGGCTAATATCCAGTCTATGCATGCAAACTTTTGCCCCCTCAACTCCATCTGCGCCAGTAATCACACATAAACCAAACCAACAATAAAGCTCCTTTGCAATCTCACTCAGAAATCAAAACATGGCGTCCACATTCGTAGTTAAAGCCATCTTTATATCACCGCCCCAACTACGTTTTTCTTCACATCCGTAGAAAGCAAGCCACATCGCCTCTTTACCATTTATCGTGGCTTGGCATAAACAGAGTTTTGAATGCGGACCGTGCCTGCCACAAATTCATGAAAATTGACCAGCCTACGGCATGTACCGCTCTACTCAGCAAGATTGGTTACCACCGCAATCTGGTAAAAATGGTCTCAAGTGCTTCCCGATGCGTCTCGCAAAGAACACAATTGCGGGTGCCCAGTAAGGCGCGACGGCCATGGAGCACGCTAAACAGCCATCCACCCCAATTCAACCGCCGCAAGATACGGTTGTACCCCAACACACCACTGAGATACCCGTGCATGTGTTGCTGACAAAACTTAAGCCACTCAGCCTCAACAAATCTATCTTCTTTAATCGCCTCCGAGCGTTGAGCCAGCAACTGTAAAAATTCACGCTCCTTATCGGGCGGCAGCCTGTGCGCACCGGGGACTGGATCGGACTGGATAAAAGGTATCAACTCCATTTTAGAACTCGCGTCATCAGCAATCCAAAGTTTCACCAAAAACCCTTCGTGAAAAGATTTGCGGTTTCGGTAAACGGCTTCGTCCATAACCAATGCGCCTTGGCCATAAACAATATGCCCGCCAAGGTAATTTTCGTACCCGCCCAAAACATGCGGATGCTGCACAATCACTGCTTTGGCGCCCATTTCTATCATAAATCGGCATGTATCACGTATTCGCGGCGTCGGTACGTGAAACTCTGCCGAGCCATGCAACAGCACGATAAGATAATCAAACTCGGGTCGCCTGCTGTTCACATTTCGCACATAATCAATCAGATCAAGCGGATTGGCGCCCGGGCTGTCTTTGCCGGCAATTGAAAACTCGTGTTCGGCAACACCAAGTATCCCGACCCGTATCCGACCAAGCTGCCGAATCACAATTCGCCTCGCTTCCGCAACATCGTTTCCCGCCCCTACAGTAACTATGCCAGCCTGTTCGCAGACAGCCAGTGTGTTGCGGAGTCCCTCCTCGCCGTGATCCATAATGTGATTGTTCGCAAGGCACAACACATCTATGCCTGCGGCCTTAATCCCATTAATGCAATCAGACGGTTCACCAAACACCGGCCCTGTCTTGACAATCGGCGAAGGTCGCTCGATCAGCGGACACTCCAAATTCGCAATCACAAGGTCGGCCCGCTCAAATTCAGGCAATAAATCATGAAACAGATTCACTGCATCGCCACGCTGGAAATACGGGCGGTTACCCTCAATCGGACAAAGATCAGCACCAATAACGACAATGGGCATTTGTTAACCGCAAGAAGTAAAAGGCCGAAGGGCGAGTCCAAAACCTACGGCGCATTTAATTTGGTATCACCCGCACCAGGCCGGTAAAGCTCCCACATGCTGCGCACAAACGGTTCCCATGTATAGCCCTGATGTGTCCAGCCATGTTGGTCGCCGAACTCAGCCTCAGGGTGGTACTTCATGATCTCAGCCCTGTGAGCACGGTCGTCTTCCGTCATCCAGCGATCCACGTAATCGAAAAATGCATCGTGGTTCCACTGCCGCTCTGCTTTCAACAGTCGAATGACAAGTGCCTGACCTACCCATGAACTGCTCGTATTAGCCCTGCGGTATGCTTCACTCTGGAGCTGGCTCTTTGTCCACTTGGCCGGATGCAGGTGCTCATACGGTCCCCATTGCGGCCGTTCCGGTTTCCCGGTTGCACTTTGAATACCTGAATGACCGGCAAACAACGCTTTTGCGCCAGTCCAACCCGCGCCATACATAGTCTGGTTATCTTCACCGAACTCGACCTTAGGGAACGACTTTGTTGGAGAAGCCATTTCTTCATCCCCCAACAGCAATCCAGCAAATACAATGGGAAACTTACGTCCGCTGCCGTGCCCGCCCCAACCTGGCCAACCCGGATGACCGTTACGGACAAGACCCCAGTAATCAATCCCAACTTGAACGACGTTTATTAACAGGCGTTCCTTTTGGTCAGTGGGCAAATCCAACATCAATAACAAACCGGCTACGGACTGGGCCTGTCCAACCCACTGCCCGTACCACGGCATGTTCTCCATGGGCTGTTCGAAACCGAAGAAACACGGGTTGATCCACGGCCGCTGGAAAACCCGAATCCAAGTCTTTAATTCGGGAGTATTATGCGGGGGTTTGAAGCGAGGCACCAAATCACGTCTGAGGTTCCGAGCAAAATAAATCTTCTGCTGCCGATCGCCATATGAAGGGCGGAACGCATCGGGTGGTAGGGGCTCCCTTACGCAAGTCAAAACCGCTGCCGTTTTTATCGGACTCGAATGCACTCCATCATGGTAAATCCCGCTCCCGTGATAAGGAAACTCGTATGCATCGCCGGCTTTAAGACTAATTGTTGAAACGAGGCAATCACCAGGTTTCATGTAGATCGGCGGTACTGCAACCAATTCAGGGTTCCGGTAATTCTTGATACGCGTGTCGAACGCGACTTCCGGCCTAGCTGCTGGGTTTAGCATCGAGCCGTTCCGAATGAACTTGCCCGATCGGACAAATTTCCTCTCGTTCTCGGTGATTTCAGATTCGGGTACTTCGGAGCCAACCAACGGTTTCGGTTCAATCCTCACAATCGTGACCGGGCCAACAACATAATAATCCCCGTTGACAAACTGCCCAACCGCGACCGCCCGGTCAAATTCCCAAGTGATACCATACTGGGATACACGGTCCACTTGGGTTACGCCCTGGGCCAGTGCTGCAAGGACTACCCCTACCATCTGCATTACGCATACGGTGAATACCAAAAAACGTAAACTAGAAACTAGCTTCACCTCTTGCACGTGTCGGCTAGCTACCTTTTGCACATAGACAAATTTAAGGGAAAACCACTCCGGCAATATAATTAACAGTTACTAAACACTCCGTTTCAAGTCGCCGTAGAATCAACGCAAGCCTTAGAAATCGGAGCCAATACATCCGGCTTCTGGATGTAAGCGCTTCATGTTATCATTATTCGCCTTCCCGCCTTGGCGGCTTCCACGATTGCATTTTCGATTTTCATAATCCGCAAACCTTGTTCTCCACTCGTAGGAGGCGGTTGCTTGTTAAGGTAAGCCGCAACAAACTTCTCAATAGACCGCTGAAATGTAATTGCAAATGTGGAAGGCCCATCGTTCGGTTCCAAGTTGCCATTAAGATCAACCCCACTCGCATTGGTGCTAATCAGTCCAATAGCGTCATGCATGTTGATGCCTGATATGCTTACCGTTCCCTTATGAAACACGGCATCCATGTTGAACAAACAACCGCTGGGATTCCACATTTCGCTACTCGTGATGGTCGCAGCAACGCCTTCGGCCGTTTCCATCGTTGCGATCGCGTAAACCTCAGGTAGGTACAAGATCTCCTCCGCGAAACGACGCCATGGGTTCCGGTTCTCAATCTCAGGCCGCCGGCGAGTAACAGCGAAAACGCTTATAATTCCCCCACCCAAGAAATCAACTAGGTCAATTGCATGATGCCATACCCAAGAATGACAAAATATCCTTAAAATGTACAACGGCCCCATGAATCCAGCATCCTTAATTTCCTTGACTTTCATCACCCCTGGAAGGTACCGCCAGTTAAAGTTGACACCCAGAATCCGATTGTGTTTTGCCGCACACTGGACCATGGCCTCTCCACTCTTGATTGACTCTGCCATGATCTTCTCACAAAATACATCCACACCGTGCTCAAGCAAAAATATTGTCGTCGCCGCATGTGCCCACTCCGGAGTGCAATTGGCCACAAGCTGAGGTTTCGCTCGGTTAACTAGTTCCGAAAGGTCAGTAAACGCACTGCATTTCAGTTTTCGTGCACATCTACTTGCCGCCCCAGCATCGCTGTCACACACTCCTACGACTTCAACGCCGGGTAAGCGAGCGAAAGCCGGGCCGTGCATGTTAAATCCAATATTGCCGCAACCAAGAATACCCACGCGAATTTCTTCCCCACGAGGCGGTGCGAGACTGCCAATTTTTTGTGACTGACGCGGTTCGGCCCCCGTAAACTGAACCGTTTCCGCCACGCGGCCTCGTATCTTACCTCTATGGTGGGCATTTCCCGCTTCACAAAGCGAATCAACGGTCTTAACCTTCTCATCAATGCAGGCTGCGATTGAACAAGACGCTTGGGGTGCAATACCGCTTCCGAGACACTCGAAATCAATTGATACTCGCGCCGTTTCCAGCGGGCCATCTCTGACGGTATTGGTGCCCCATCTAAAACATAATGCATATATCTCTGTGCGAAGACAACCTCTTCAACGCCCCCCGAAGACACACCCTCTAATTCTAGATTGAAATCGCCTGTATAGCCGGTTCGGCACAAATGCTGTATCAACGGACCATAATCGCACCGGCCTTTCCCCGGCGTGAGAGTTTATCGTTTCCCAAGGGCATCGCGCAAATGCACGTGCACGATTCTTGCGTTAATACACATTACACCGGCTACGAGTGGTCTGGGATCATTGCGTTGTGCGTGGCTTGTATCAAACGTGCATCCAACCCTCGGGTCATTAATGACCTCAAAGAGTCGGGCGGTAAACTTGTAGTCGCTAGCTAGTGTGTTGGTATGAGGTGCTTCAATCGAAAGCTGAACCCCCGCAATCTCGGCGGCGTCCGCTAATCGTCTGAACTTTGCTGCGGCCTTCCGTGCTGCGTCCGCCCAATCCCCCGACATCTACAGGAGGCCCAGGCTGGATTGTGATGGTATTTACATTCAGCGCTTTTCCAATCGGGAAAGTCGCTTCGATGAACTCCTCAACCTCCTCGGGGTAGCGCGCCGCCAACCCCGCCGGAACGACATTCAATGAGGAAACACGCAGCCCGAGGCTACGAAGCTGATCAAGCAGTTTATCCGTATCGCCAGGGGTCCATTTCCACGGATCTATATGAGGACAATAACGCGGACTGATACCAATATCCACCGCGCGAAATCCAAGAGAAGCAATTCTTTCCAGTGCCACGGACAAAGGAAGATAATTAAATGTAATACTTGAGCAACCAATCCTGTCTTTAAGAGCGCAGAGAGAATTGTGACTACGGTTGTTTTCTATGTCTCTGTCCTACCTAATCATTTATAAGGCAGAAAAATCGCAATGTTGCCAAACGTGAAACACAACCAGCAGCCATAGGCAGCCGTACGCAGGCCGCTTGCGTTTGCGGCCCTCCTTTCGCCCCTGCAATCCAGGAAGGTCTGCAACGCCATAAACGGGCATTTCTTGCAGCTCAGGACCCTGCTCTGAAGCGGAGTGACCTTTTCATGCGATCGAACAGCCCGAGGATCTCGCGTCGGTGGTGCGGATGAAGCGCGAAAGCGCAAGTAAATACGGCGTAAAGGAGACTTACTACCAGTTGTGAGTTGACTTCACAAACTTTGGCCAACGCATAGGCGAAGACTAAAGGCCCTGTGAGTAACGTCACAAACGGAGAGTACAATTTCACGAACCCAAGGCCGATGTTACGAAGTCCATAACCCAAGTCAGAAAGCGTTGTATACCAAATCAGAACTGTCAGAAGCAGGCCTGCACATGCCGTCCCCAAAGCAATGCCACTGATCCCAAAGCCAGCCTTGACCAATCCTACCTGAAGCAGGACAGACACAACGACGCTTATAAAAGAAAAAAACAGGACGAGGCGTTGCCTGTTTGCCGCCAAAAGGTAGTTTAGGCCGTTCCGAAATTGACACGTGAAAAAGAATCCCACTAGCAATATTTGTGCAGAAACAACACCAGGCAGGTATTTAGGAAAGAAAACCTCATATAGCTTGGGCAAAACTGTCACTCCAAGGCCTATGAGTGGGGCGATGAAAGTCGCGAGTGCCAAGGTTGGCTTCATAACAAGCCCCTCGAGCATAGCTTTATCACTACCCCGTCCCAACTCCTCGCTAATTCTGGGATACAACACTCTGCCGGCGCTCACCGGTATTACCGCCAGCGTCGATACGACACGGGTCCCCAACCCATAGTACCCAGTCATGACGCTTCCAAGCAGTACCATCGAAACAGCCCTGTCGATCGTTTGCTGAATAGTGAAGAGCCAAAAAATAAGCGAGATCGGAAGTCCAATCCGGATGCACTCATACAAATCACTTCTGTTGATGTGAAAGCGTACTTTCCCACATTTGCGGTTAACCATGCGCATAGCCAGCAGATTCTTGACAAGGCTGCTCAAAAAGTACCCCACCATAGCGCCCAAGAGATGAAACCTATACGCCAGTGGGACAACCAAAGCTAGTGTAAGGACCGCGCGAACGGTTTCAAAAATGCTCGTCAGCCCAAATTCTTGGTGTGCCATCGACCTTGTGTAAGCGAACGTGGTAAAGAAATCGATAGATGAAACCAGAACTACCATGCCCAGCGCAGCCAATACGATTCGGTCGAGACGATGCGACAATCCGATAATCGCTGGGATGCCCAAAACAAGTACAAACCCAGATGCGAGGACAATCGATCCGTACACCGTCGATTCAAGTCGTTGTGCTTCAAATGTGTCTCCTTTGCCCACGTGATAAGGGTAGTTCTTGACAAGAGTTTCCATCGTGCCCAGGCAAAGAATCGGTGAATACGAGTTCACCAACTGCAGTGTTATAAAAATGCCGTACTCACCGGGTGTGAGCAACATAGCCAAGAGGAGCGTGCTCACAATGCCCAAACCCTTCGCCAAAGACACGGCAGAAAAAAACAACAGTATGTTTCTAAGTGTTTGGTGTTTCACGAACAAAACCGAAATTTCATTTTGCGCTTCCAAAGCGTTTGGATTTATCTGCAACGGCATTCGCGCCTGAGTGAACCAGTTTCCTCCTCAACACAGGCTCAACTGCACAGAGACAAATCGCCCCTGGGTAAAGGCAAAACGTAATGCCCTTAAAAAGCCCTCACCGACGAACGCCGTACTGCCTGCTCAATCGCATTCTCAAGGCAATAAACGCACACGATAGAATTGCGACGGCTGACCGACTACACTGTCTGTAAATTCTTGTGTCCCGCCTGTACCTTGGATTTGTGACCCACGCGGCGTCCATACAGAAGTACTCAAGGCAGGCGTTGATTCAACTTGATAAACGCCATTCGAGATCGTCTGCCACGAAATTCGAACCGACTCTGCATCGGTCTTGCGTATGTTCGCGATATACACAAAACGATTGGTCAGAACGCTCACTTCCCCAGCCGAAAGCGTGCGATTGTAAATACGAATATCGTCTAGCTTGCCCGACAAAAAACCGGCATTCGGATAGCGATCGTCACCCCACTCAGGCGTGCCATCGTGACTCGACGCACCTATGCAAAGCCAGTGCCGGTTCTTGCACCCATACACGCGGATCCACGGCAGATCAATAGTGTTCGTTTGAACCGGGCGCCCGTTGTAATATGCAATCGCTTCGTTCCTCACACAATCCAGGGTAAGCGTGTAAAGATTGAAATTTGTCGTCGCATAGTCTGTATCCTGCGACCACGTAACAACAGTACGCGTTCCACCGGTGGCAGGACATACAAAGAAGCTAGTGTCGTGCCACCAACCATCTCGTTTGAACCCCCAAGAGTTACTTGCCTGGTCAGGGGCAAGTGCATATTTGACATTCGCCGAACAATCAAAGATATACATCGAAGCATGATTAGTGTTGCCGCCGTCGAATCGCACCCAATAACTAATCGTTGCGTTGGTTAGATATTCAAAACCGTTGAGGTTGGTGACTGCAATATATTGAGAAAGTGGGTAGATCTGCGGAGGGTCATTGGTCATCACACCGATGATTGTGAATTGGGCCGCTTGACTGCCGAAGACGCCGTTTGTGCCCGTGATCCAATTGGTCGGGTTAAACTGCCAGCCGTGATTACCATGGCCACTATTATCAACAACCTGACCATTCGAAAAATCTTCGTCGAACGTGAAATACAACTTGAGACTTGGGTCGAAGGTCTCCGCCCGAAGACACGAAATACCAATAACAACTAACCCCACCATCATTAACTGGGGCAACGAAATGATTCTTCTCAACTCGGACCCTTTTATCTGGCTACTGCACATGTCTAGAGCGCAATACAAACCTCGCACTACAAGTCGAACCGCAACCACCACATATGCTGGGTACGCTTTATACGCTCTGGCATGCGCGGCAAAACGCGGCGATACCATATCTTTCTACAAACGAATATTACCCACTTTGCAATCGGGCTAAACATGCGGGCTTTTAACCCACCAAAGCCACGCGCAAATAAATGCCATGTGCCAACCGGGATTTCTACTCCTCCCAGGCTGGATTTGTGTTCATATTCACCCAGACCGCTGTCTATTAATTTCACACCCTCCTTAATCGCTGCTTCATTAAATTTGAGAAGTGAAACTGCGCCGATGCCGAGTTTGTCCCACGGTTCACCCACCTCACGTGCCGGTAGTTCTGAATAAAGCGTTTTACCGAGCAAAAAAGTGTACCGATTCGCCACTACTGATCCGTCAATTAACATCCGGAAAAACCTAACGCGGCCGTGCTTTGCTTGGGCCTTTACCAAAGCGCGGTTGAACTCGTGCGCCTTTGGCCAGGCAGCGAAATGGCCCCCTTTCCCAAAAGCCCGCCATTGGCGCGCATGCTGAACCAAAAAAGATTCAAACTCTCGTTCCACCAGGGCTTGGTCTGCCACAATATCAGTGGAAACTTTGTAATTTCTTTCAAGATGACGAACGCGTTTCATGCGGTTCTTTCTTTCAGTGCTACTGAGCGTTTTGAGATAGTCCTCGAAAGTAGGCGGTAATACGAATAAGACCTGCACGTCACGCGGTGAGTAGCAGATGCGCCTAACAAGGTCTTTTATGGGTCCTAAAGTATCTAATCTCTCCGAAAACATTGAATTACAAGGCCACGCCGCCGAGACAGGCCCCAAGGCTACCCAATCGCACCGGTCATTGCGAAACAAATGTTTGGTCGTGAGGGAAAAGACTTCGCGCGCAAAGGCAATATCAACGGGCGGATTGAAAGTTTTTGGTGGGATGTTAGCGCCGACAAGTCTCCCAACAGTCGTTCTCGCCGGGCCAAATCCAAATGATTCCAAGTAAAATGGCAATATCGCGACTAGTTCCCCTCCCAGCCAAAATAGAAACAGCCGC
>Ga0078972_1015543_pt1 | contig 11615 bp, 8 predicted proteins | sample YelNatPaOPGAMG01_FD_67568 | JGI IMG/M metagenome (GOLD analysis project Ga0078972, IMG submission 67568) | Hot spring thermophilic microbial communities from Obsidian Pool, Yellowstone National Park, USA - OP-RAMG-01 (SPADES assembly) (version 2) | ecosystem: Environmental > Aquatic > Thermal...
TTTCGGTCATTTGGCGATAATCGCAGGCAGTCTCGGTTACCACGGTGCAGCCGTACTAGCTGCGCGTGGTGCGCAACGTGCCCAGCCTGGTTTAATCACGCTTTACACGCATGAATCGGTTTACCACGCAGTTGCGGCGCAGTTGCAATCGCCGATGGTCCGGGTTTTGCCTTTCGATCTGACCGATCTGGACAATTACAGTGCGATATTGATCGGACCCGGGCTTGCTGCGCCGGGTGTGTCAGCCGAGCTTGTGCCGTTGCTGCGTCGGCTTTGGCGTGATGCGCCTGTGCCTGTTGTGGTTGATGCAAGTGCGCTTGACTGGCTTAGGCCGGAACCAACGACGCGAAATGGGGTTCGGGTTGTGACACCGCATCCGGGGGAAGCAGCTCGTATGCTTAACACAACAACACAGAAAATATTGGCTAATCGAGTGGAGGCACTCCGCATGCTTTCGGAACAGTACGGCCGGTGTTGGGTTGTGTTGAAAGGGTACCAAACGTTGATCGGCAAACACGACTCGCACATTTTCGTCAATCCATCCGGTAACCCGCATCTTGCACAGGGTGGCAGCGGCGATTTGTTGGCGGGGTACTTGGCCGGCTTACTAGCGCAGCCGACTTTGCAGCATGACCCGTTCAAAACCATGCGGTTCGCCGTCTGGCAGCACGGTGCCGCAGCCGATCAGTTGCAGCAATGCCGGTCTAACTGGGTGATCGAAGAACTTGCAGATGCACTCGGCTCGGTTATGCCTTAAACCGACCACGTGCAGGCGTAACCGTGGCAACGGACCTGGTGATTTTGCTTTCTTTGATCTGGTTGATGTGGTAATAGACAACGAGCTATGTGTCGTGCATTACGAAGGATTGTGCTGCTTGTGGCGGTTATGTTGTGTCTAACGCAAGCGGCGGCGGATACGTTTCAACTTACCGACGGCACAACTGTGAGTGGGGAGCTTGTCTCACCCAACGAGCTTGGAGTGTTACTGCGATTGGACGACGGAAGTTATTCGGAGCGAATCCCTTGGGTCAGATTTTCGCAGGCTGACTTGAAGAAGATTGCGGAAAACCCGCGCGTTAAACAATTGGTTGAACCGTTTATCGAAGTTGCTGGGGACGAGGTACCCAAGAAACCCGAAATTACAGTCAAACCTGTCACGCGCATGGAGCGGCCTGCTGCCGGATCGCTTTTGACAGGGTTTGTTTCGTCTTCAGTCGGGTTTGCCATACTGTTGTTGCTGTACGCGGCGAATTTGTTTGCGGCTTATGAAGTATCCGTTATCCGCGGATTTCCGGCAGCGCTTGTGTGTGGTGTTTCGGCGGTTTTGCCCGTAATCGGCCCGGCGATCTTTCTGTGTCTGCCAACGAAACTCAAGACAGCCGAGCATGCCCTCGCAGAAGCCGCTGCTGCGCGTCAGACGCGTGCACAGGCTGCTGCGGAAGTTGCGGCGGCGTCTGCTGCACTCGGACTCGGTCAGGAAGAACATGCGGCGGCGCCTGGAGTTGACTTGCCGCCCACGCAGATATTCAAGCGGGGTGAGTTTGTGTTTAACCGGCGCTTTTTCGAGACCAAATTCGCCGGCTTTTTCGGCGTCCTGCGGCGTGAGGCAGACAAAGACATGGTACTGACAATCAAGACCGGAGACGGCCTGTTTGTTGTTGAGCGATTCACCCGGATCACAGCTAATGAAATGTATTTTCTCACCAAACGCGCTGGTGGCATTTCGGAAATGACAATCCCGTTCATTGAAGTGCAAGAAATCGAGCTTAGACACAAAGACGCGCCGCAAATGATCACCGACAGGTAATGGTTGTAATGCCACATTTGTGTTGCCCATTCATTGGCGCGGTGCGAGTTTATGTTCAACGCCATCCGGACTGATGGCACTGATTTGCCTGTGGCACAGCAATTTGGCAATTTGATCGCAAGTGAACTTTACTGTCCGCATTGTAAGCTTGCGCAGCCGGTGCGCGAACGGTTGTTGCTTGTTTTGTTAGACGGTGAACTGTACGAGTACGTTTGCGCGCGTTGTGGCGCATCGCTCGGCAAACGGACTGTCACACAAACAGACTGTCACAAGCGCCCACAATAAAGCGCTACATCGGCGTTTCTTGGGCTGTAACCATTCCAGCGTGTCGTTTTCCGGCCTTTTTTCTGGTGCTGATTCTTTCCAAGCTGGCTGGCGCAATTTAGACTGCCTGCATGGTTTCGGCTTTGATTGTTGGCGCGGGCGCAAGCACACGTATGGGAACCGGCGTTGACAAGCTGTTTATCGAGCTTGCGGGCAGGCCTGTGCTTGCACATACGTGGGCACGATTCGACGGGGCGGCCTGCATAGACGAAATCGTGCTTGTTGTTCGTGAAGAGCAGGTTGGTCGAGTGCGAGAATTGGCAGTGCGATTCGGGTTCGCCAAACCGTATCGTGTGGTTCTTGGCGGTGCACACAGACAGGATTCTGTCTGGAACGGGTTGCAGGCGTTGTCAGCGCTGGCCGAGCTGGTGGCCATTCAGGATGCGGCTCGGCCATGCACGCCGATCGAACTAATAACTGCCACGGTTGAAGCAGCACGGGACGTCGGGGCTGCAGTTGCAGCTCAGCCGCTCACCGACACAATCAAGGAATCTGCTAATGGCAGCTTTGTGCTGCGCACGCTGGACCGCGCGCGACTTTGGGCTGTCCAAACGCCTCAAACTTTTCGTGTCGAAATAATCAAACGCGCAATTTCAGAGGCGCGTATGCGTGGGCTGCGGTTTACGGATGATACAGCCGCGTGTGAACTTATCGGGCAACCAGTGCGTCTTGTTGCGAGTGATTGTCCGAACCCGAAACTGACGCGGCCTGGTGACATGGCGTACATCGAATTCCTGTTGCAGCAGCAGGCGCAAAGCGCCAGCAAAGGCTAATTAGGACCATCGTCTCGCTGAATCGAGACACCCTTGATTGGCGGCTTCCAAGTCAGGCGCAGCGCTGAATCAGCTCAATCAGACGATTTACGGCTTCGGCTTTCTTGACAAGGATAAGCTTGCCTGCACGCGGTTTGATCTCGACCATGTCGTTTGCAAGAGATTTACCACCAATTGCAACCCGGATTGGGAACCCGACTAGCTCGGAATCTTTAAATTTCACACCTGCGCGTTCGTCGCGGTCGTCGAGTATTGCATCGACACCGCGCTCGATCAATTGCGCGTAAATCTGCTCTGCTACAGCCATTACTTGTCCGCTTTGCGTTGTCTCCAACGGCGTTATGCATACTGTGTAAGGTGCAACACTGATGGGCCAGATGATGCCGTCTTTGTCATTTGACTGCTCGATGATGGCCTGGAGCGTGCGTGTGACGCCTATGCCGTAGCAACCCATGATAGCAGGTTGCGGTTTACCGTGTTCATCGAGAAACAGCGCACCGAGCTTTGTGCTGTACTTTGTGCCGAGCTTAAAGATATGGCCCACCTCGATTGCACGAGCGGTTTGTAACGGTGCGCCTGTGGCAACGCACAGCTCGCCTTCTTTGACAGTCCGCAGGTCCAGCCATTGGTGCACTTTGATGTCGCGTGCAATTTCGACATGCCTGATGTGGTAACCATCCTCATTTGCGCCGGTTGTCATGCCTGCAGCACCGCGCAACGATTCATCTGCGTACACGGGCAACCCTGTCACACCGACTGCGCCTAAACTGCCAGGGTGCGCTCCTACCACAGCATAAATCTCTTCCGGTGTAGCCGGTCTGAATGTCATCGTGCCGAGTGCACTGGCCAACTTCGCCTCGTTCAGTTGGTCATCGCCGCGAATCAAAAGAATTACCGGTTTGCTTTCGACGATATAGACGAGGGTTTTGATCTGATAATGCGCAGGTACGTTGTACGGCGGTTGTGTCAGCGCCTCGATTGTTAGCGCGCCCGGTGTGGCGAATTTTTCCGGCGCAGGCCCGGTACTGTCTTTCGGTGTGGGCACAAGTGGACCACGACTGACAGCTTTCTCGATGTTTGCGGCGTATTTGCCCGAAGCACAGTAAACAATCTCGTTTTCACCAGATTCGGCTGGGGCCATGAACTCGTGTGAAAACCGGCCGCCGATAGCGCCTGTGTGTGCTTCGACCGCCATTGTCCGCAGGCCGCATCTGGCAAAGATTCGGGTGTAAGCATCGTACATTTTCTGGTAACTGATGTCCGCACCGCGTTCGTCAACGTCAAAACTGTATGCGTCTTTCATGATGAACTCACGTGCGCGCATCAGGCCGAACCGCGGCCGGATTTCATCCCTGAACTTGACGGTGATTTGATAAAAATTTTTTGGCAATTGCCGGTACGAGTTGATCTCGCTTGCAACCAGCACGGTAATGTTTTCTTCGTGCGTTGGGCCGAGCAACCATTCTTTCTTTGCGCGGTCGTACACGTGGTAAAGCACCTCGTTCATATCTGTGTACCGGCCGCTTTTCTGCCAGATTTCAGGTGGTTGCAGACACGGCATGGCAACTTCAAGTGCGCCTGCGCGGTTCATTTCCTCGCGTATAATGGCCTCGATTTTGTGCAGCACGCGCAACCCGAGCGGTAGGAAAGTGTAAAGCCCGCCTGCGAGCCGTCGGGCCAAACCGGCGCGCAACAGAAGCTTGTGGGACGTTATCTCCGCCTCAGCCGGCGTTTCTTTCAGAGTCGGAATAAAGGTCCGTGTCCAGCGCATTGGTTACAAATTGTTCAGGCAAAGCATTGTGTTTGGTGCACAGGAAATCCTTTTCAAAATTGCTGAAGAGTCTGGCTCATGCATCGGCGGTTTGTGATGTTGCGTATCACTTCACCGTATTAACCAGTGGTGTGAGACCTTGAATTCGTACTTCGAGTCTGTCGCCGGATGCAATTGGGCCAATGCCGGCAGGTGTGCCGGTTAAAATTACGTCTCCAGGCAGCAGTGTCATGTTTGTTGAGATAAAGCTGACTAGCTCGAAACAGTTAAAGATCATCTGCTTTGTGTTCGAGTTTTGGCGCAACTGACCGTTTTGGAACAGTTGAATTGTCAGACCATGCGGATCAATCTGTGTTTCAACATACGGACCGAGCGGTGTGAATGTGTCAAACGATTTGCATCTGCACCATTGACCTTCGGCAGCTTGAATGGTTCGGTCTGTGATGTCCTGGGCAGCAGTGTAACCGAAGATGTACCGGGCTGCTGCAGTTGGGGTTACATTACGCACACGTCGCCCAATAACAATCGCAAGCTCGGCTTCGTAGTCAACTCTGTGTTCCGGAAACGGTATCTCGATCTTGCCGCCGTCGGCCAGAAGCGATGTCGGTGCCTTAAACCAAAAAAGGGGCTGTTTTGGTATGGTTGCCCCAGTTTCACGTGCGTGATCGGCATAGTTTAGGCCAACAGCGATTATCTTGCTCGGCACAACAGGTACCAATGTGCGCACGCCTTTGAGCGGCGTTGGACGTTTGTCGAACCTAGGCGAACCGAATACATCGCCGCGTAGCCGGTAAAGTTCGCCTTCAACGACCTTGGCATAAAAAATTTCGTCGTCCTTTTGGAATCTGCCAATGGCAGCCATAACGCGCCCAAATTCCTACCAAGGCAATAACAGTGCCGCAAGCCGAAAACTGGAGATTTATGGTTGGGTTGGGGGTTGGACCGGGCTTTACGACGCGCATACAGGGCCAACACAGTGTCTCAGCCACTATGGTATTGAACACGCAGTTAACAACCGCCGTGAGACCCTGAGCGCAGCCGGACGCGCGCGGCTGACCGGACAAATGGCGTCGGCTAGCTGTGTTATGGGCGAAACTGGTTATGGCCGAGTCTTGGTGCTGCGTCGCGGTGGCAGTGAGCAAAGCGCGGCTGTGGCGGCCGTACGACAAAAGGTGCGGCATTGTTGTAGTTGGCCAAATCTTTCTCTTTGGTGTGGGGTACCGCCGTGTAACCGTTTCCGAAGTAGCCCTTGGTCATTTTGGACCGGACGAATGTGCATCATCAAAACCAACCCGCACAGAACAAGTGCCACTTTTTCAACGCCGCGTTTGATTGCGTTGTTGCAGCTCGTGGGTGAGTTCAGATTAGGATTTGCGCGCCGTTTTGTACCGGCCCGTTATTTTTGCGTGGCGGCAGCGGCGCGTGTATTTCGAAAGCTTTCAGGCGGACCGAGGTAACTTGGTTTCAGCCCGCCGGTGTCAATGATGATTTTTTCAACCACAACACCTGGGTCAACCATCCAGATTTTCAGTGTATGATAGCCGGGATTGGGGATGGTGTGTGTGGATCGGACAAATCGTGCGCTATTCCGAACTGCGTTTTCCCAGTCGTTGTTCCAGTCGCCTGCTTTGTATCCTTTAGGTACAACCGTGATGATCTGCGGTTGTTCAGTGTCAACGGATACACCTATTCGCACGTCGCGGTCAGGATCGAAGTTCAGACACGGCCCCATGACTGTTGTGACCTGGACAGTTCCAGTGCTGAACAAATAAATCTTGTACTCGAGTGCAGGCGCGTTTGTCGGGGGTGTAACACTGGGCGCTGTGACAGGAAAGATTGACATACCGGACAGTGTCCGGCCGTAATCTGGTATCTCCTCCCAACGAGCAACTTGCGTATCGGTTTTTCGGGTAAAATGAGCTGCCTCAATGGAAATGTAACCGTCGGCTTCAATGAACCCTGTAAGTTGTTCCGGATGAGGCTCGGGCGGGTTAAACGCTGTAACCTTGATTTCAACCGGGTCTGCGTTTGTGCCTATAAGTGTGATTGTGCCGGTTGCAGTGCCGACCGGTACTTTTGTCCAATCCAAGCTTATCCAAATGCGAGTCTCTGTTTCGACGGTGCCAGGCGAGCGGTTTATTAAAATCCACGGTGCACTTGGCACAGCCGTGAACTGGAATGGCACTCTGCCTTTGTTGAATACCTCGATCCACCGACTTGGTTTGTTAAACACGTCGAAAGCAATGGTTGGTTGCTCGGTGCTGCCTGGCCAAACGGCTGTCGAGCCTTCAATTGCAACCCCCATCGCGGGCAGTTCGGGTAACTCGATCTCGGTTACTGCGGGCATGATGTTTACAGGCGGTTCCTGCCAGTTTGTGTAGCCGATATGCGTCTGTGACATCATGTTGTTCCACTTGCCGCCTGAAATCTCGCGGTGATACGTCTCAGTTAACAGTGCATCGGCCTTGAACAGGTCGCGCACCTTAGCTGCATAAACATTTGCGCTGGCCCGGCCTTGTTTGGCGTAAAGCCGGTTCTTTGCCGCTGCAATGTACAGCTCGTTCACAGTTGCGCACGCCTTGACCGGGTACAGCACCAATTGGAAAAACGCGTCGCGTGCCGCAGTTGGCAACTTGGCATTTATAGCCTCGGCCTTCACAACAAGGTCCAACCACTCGGCCAGGACACGGTCGGCCTCGTGATAATTGATGATACTGAATGTTCCCGGCTCAAGCAGCTCTGGCTTGCGCCGATTGTTGTACTTGGTGTACTTGTGCACGATATCGGCAATTTCAGCCGCATGTTCAGGCCCGAATTCGCGTTCGGCCCACAGCCTGGCAAACTCCGCCACACGTTCCTTCGGCCAGGCAGCCGGGTCCCAAGCCAGCGTAAGGAAAAATTCGATCGGTATCTCCATCGGCTTGATGTCGCCAACGTTCACCACCCAGATCTGGGTCGCGCCGTACTGGTATGCCAGATGCATCTGTTCCCATACCTTCGGGTGCGGATTGGTATTGATCCACTTGTAATTGCGCGGGCCGCCGACGTAATCGAAGTGATAGTAGATCCCAGCCCCACCACTACGGCGGCGTTCATCGGCAGTAGGCAACCGCCGGATGTTACCCCAGTTATCGTCGCACCAGAGCAAAATTACGTCGTCTGGTACGCGCATGCCGCGTTCGTAGTAACCCTGGACTTCTTTGTAAAGTGCCCATACTTGCGGCACCTTGGTGAGGTCGGGATTGATTATTTCGCTTATCAGCTTCCTTTGGTCGCTTACAATTCGCTCGAGCAATGCAATGTTTTCCTGTTCCGACATTGGTTCATCGCCATCGCCGCGCATGCCCAAAGTGATGACTTTTTCATAGTCTTTGGTGCGCCTGAGGCCTTCAGCCCAATATTGCCGTATTTTCTCGGCGTTTTTTGAGTAATCCCAACTGCCGCGCGGGTTACCTCCCCATGACCATTCTTTCCATGCGCGCATCATGGGTTCATGATGCGATGTGCTGACCACGATGCCGTATTCGTCGGCAAGCTTTGCGTTCAGCGGATCGTCTGTTGCAAACGAGCTGTTCCACATTGCCGGCCATAGAAAGTTACCTTTGAGGCGCAGGATTAACTCGAACACGTTCGTGTAGAACTTGTGATTAAACCCACCAAATTTTTCTGTTGCCCAGCGCCCAAGCGCCGGCCATTCGTCGTTTATGAATATGCCGCGGTACTTGACCGCAGGTGGGCCTAACACACGGCATGTCGGTGCGACATAAATTGTCTGTTTGCGTTTCACGGGTACGTCCGCCCACCAATACCACGGCGACACGCCGATCTGTTCAGACAGCTCGTAAATGCCAAATATTGTGCCGCGTTTGTCGCTCCCAACAATGACAAGTGCCGACTCGATGTCATCGCACGGCTTTTCGATGACCTGGATCATACCGGCCTCCCATTTACCGGCAATTCTGGCGGGATCAATTTTGCCTTGCCGAACGAGCGTGTCTATCAACGCACTTTTGCCAAGTGTACCGATTATAACGAGATTTTTGCCGTTGCACCGGTTTGTGGCTGAGACAACCGGCTTGAGGCCGCTTACACGCTCGATGTCTGTGCACAGATCATTCGCTGCGCGGATTACCCCCAACCAGTCATTCGGGTCAACGAACACGGCGGCTGCGGCTCCTGCGGATACCAACGGAAAAGCGCGGTCCGTTCTATTTGTTTGGACAAATGGTGCCTGTCGGATCGCAGCGCAGCGGCTGGCCAATGGAATTGTTAAAATGCAAATGACCAGTATCGAAGCTGCAGTACGTAGTGTGTACAGCCGGGGTAAGCTTTGTATTTCGGACACACGATGGCACTTGATGCTGGGCTGAGTTCCTGCATGCGTCGGCTTGTTGCGACGAAGCACGCTCAAAAGCAAACGAAGGTTGTCTAACGTTCGCACGTGTGGAATTTTGTTGGAAACCCGAACAATGGCAACTCAAATCCGTTTTTGGCTGCTGATGCGTGTTTGCGCGCGTTTCAGGAACCGGCCCGCGGCGGGAATCAGCGGTTAGTCAGGTTCTTGGCTCGTCTTGACCTGTTGCGGCGCGCGAACCAACACACCGGGCTTTTGGAACAGATTGCCTTCAGCGATGTGTTTAAGCACGAACCGTTGCAGTGCGGCTGTATCAGCAGTTAACAGAATTGCATCGTCTTCCTTCCGATGGGCCAGTGCAGCGGGATTTTCTTTAAGATGTTTTGCCAGCCAATCGAAATCGAAGAACGCTAGCTCAAGCTCAGGCTCGATCTTCGTCACACGGGCCAGCATGTGACCGGGAAACATCGAGATTGAAACGAGGTCGGCTTGGTTTGTGGCGAATTCGCATTGGCTTGGTATGAGGTCCAGGAAATATTCCGTGCCGAGCTTGAACAGGTGCACTTTAAACGTGCCGCGTCTACTCCCGTTGTTCTGGGTAATAATGAGTTTGTAGCTGTTGGTGCCGAGCCTGTTGAACTCCCAGCTTTCAGGTGCATCTTTTGCGTCTTTCTCAAGCCATTTGCCCAGCAGGCGCGCGTCGAAGACCACGTCCTTTTCGGTGTAAAACGGGTTTACCGACGGGATACAAGCGCTCAGCAAAGCGGCAATGCCAATGAGGACAATCGGGTAAAATTTTTTCATTGTCAGCGGTTCTGGTTTTGATTTGCGCCACGGTGATCCATTTGCGGGCCGGCGTCAAGCTGATTCAGGTTCGGCAAATCTGCATTGGCCTGCGTTGGCGTTGCTATTCGGTTGTCACCGGCGCAGCCGGATGAAAAAATGCGCCTGCTAAAGTTCCCTACCGTCCAAAAAGCCGACTAGCTCGCGCAGGCGTGCCGGATGACGCATTTTGCGAAGCGCCTTTGCCTCGATTTGCCTGATGCGTTCGCGTGTGACCTGAAACTGTTTGCCCACCTCATCAAGCGTGCGCGCGTAACCGTCGCCCAAACCGAACCTGAGTTCGAGCACCTTGCGTTCGCGTTCATTGAGCGCTGAAAGCACGTGATTCAACTTCTCGCGCAACAGGCTGAATCCTGTCATCTCTGACGGGTTTTCGCATTTCTTGTCTTCGATCAAGTCCAGGAAATTTGTTTCACTACCGTCTGCAACTGGCGATTGAAGCGAGATTGGCTGTTGCGCCATGCGTAGCACGAGCCGAACCCGCTCGACCGGCATGCCAAGTTCATCGGCAATTTCTTCCGGGGTGGGTTCACGACCAAATTCCTGGAACAACTCCCTTTGCGCGCGTGTGACCTGATTTATGGCTTCGATCATGTGGACCGGGATACGAATCGTGCGGGATTGCTCGGCTATTGCGCGTGTAATTGCCTGGCGAATCCACCAGGTTGCGTATGTTGAGAATTTAAACCCGCGCCGGTACTCGAATTTCTCAACTGCACGCATCAAGGCGACGTTCCCTTCCTGTATGAGGTCCAAAAATGGCAGGCCACGATTTGTGTACTGTTTTGCAACCGAAATGACCAGGCGCAGGTTTGCTTCGACCATCTCGTTTCGTGCTTGCAGGGCTTTTGCGGCGAATTGTTTGAGCCGCTCGAACTGTTTTTGAAATGTTTGGTGCGGCATGCGGACGAACCGTTCCAGTTCGGCAATCTTGGCGTGTTCAGCTTCGCGCTGTGCGCGTGTTTCGGGCGACTCAGCGTGGGCGTGTTGATATTTGATTGCCTCAAGACTTGCGCGGAAGCGTTCATAAACATTTGCGGCCATCACAGCCATGCGTTCCACCACAGCATGCCGATAACAGAATTTGTCAAGCAGCTTTGGCAACCGACGCGACAGCGTTTCAAATTGTTTTTGTAATTCCTTGCGCGTTTGATCCGAATCGGCACTGCACAGTTTTGCATACACATCGTCCAAACGGTTGTCGAGTTTTGCCACCTTGCAGATTAATTTGGGCAGGTGATTCAGGTAAGCGGTTCTGTCTTTGACAAGTGAATCGGCAACAACACGGTCAAACCGTTCCTTGGGTGGGTTACATGACAGTTTTTCAGCCAGTGCAACGTGTTCTTTTGCGGCGAAACCGAATCCATAGATTATATGGCGCATCTCGGTCTCGGCCTGCTCGATTCGTTTCGAAATTTCAACTTCTTGTTCGCGTGTGAGCAGAGGCACGCGGCCCATCTGTTTTAGGTAAAGTCGGACCGGATCATCGAGCGTATCAAGCCGGTCGTGTTCGTCGGTGTCGCCATCATGATGGTACAACCGGTCAACTTCGGCCTGTGTGACAATGTGCACGTCCAGATTCCGCAGGTGCACATAAATCTGCTCCAGTTCAGCAGCACTCAAGCCTTCCGGTAACGCTTCATTTACATCGTTGTAAGTCAGATAGCCTTGTTGGCGTGCAAGGCGTAGCAGCTGTTTAATGTTTTCCGTGTAGAGTGTGGTGGGTGGACCGTCGAGTGAATT
>Ga0078972_1015544_pt1 | contig 11615 bp, 11 predicted proteins | sample YelNatPaOPGAMG01_FD_67568 | JGI IMG/M metagenome (GOLD analysis project Ga0078972, IMG submission 67568) | Hot spring thermophilic microbial communities from Obsidian Pool, Yellowstone National Park, USA - OP-RAMG-01 (SPADES assembly) (version 2) | ecosystem: Environmental > Aquatic > Thermal...
GGGGGGGGGGGGGGGGGGGGGGGGGGGGGGGGGGGGGGGGGGGTGTGGGGGGGGGGGGGGGGGGGGGGGGGGGGGGGGGGGGGGGGGGGGGGGATTGTGCTCAACCGTGCCCAACATAATCCCCTCTACGATAGGGCAAAACAAAAAACTGGCTCACGCGGATGCTTCTCAACGTCGCTGGTAATGCATAGGATAAAGGGACGACATTACCAGGCCCTAGGCGCCGGCAAGAGATGCTTTTTGGCGCGGCAGGCAGGCAGGTGAGGAGGAACTCTCCATGAGCCACATCCCGGAACCATCCAGCGTACCTCCGGCTGTACCGCCGAACCGGACCCCGTTGCTCGGTTGTGCTTTCGCTCTTTCTCTCGCGCTCAACCTCATCGGCATATTGGTTATTCTGTTGCTTTGCGCCGGTCTCTTCTTCCTGCACAAGCCTGCTACCATTCTGCTTACGGAGAAACATTACGCTGGCAAAAGCGGCGCTACCGACAAGGTCGCCATCATCACTCTCGACGGCATCCTCTTGGAAGGGCTGCTCACGTATGCGCATAAGCAGATCGAACAAGCCGCCGAGGATCGTCATGTCAAAGCGGTCGTCGTCCGCATCAACAGTCCCGGCGGCAGTATTACCGCCAGTGATAATCTTTATCACAAACTCCTCGAACTGCGTGACGGCAATCCCCAAAAAGAGCACGCACCGCGTCCGTTGATCGTCTCTATGGGCGGCATGGCTGCTTCCGGCGGCTATTACGTTGCCATGTCCGGACAGACTATCTTTGCGGAGCGTACGACCCTCACTGGCTCGATCGGCGTTTATACGTCGTTCCCCAATGTCAAGGAACTGGCCAACAAGAACGGCGTCACTCTTATCACCATCAAGCAGGGCCAGATTAAGGACAGCGGTTCGCCGTTTGTTGAAATGACCAAGCATGAACGGCAAGTCTGGCAAGACATGGTTGATGATGCCTATCAACGTTTCCTCCAGGTCGTCGAGCAGGGGCGGCCGATGCTGGCCGGCGGTAAGCTGCTCGAACCCGTGACCCTAACGCCGATCCAGGCCGGACCCGCCTTTTTGCGTAACAAAGCGGATAAACCAGCCGAACCCTACCAACGCTACTTGGCCGACGGCGGTGTGTGGACGGCCGAAAACGCACTCAAGTTCAAACTGATCGATAAGATTGGCACGCTCGACGATGCGGTGCAAGCAGCCCACGATGCGGCCAAGCTCAGCGAGAATTATCAGGTCATCAAGTATGAACGTCCCAGTACATTGGCCGACCTGCTAGGCTTGGGCGCTTTATCGCCGGCTCTGCCGTCTGGCTCCGTGCTAGATCCGGCTCGTTTGGAAGCCGGCTTCACGCCGCGGCTGTGGTACCTGGCGCCGGGAGCGGAATTGTCGGGCCTGTTCGCCGCCATGCGCGAGTAATCGTGGTGACGAAAAATCATACGGCGAAAGGGTTTGCGTCAGCGCTCCGCAGAGAGTTCTCAAGGCGCTGACGCAAACCCGCTCACCCCCCACTCGGAAGCAGATCCGAGGCTGTAAGGAAGGTTTGTTTCACTGCCCAAGTGTCGCTCCAAAACGCAAAAGCCTTGCCAACGCGGAAAAGGGAAAAAAAGCTACCGCCGTCCTTTCCTGACGGATAATTTCGTTATCCCAGCCAAAAAAATCAAGACAACCAACGAAAACGCCGCGCTTTCGTTTCGTTGTCGGGTATACTTACATCGCTCTCGCCTTTAGGTAGGCGCGAAAAAACTCTAGTGACTGTAAATCCGGCAGCAGTCTGTTCAAAAATGAGCCAATTTCGCAACACACCGAGGCGGAGAGCAATACGATTTGTGCTGGAAATGCAGAGAAATGGGGAGGTTATGGAAATAGGGACAAAACCAAGCTCAGGAAGAGGTATGGCATAGGAATTGCTGAGAAAAAGATGACGTTTTTCGTTTGTCTTTTCTTTCTGGAGAGAGAGGCACAAACCCAAAGGGTCGGACGACGGATTGTCCGTGCGAATGGGCGGAAAACTTGTTTATCACCCTTTGACGGGAGGTGGTCAGTCATGGCACGACGTGACGCATTACTGCGATTGCATAAATCCTTATTGAGCCGCCGTTCGGACATCCGCAAGAAGCTGGCGGAAGAATTGGATGGCTTGCGAAATCTTAAGGGGACCGACGCGGGCGGCGATTCTGCGGACGTGGCGTTTGAATCCGGCAGCGAAGAGATGGCTTCGCAGCTTGCCGAGTTGGACGCCCGGGAGCTGCATCAAATCGAACGGGCCTTGCAGCGTCTCAAGCAGGGCACTTATGGCATCTGCGAGGGGTGCGGCTGTAAGATCCCGATTGGTCGGCTCAATGCTTTGCCCTACACTACGCTGTGCATCACCTGCCAGCGCGAAATGGAGAAATATCCTGAATGGAACAATCGCCGCTCGGCTGGCAATTGGGAACATGTCTACGACGCCGCTTCATTGGAAGAACAGAACGACGTAGACCTTTCCGAGATTGAAATTGACCTGTCGAGCAATCGTTAGGGTCAACGGCCCCAAGGCCCTTCCCTACAAAAAAGGGGAGGAAACGTCCGCTGGACCTTAATAAACCGAAAGGGAATTCCAGGGCCGTAGGGACTGCTACAGGTTTCAGCCTGCGGTAGTCCCTACGGCCCTATGCTTTCTGCACCGCGGCGGTTACAATGCTTCCACTTTTGGGGCGTCCACAAGACGCGTAGACGCCCTCTCCTTCGATAAGCAACCTTTTGCCCTGGCAGCGCCTTGGGAGGGACAACCGAACATGGAAACGGCACAAGGCCCCATCCGCGGCCGCGGCGCCTCTAGCAACCCGGCCAATCGCTTCGAGTTAATCCACTACGAGCGCGACGAGACCATCCCTGAAGAGGAGTCGTCCTCGCCCTCGACACGTTTCTATCGCGATCACACTCGCTCCATCCTTACATCCAACGATAGTCCAGATGTTGGTTTCGAGGTGAGCATTAACCCCTATCGCGGATGCGAACATGGATGTATCTATTGCTATGCTCGCCCGACTCACGAATATCTCGGCTTCTCGGCAGGGCTGGATTTCGAGACCCAGATCCTCGTCAAGGAAGACGCCCCGGCTTTGCTGCGAAAAGAAATGGCTGCACCCAAATGGCAACCGAAAGTCGTCTCGCTTAGCGGCGTCACCGATCCGTATCAGCCGATTGAGCGCCGTTTGCAATTGACGCGGCGTTGTTTGGAAGTGTTCGTGGAGTTTCGCAATCCGGTGGGGGTGGTCACCAAAAATCATCTCATCTGCCGCGACATCGATTTACTGTCTGAACTGGCCCAGCATCAGGCCGCAGCAGCGTTTTTGTCGATCACCACGCTCGACGGCGAGCTGGCCCGTCGGATGGAGCCGCGCGCCACCCACCCTGCCGGACGCTTGGCCGCTCTCTCGGAACTGGCTCACGCCGGGGTGCCCGTAGGCGTCCTGGTAGCGCCGGTGATTCCGGGCCTGAATGACCATGAGATGCCAGCCATTCTCGAAGCGGCCGCGAAGGCTGGAGCGCGTTACGCAGGTTACGTGTTACTCCGACTGCCGCATGGACTAGGACCGCTCTTTGAGCAATGGTTGCGGCACCATTATCCGGAGCGCTGCGACAAAGTGTTGTCTCGTCTGCGCGACACGCGTGGCGGCGCCATTTACGATCCCCGCTTCGGCTCACGCATGAAGGGGACAGGCGTGCTGGCAGAGCAGATTGCTTCGCTGTTCGCCCTGAGCTGTCGCCGCGCCGGCATTGGTTCGGGTTTTCCGGTGTTGTCCACGGCGGCGTTTCGACGCCCCGGGGGCACGCAACGGCTGCTTTTTGAATGAAAAGAACACTGTGCGCTGCGACTGCCTGATATGCTCTTTTGTCTTAACAGCGCTAGGTCCGAGTCGCTGGCAGAGGCGGTCATTCGCTTCAGCGGAAACTGTGTTCGGGACCAGGGAAGGAGCCGTCGCGGACTTCGCGGCAGTAGGTTTCGACGGCCTTGCGGACGGCTTGGCCGAGATCGGCGTAGTGTTTGACGAAGCGGGGGCGAATGTCGTCGAATAAACCGAGCATGTCCGGGGTAACGAGAATTTGGCCGTCGCAGTCCGGGCCGGCCCCGATGCCAATGGTCGGGATCTTCAGCGCCGCTGTGATCCGGGCGGCCACGTCTGTCGGCACACATTCGACGACTACAGCAAAGGCACCGGCGGCTTCGACGGCCAACGCATCTTCGAGCAAGCGTTCGGCATCGCGCTGCACCTTGAAGCCGCCGAAGCGGCGCACCGATTGGGGCGTCAAGCCGATGTGGCCCATTAAGGGAATGTCGGCGGCGGTAACAGCGGCGATAGCGGCGGCGCTGCGGACGCCGCCCTCTAGTTTGACGGCCTGGGCCCCGCCCTCCTTAATGAGCCGGCCGGCGCTTTTCAGCGCCTGACGCGGACTGGCCTGGTAGCTCATGAACGGCAGGTCGGCTACTAACAGACTGCGGCGCACGCCACGCGCCACCAACCGGGTGTGATAAATCATCTCCTCCAGGGTGACGGCTAAAGAATCGGGCTGACCCTGCACGACCATGCCCAGCGAATCACCGACCAGCAGACTGTCAACGCCGGCATCGTCGAGGAGTCGGGCCATGGTATAATCGTAAGCCGTCAGCATGGTCAGCCGATGGCCGCGCGCCTTGGCGGCGACAAATTCGGGCACTGTGACTTGGCGCAGCTCATTGCTCAGACCGAAGCTGCTATTGTTCGGCGAGGTTTTGACGGGGGCCGACATGCCATGCTCCCTTTATGCGGGTTTCCGGGACCAACGCCGACATCCCTGTCTGCGTCGGAGCTTCACCCTATTATAGCCTTCAACGCGCCACATAGTAGAAGACGGCCGCGCCGTCGAGCAGGGCGTATTCCGGCTGCGGCAGATCCGCCAAGCTGGCAGCCGGCTGCAACTGGAGCAAATGCCGTTCGTGCAAGCATCGCAATCCCTCATGGTAAAGCTGTACCGACAGATTGGGATGCTGAGGCACCAACGCTGCGAACAGTTCTGGCAGCGGACAGCACCCCGCGACGCCGTTAGCCGGAGGTCCGGCGGCGAGGCGGCGGCGCTCCAAATAATTCAAGGCGTCGATGGCCCAGGGGTGGGCCTCGGCGACTTCCGGCGGCACCAGCGGCGCGGCCTGCTCCAGGCGGCGCAACGTCTCCTCGACGCGCCGCGCCAGAGCGTCCAGGCGCTCCAGCCATTTGCGGGCATCGGCGGCCAGGCGTTCCTCCAGCGCGTGCAAGGAGTTGCGCATCTCCATCAGCCATAGAGGCGCTGCTTGTTGATTAAGCTGCAATGTCGAACGCAACTCTTGCAGAGCGTACAACGGCGATTCGCGCGCGTGCAAAAATTCCACGCCATGCGGCGTTAGACGCACCCACTCGATGACGGTTTTGCCCTTCGTCTCCGTGCGGACGATTTCCAGCAGACCTTCGCGCAGCGCCTGCTCGGCAGCAGCGCCGTGAACGCCGTGGCGGCTGGGAAAGAGACCGCTCAGCTTGCCGCTTTTGTACAAACGCTGACCACTCGGCTCGGCCAACGCTTGCCGCAACGCTTCGACCAGAGATTGCTCGACTTGCAAGCGTTTCAATTCGCCCCCCTTCCCTGAGGGGAAAGTGTCCTTGGACACCCGAATTGTAGCCAGTAAAAAGAGCGTAGGATAGAGCAAAAGGATAAGGGACATGACCACTACTCGCCAACGTGTGCTCAGCGGCGTACAGCCGTCCGGCAAGCTCCATCTGGGCAACTACTTCGGTGCCATTCGCCAGCACATCGCCTTGCAGGACGAGGCGGAATGTTTCTATTTCATCGCTGATTACCACGCCCTGACCACCCTGGAGGAAGCGACGCGCCGACGCCTCGACCGCGAGAAAATCAAGCCCGCCGATCGTGCGGAGACCCTCCGCGCTAACACGCTTGATGTGGCCCTCGATTACCTCGCCCTCGGACTCGATCCCGACAAGGCCGTCTTCTTTCGCCAATCCGACGTGCCGGAAGTTGCCGAGTTGGCCTGGTTCCTCGCCACCGTCACCAACATGGGCCTGCTCGAACGCGCCGTCTCCTACAAAGAGAAAGTCGAAAAGGGTATCGATGCCAGCGTTGGTTTGTTCTTTTATCCGGTCCTCATGGCGGCGGACATTCTCATCTATCGTGCGCAGCTAGTGCCGGTGGGCAAAGACCAGGTGCAGCACATCGAGATGACGCAAGACATCGCTGGCAAGTTCAATCGCACCTACGGCGACATCTTCCCCATCCCGGAATATCGGCTCGATAAGGAGGCCAAAGTACCTGGCATCGATGGGCAGAAGATGAGCAAATCGTACCACAACACCATCGACATCTTCGCCGAGGGCAAACCGCTGCACAAGGCAGTCATGAGCATTGTCACCGACAGCACACCGGTGGAAGCGCCGAAGGACCCCCAGCACTGCAATGTCTTTGCCTTATACAGCTTGTTCGCTACCGAGGAAGAGAAAGCAGCGTTGGCGGCGCGCTATCGGGCCGGCGGTCTGGGTTATGGCGAAGTGAAGAAGATGCTCTTAGAGAAGATCAACGCTTATTTCGGCCCATTTCGCCAGCGGCGTAAACAGCTGGCCGCCCACCCCGATGAGGTCGAGGCCATTTTGCAGCGCGGCGCCCAGCGGGCGCGCGCCGAGGCGCGCAGGACCATGTCGCTGGTGCGCCAGGCTGTCGGTATGAAAGCAGCCAGCGTGGGGTAAACGTACCACGGGCCGCCTTGACGGCTTGCGGCCCCAAAAACTAGGATGAGGGGGCAAGGATGTTGGCCGCCGACAGAGTTAGGCGGCCCAATCTACAGGGAACCCATGCGATGATGTATCAACGCCAATTCGTTCGCCACAAGACCCGCGAAGTCCAGGTCGGCGATAAGGTCGTCGGCGGCGACAATCCCATCTGGGTGCAGTCGATGACCGTGCCCGACACGCACCGCGTCGAAGAGGTCGTCGCTCAGATCCATCGGCTGGAGGAGGCCGGCTGCGAGTTGGTACGTGTCACGGTGCCCAAGGCTGAGGATGCCGCCGCACTGGGCGAAATCAAGAAACGCATTCACATTCCGCTCATTTGCGACATCCATTTCGATTACAAGATGGCCCTGGCCGCCCTGGACCATCCGATCGATAAAATTCGCATCAATCCCGGCAACATTGGCGGTTACGACCGCTATCGCCAGGTCATCCGCAAAGCCAAGGCCAAGGGCATTCCCATGCGCATCGGCGTCAACGCCGGCAGCCTGGAACGCGAGATGGCCATGAAGTACGGCTACCCCTGCCCGCCGGCCATGGTGGACAGCGCCCTGCGCTATATCGAAATCGCTGAATCGGAAGGCTATTACGACCTTATTGTCTCGCTGAAGTCCAGTGATGTGATAACCGCTGTCGAAGCCTATCGGCTGTACGCCAAGCAGGCCAATTATCCGACCCACATCGGCATTACCGAAGCGGGCAAACCGCCCTACGCCGTCACCAAGTCGGCATGCGGCTTGGCCCCGCTGTTGCTCGACGGCATCGGCGACACCATCCGCGTCAGTCTGCTCGGCGACCCGGTGCCGGAAATCCAGGCGGCCTTCGACATCTTGCAGGCGACGCAGCGGCGCGTACGCAAACCGGAGTTGATCGCTTGTCCGACTTGCGGCCGGCTGGAAATCGACCTGGAAGGGATCGTTGCTGAAGTCGAAAAGCGTTTGGCCGGACGCAAGACGCCGGTGAAGATCAGCATTCTCGGCTGCGTGGTCAACGGTCCCGGTGAGGCGCGCGAGGCCGACCTTGGCATCGCCGCTGGCAAGGGCAAGGGCGTCATCTTCAAACGCGGCGAGATCATTCGCCATGTCCTGGAAAGCGAAATGGTCGATGCCCTGCTCGAAGAGGTCGCCAAGTGGGAAGAAGAAGAAGCCGCCAAAGGCACCTTGCCACGCGAGAAAAGCGTCGAAACGAACAACGGCCGCGTGCGGCTGCCGGTACTGAAATAAGAAAAAAATCAACGGTTCCCAGGATGCGGCTCGGTTGGCAACGGGCGCGGCGGCGGCAATTCGTCTTTGTGCTCCTCCTTTACGGCAGGACGGCTGGGTTGTGGAGGCGCCTTTTTCGCCGCAGCTACACTGCGGAAAACAATGTGATATACCTTGCGGTCATACGTCGAAAGTCGGATGTAGGCGCCCTCGTAGTCAAAATCTTCGTTTGGCTTGCGGCCGTCGCGCGCGGCGGGATTGTCCTCAGCGGCCTGCTCGCTGACGATGACATAGCCTTCTGGGCATTTTCGTTTCATCAGTTGTTCGGCCCGATTGCGGTAATAGGTCGGCCATTGGTTCGTGTTATTAGGAATGGCAACCACGCCGCCATCGGGCGCGTCGCGGACAAGCCGGACTTGCGAACAACCCATTAACAAGCCGGAAGCATAAGCAACGGCTAACCAGAAGATCCGGAAGGGTAAGCAACGAAAGGGCCCTTCTCCCCAATCTGCCACGCAAGCAAGGAAACGATTGACCCTTGCTTGCGCGGCGGGATCTCCTTCTCCCGAGCCCGCCGCGGGCTCCTCTTCTCCCTCTTCTCCCGAGCCCGCCGCGCAAGCAAGGAAACAATTTGCTCTTGCTTGCGCTGCGGGCTGGTGGGGTTTTGTCTGCATAGTGCGTTCCTATCGCTTCCGGCTCGTCGCGGCTATAACGCATTCTTTGTACGGCTGTCAAGTCCTCTGCGCACCTGGTAACGAAATCGTATAATCTCTCCAGGTCATTCCCACCCGACATCAAGGAGCAATCATGCGTGCGAACCCTGTCAAACAAGCGTTGAAGTCCGGCCAGCCGTCGATCGGCACCTGGTTATCCCTGGGCAGTATTGTGGCCTCGCGCTTCCTGGCCCGCGCGGGCTTCGCCTGGCTGACCGTGGACATCGAACACACGCACGTCGATTGGGAGACGGCCACGCACATGTTTGCGGCCATCGCCGACGCTGGCTGCATCGCCCTGGGGCGTGTACCGGCCAATCGCCACGATCACATCAAGCGCGTCCTCGACAATGGGGCGCACGGCATCGTTGTGCCGATGGTCAACAGCCGCCAGGAAGCGCTCGACGCTGTCAGCGCCGCTCTGTATCCGCCGGTCGGCACGCGCAGCGTCGGCGGCAGCGTCCATGCCCTCAACTTCGGCACTTCCTCGATCGATTATTTTAATAATGCGAATCAGGAAATCTTAATTATCCTGCAATGCGAACACATCCAGGCCGTCGAGAACGCCGACAGCATTTTCTCCGTGCCCGGCATCGATGCCATCTTCGTGGGGCCTAACGACCTGGCGGCCAACATGCGGAGCAAGGATGGCAAACCGCCCAGCGCCGCCGCAACCGCCGAGGCGATGAAGCACGTCCTGGCCACGTGCAAGAAATACGGTGTCGCCGCTGGCGTGCATTGCTTCAGCGTCGAAGAAGTGCAAGCACGCATCGAGGAAGGTTGGCAATTCCTCGCTATCAATAGCGAATTGCGCATGATGCTCGAAGGGGTCAAGAATGTCGTCGAGCGCTTGGGACTCAAGCCCGCGCGGCCCGACGCAACGATGGCGCGATATTAAGGTGAACCGTGGACAAACGCAAGCTCCTCATCCAACTCGACAGCGATCCGCAGCCGAGCGTGTTTGATCAGGTGGTTGCCTACGACGCCGGCGCCGATGTGGTGCTGAGTTACGGCGGCGTGACGCCGGAGTTGGTGCGCGATAAAGTGCATGGGGCCATTTTCACGCGCGGGCCCAAAGACCTCCCGCGCACGGCCCTCTTCATCGGCGGCAGCAACGTGGCGATGGGCGAAAAACTGCTGGCCGAGGCGTGCAAACACATGCTGCCGCAGTTCGGCCTGCGCGTGTCGGTGCTGCTCGACGCCAACGGGGCCAACACCACCGCAGCGGCGGCGGTGCGTGCGGCGGCGCGTCACCTCGATTTGCGATCGACCAAGGCGCTTGTGCTGGGCGGCACCGGCCCGGTGGGACAACGTGCTGCTCTCCTCTTAGCGCGGCAAGGGGCGCACGTTCGGCTTGGCTCCCGGCAAGCAGCGAAGGCGGCGGCAGCGGTCGAATCCATTCGGGCAAAAGTTCCCGAGGCAAAACTAGAGCCGGTCGCCGCCGATCCCTCCGGCGATTTATCGGCGGCCCTGGCCGATTGCACGCTGGTCCTCGCCGCCGGGGCGGCCGGCGCGCTGCTGCTGCCGAAGGCTGCATGGCAAGCCTGCCGGACCTTGCGGGTGATGATCGACCTCAACGCCGTACCGCCCGCCGGCATCGAAGGCGTCGGCGTTGCCGACAAAGGCGCCGAGCACAACGGTGTCCTCGCCTACGGCGCCATCGGCGTCGGCGAACTGAAAATGAAAATCCACAAGGCGGCCATCGCTCGGCTGTTTGAGCGCAACGATCAGGTGTTGGACGCCGAAGAGGTGTACGCCCTCGGCGAGGGCCTGTGATAACGCAACCTGTTCGCTGGCGGCGTCGTTTCTGCCCCCGGTGCAGCGATGAGGCAGCGGATGTTCTGTGAAAGGCTGGCAATAGCCAAAATGCGAACCTGACGCTGCTTACCATCGACTCGATAAAACACGCGAAAACGATTGTCCGGCCTAAAATGAAGCACCCACCAGGGCGCCCCTTGTAGGCGCTGCGGACTGGTAAAGATATCATGCGAACACTTCGGTCCCCTTGAGCACTGGACGGGGGAAATCGTTGATGCAGTGTAGGCATCTCTCCCGATCGCGCGGCACGGCGACGCCGCACTCTGGACACGCTTCCAACACCGGCCACGAGCGCCCGAAGCGATAACCAATCCATGACGTGGTGAAAGCAACAGCTTGGCGGATGGTCATGCTGGTGTACAGACGTTGGTTCCTCCTTTCACGCCGCTCCTTCGGTTTGCCAGTGAAATTCCTGTATTCGTTTGGCGACCAGGCGCAGCACCTCGTCGGCAGAGTAGCCGAGATGCACCGCCTCGGTGAGCCAACGATCGAGCTGCTCGGTCAGCCGCCGATCGCGCGCCGCACGAGTGAGATCGTTGCGTGGCTGGGCGACATAGACGCCGCGGCCGGGCCGGCTGATGAGCAATCCTGCGCGTTCCAGCTCGGTGTAGGCGCGGGCGACAGTGTTGGGATTGACGACCAATTCGCGCGAGAGCTGCCGCACCGAAGGCAAGGCCGCCTCCGGCTGAAGTTCGCCGCGTGCGATCGCCTCGCGGATCTGCTGGGCCAGTTGTTGATAAATGGGCGCCCGACTGGCGGTGCTGATGTGCCAACCCATCCCTTCATGCCTCCCTGCATGATTCCGGGGTCCAACTGTCGTAACACTCTTAATACAGTTGGGACAAAGAAGCAAGAGCAATTTGGTGCGATCAGCGCAATCACGGCGACGAACAGGGCTGATCCGAGGACGGACCCGATGATCGAAAATGGTTGGCCGCGAATGGCCCACAAGCGCTTTGCGTTTAGCCGCGAGCCGGAGGCGAGCGCGGTCGCGGCCCCCCCCCCCCCCCCGGCGCAACCCAAAAACCCCCCCCCCCCCCCCCCCCCCCCGGCCCACACCAACACCCGCCCCCCCCCCCCC
>Ga0078972_1015545_pt1 | contig 11615 bp, 5 predicted proteins | sample YelNatPaOPGAMG01_FD_67568 | JGI IMG/M metagenome (GOLD analysis project Ga0078972, IMG submission 67568) | Hot spring thermophilic microbial communities from Obsidian Pool, Yellowstone National Park, USA - OP-RAMG-01 (SPADES assembly) (version 2) | ecosystem: Environmental > Aquatic > Thermal...
AGATATTTGCCCTCATGAATTTGAAGGATAAAAAGTAGTCCATCAACCCTTTGAGAGAATAAGAACTTATTATTAGTTGTTTTGAAAATAAGTCTACTCTAAATAAAATATTGTGCTTTGTGTTTGATTTTATTAATTACTTAGTAATATCTCTTGCAATGATATTTTGGTCTTTACACAATGTTAAGAAAGTTATTATGGATTTTCATGGTTCTGATTTGTAGATAATTTCTATTCCATTTTTTAATTTGATTATTAAATTGAAATTATCTCATAAAATTTTGTGAATAAATTTCTATGAGGGTCCAATAGAAAATAATTACAACACTACTTGTTCGATTAAGAATTAGTAAAATATCACAATAAAATATCTAATGGGATTTGCATGAATAATTTTATTACCAACCAGCCAACAAAAGACCTCAAAAGAAGAATTAATCAACTTATCTCGAAAAGTAATGAAATGAAATTTTTAGTTGGATTTTTTTACTTTTCAGGCGTTCGGGAATTGTATGAAGGACTGAAGAGTAATCAAGATTTTTTATTAAAAGTATTAGTTGGCTTAGATGTGAGTAAAGAAATTTATGGTTTAATTGAATATAGTAATAAAAATAATTTAAGTGATGAAGAAAAAATCAATAACTTTTTTAATTCGTTAAGTAATTCAATTAATAGCGAATTGTTTGATACAAAAGATTTTTATGAACAGGTAAAATTCTTTATCAATCTTATTATAAATGATAAACTTATTATTCGCAAAACATTTGAACCAAACCATTCAAAAATATATCTATTTAAGCTAAAGGAAGAACAAATAGGCAGGAATCGTCTATTTATTACAGGAAGCAGCAATTTAACAAGAGCTGGTTTAACTTTTCAAAATGAATTTAATGTTGAAATAAGTGATTACGGATTTGAGGATGCTGAAAAATATTTTGATGAATTATGGGACGATGCAATTTTGTTGACAGAGGATACCGAGAAAAAAAATCGTCTTATAGAAATACTTAATAATGAAACACACATAAAAGAAATCACCCCGTTCGAAGCTTTCTGTCTTGTTATACATTCATACATAATATCTTCACCAAGAAAAGAAATAGGGCATACAATTTTAGAAATTCTTGATAGAAATGGATATAAAAAATACAACTATCAACTCGATGCAGTAAAACAAGCTTTGTCTATTATTGAACAACATAATGGTGTATTAATAGCAGATGTTGTTGGTCTTGGCAAAACTATTATAGCTTGTGCTGTAGCTAAGCATCTTCGTTCAAGGGGAATTGTAATTTGTCCGCCTGGACTTATTGGTGACGACAATAAAACAGAAGGCTGGAGAAAATACCTTGAGCAATTTCAATTATATGATTGGGAAGTACGTTCACTTGGCGATTTAGAGAATACATTGGAATTTGTTAATTCAAGAGATGATATAGAAGTTGTAATTGTAGATGAAGCTCATCGTTTCAGAAATCAGGATACAAAGGGATATGAATTATTGAAAAATATTTGCAGAAATAGAAAAGTAATTCTGCTTACTGCAACTCCTTTTAATAACAAACCCGAAGATATTCTCTCTCTTCTGAGCTTATTTATAATACCAAAACAATCGAGTATTACACTGGACAATAATCTTGTAACAAAGTTCAGACATTTAAACAGATTATTTGACGATTTAGCTACAATCAAAAAATATCATAACTCAACAGATTCTAAAAAAAGGAAAAGAGCTAAGGATATTTACAAAAATTTATTTGAAGAAGACCATATTGATATGAGTAAGGTTAAACGTAAAACCACTTATTTGGCTAAACAAATTAGAGCTATGATTGAACCAGTAACTATCAGACGAAATCGATTAGACCTAATTAAAAATCCTCTTTATAAAAATGAAGTCAAAGAACTATCTAAAGTTGAAAACCCTACTGAGTGGTTTTATGAATTAACAGAAGAACAATCAAAATTTTATGATGAAATAATTACAAAATATTTTGCTGACCCCGAAAATGGCGGAACATTTAATGGTACAATTTATAGACCTTATGAATATGAATCAGGAATTGAAAAAACTTTGTTCGATTTAGAATTAAAAAGAACAATGTTAGAAAATCGTGAGTTTATTCAACAGAGAAACTTGTTTGATATTATGAGAAGATTACTTGTTAAAAGATTTGAAAGTTCTTTCGGTGCATTTAAGAAAAGCATAATTAATTTTAAAGAGATTACTTTAAATGCTTTTGAGTTTATCAAAAAAACTGGCAACGGTGACCCACTAAACGGTGAGTATATTCTCGACAGAGATTTGTTAGAAAGAATTCTCGATTTAGAACCAGAAGAGATTGAAAAGAGATTAATTGAATACGAAAAACAAATTGCTCAGGGTGTATATCCAAAGAGATACAAAAGATATAAAATTAAAGACTTCAAAAACGGGAAAGAGTTTATTGATGATATAAAATCAGATTTAAAATTATTTGATGAGATACTAAAGAAATTAGATGAATTAAAGTTGCTTGAAAATGACCCTAAAGTAGAATGTTTGATAAAAAATATTGAGGGAGAGTTTTCAAAAAGTCCAAATCAAAATGAACCTAAAAGAAAGATTGTAATCTTCTCAGAGTATGCAGATACAGTTCATTATGTTAATGAAAAGTTAATGCAACTTAATTCCGAACTTCATAAAAGAACTCTTGCCGTAACTGGTTCTATTCCGTTATCAAAAATTTCTTTAATCAATAAAAATTTTGATGCATCAGCAAATGAACAACTTGATGAATATGATATTCTATTAAGTACAGATAAATTGAGTGAGGGATTTAATCTTAATCGTGCCGGAATGGTGATTAATTATGATATCCCCTGGAATCCTGTTCGAGTTATCCAACGATTAGGAAGAATTAACCGAATTAGTAAAAAAGTTTTTGAAAGTCTTTACATTGTAAACTTCTTCCCTACAGAAAAAGGAGCAGAGTTTGTTAAATCAAGAGAAATAGCTCAAAACAAAATGTTTTTAATTCACAATACACTTGGTGAAGATTCAAAGATATTTGATATTGACGAAGAACCTACTCCTGCTAAACTTTATGATAAGATTATGCAAAATCCTGAAACAATGGAATCGGAAAGTTTTGATACTAAAATGTATCAGCTTTATTATGAATTTAAGGAAAAATATCCTGAAATAATGAATTCACTTAAAAATTTTCCAAAAAGAGTTAAAGTGACAAAACCTTTCAAAGAAGATGAAATGATTGTTGTATTTAAGAAAAGCAAATTATTTGTTGCTACTGCAAGAAAGAACGAAAATGATTTTGAAATAAATGAATCTGCATTAGAATTGGTATTCGATAAAATTGAATGTGAGCCAAATACACCAGCTCTTCAAATAGATGATGATTTCTGGATAATGTATGAAAGAGTTAAAACCAGTAGAAAATATAATAGAGTTACAGGTTCTGAACTTAGTCTGGAAAATAAAGCACTCCAAAATTTGAATTATCTTTTGAGAGAAGATGGTAATTCAAAGTTAAGTGAGTTAAAAAAATTTATTAGAATCTTAAGAGAAGATATTCTCGATTATGGAACTTTGCCTGATTATACTTTGAGGCGCATAGCATATATGGAGACAAAAAAAGATGAACTGGAAGAAGCGATAAATGAATTGAATCAATTAAAAATGGAGCTTGGTGAAGATTATCTTGAAAAAGAAAAAGCAAAAATGAGTCAGCAAGATAAAGAGCTGATAATTGCAATAAGAAATAAAGATGTATTTCATTAATGAAAAAATCTTTGCGTTCTTAGCACCTTTGCGATTGAAGGGAGATTAAACGCAAAGGCGCGGAGACCGCAAAGAAAAACGCGAAGAATCTTTGCGTTCTTAGCGTCTTAGCGATTGATTTATACCTTTACCTTTGGACTATAAAAGGTGGATTCAGTGAATGAAAATGAAATATCAAACAAAATAATCGGTTGTGCTATTGAAGTTCACAAAGTTCTCGGTCCAGGATTGCTTGAAAGTGCATATGAAGAATGTCTGGCTGCTGAGTTTAATGCACAAGGATTAAAATATGAAAGACAAAAACCCATTCCATTAATATATCGGGATGTTAAATTAGATTGTGGATATAGACTTGATTTTTTGGTGGAAAACAAGGTGATTGTAGAATTAAAAGCAATTGAAGTTGTACCTCCTGTTGCGTATGCACAACTTTTGACTTATTTGAGATTAATGGATAAACGTTTAGGCTTACTAATTAATTTTTATGTTACATATTTAAGAGATGGAATTAAAAGAATAGTAAATAATCTTTAATCCTTTGCGTTCTTAGGACCTTTGCGATTAAAGGGAGATTAAACGCAAAGGCGCAGAGGCCGCAAAGAAAAACGCGAAGAATCTTTGCGTTCTTAGCGTCTTAGCGATTGGAGAGAAATTAAACGCAGAGGCACAGAGACCGCAAAGGAAATGCGAAGATTTTTTGAGATTTGTGTTAAATAAATTTATCAGGTTTACATATGGATACAAAAGATATCTTAAAAGACATTATTGAAAATTTTGAATTAAACAAGTTTCATAAATTTTTCCGTAACAAATCAAAAACTTACACTCCTTACTTATCAACTCTTGACCATTACCATCAGGAAGGTTTCACCGATAGTCAATCACTTGGCTATCTTGAATTAGAAGATGGAATTGAGATGCTTGTAATCTCAGTCAAAGTTACAGAATCCCTCACAGAACGTTCAGGTAAAAAAGCACAATTTCAATTATCAAAAAAAATTCTAAAAGAAGAAAGCCGCTATTCTGCAGGCATTTTTATTTTTTATGATGAATCCGGCAATTTTAGATTTTCTTTAATCTATGATATTCCGCTGCCTGGTGGAAAAAGAACCTGGAATAATTTTAGAAGATATACCTACTTTGTAAGCAAAGAACAAACAAATAAAACATTCCTCCAGCAAATGGAAGAAGCAGACTTTTCAACACTCGATAAAATTATTGAAGCCTTTAGTGTTGAAAAAGTAACTAAAGAATTTTATCAGGAAATTGTTTATTGGTATTTCTGGGCAATGGATAAAGTTAAATTTCCTGATGATGTTGAGAAGAATGAAGAACAACGTAACGCAAAAAATCTTATTCGTTTGATAACTAGATTGATTTTTATCTGGTTTATGAAAGAAAAAAATCTTGTGCCTAAAACTTTATTTGAAAAATCTTTTGTTGATAAAGTTCTTAACTATAAGGATAAAACCGGAAGTACTTATTACAAAGCAATCCTTCAAAATCTTTTTTTTGCAACATTAAATACACCAATGAAAAAAGATGATTCTAAAAGCAGAATTTTTGTTGAGGATGCAAAGAAGAGAGGTTATATAAGCGACGCACATTTGGAACAAGGTTACTATCGTTACAGTAGATTTATTAAAGACAAAGAACTTTTTCTTAAACAATTTGAAAATGTACCTTTTCTTAATGGTGGTTTGTTCGAATCACTTGATAAAAGAAATGATTTAAGAGTTGATTGCTTTTCTGATAATCCGAAAAATGAAACCCGCTTGAAAGTACCAGATGAACTCTTCTTTTTAGATAGAGAAATTGAAGTTGATCTTTCAAAATATCTTGATAAAGGAAGAAACAAAAAGGTAACAGGTTTACTTCAGATTCTAAAGAAATACAATTTCACAATTGATGAAAATACTCCAATTGATCAGGATGTTGCTCTTGATCCCGAATTACTTGGTAAAGTATTTGAAAATCTTTTGGCTTCATACAATCCTGAGACTGCAACAACAGCACGCAAAGCCACAGGAAGTTATTACACTCCAAGAGAAATTGTAGATTATATGGTAGATGAATCCCTTACAGAATATCTTTCTGATAAAATGATTAAGGCCGTTGAAAGTTACGTTGAAATCGGCTCGGATCAAACCGATATGTTTGGTAATGAAGGAATAAATGGGCAACTTAAAATTATCGTAGAATTAACTCCAAAAAGATGGCTTAATAAAATTGATGAATTGAAAGCTGAAATAAAAAAGTTGTTGTCTTTTGACAATGAAGAGACCGTATTTAATGATAAAGAAAAGGAAATATTGATCGATGCAATAGAAAAGGTGAAAATAATTGATCCCGCTTGTGGTAGTGGTGCTTTCCTAATGGGTATTTTACATAAACTTGTACTTGCTTTGCATAAACTTGACCCTGAAAATAAATTATGGAAAGAAAGATTACTTAAGAGAGTTCCCGCAGAAATTCGTGATGAAACTGAAAAATCACTTCAGAATAAATCACTTGACTACATACGTAAACTTGGTTTGATTGAAAATTGTATTTACGGTGTGGATATTCAGGAAATTGCAATTCAAATAAGCAAATTGAGATTTTTCATTTCACTTTTGGTTGAACAACAGATTGATGACACTAAGCCTAACCGTGATATACGAGCATTGCCAAATCTTGAAACAAAATTTGTTGCTGCTAATACTTTGGTTGGTTTAAATCAATCTGATCAAACAATTATAAAAAACAAAAACGTTAAAGAATTAGAAGATAAATTATTTGATGTAAGAAAGGATTTATTTTATACCAACAGTCGTAAAGATAAGTTATCACTTCAGAAAAAAGAAAAACAGTTGCGTGAAAATCTTTTTAGTGCAATGAGAGTTAGTGGATTCCATAGTGATGTTGCTGAAAAGATTACAAACTGGGATCCGTTTGATCAAAATACTCACGCTGATTGGTTTAATTCTGAATTTATGTTCGGCCTGACCGATGGTTTTGATATTGTAATTGGCAATCCGCCATATGTTTCCACAAAAGGTGTTACTGATAAAGATAAAAAGATTTTTGAGGCGCAATTTGGTTTCGCTGATGATCTTTATAATCACTTTTACTTTAAAGGAATGCAATTACTCAAAGATAATGGTGTTCTGACTTATATTTCTTCAAAAACTTTTTGGACAATTCAAACCAAAAAGAATTTAAGAGAACTATTATTAAAAAATAAATTACTTCAACTTGTTGATACAGCAAATCCTTTTGAATCTCCAATGGTCGATACTTGTATTACGATTGTAAAAAAAACTGACAATAACAATAATTCAATTTTAGTTATAGATGCTAAAAACAATTTTGAGAAAAAACAAGTTTATAAAGTATCATCCACAATTTTTAATGATGTAGTAAGTAATGTCTTTTTTATTCCAAATGATTTTAATCTTAGAGTTTATGAAAAACTTGGTAAACCATTAAAAAAACTTATGGATAGATGGTGGAATTTTATTTCAACAAGTAAAAATATCGGTAAATATCAAAATATATTATATGAATACAGAAATAACTTGAAACCCGGAGATATTACTTTACTTGGTTTAATCACAGAAGGTGGACAAGGGTTAGCAACAGCCAATAATGGGAAATATGTAGGCGTATTAGAAGGAACAAAATATGCAGAAAGAGTTGAACAAGATAGACCAAAAAAACTTTGGGAATTTATACAAAAGAAAAACCCGAAAGAACTTTCACGATTAAAAAATAAAAATGAAGTTGAGATCTATTTGAGTAGTTTAACAGAAATTGAGATAAGAAATCTGTTTGATAAATTAAAAGAAAAATACGGCAGGGATATTTTTGGACAAGGTTGGTTATACAGAATTGTAACCAAAGACGAAATTGCTGATGTAGAAGCGTTAACCGATGACGAAAAATTAAATGGAATAAAAGGAAAGAAAACTTTTGTCCCTTATGATAAAGGCGATAAAGAAGGCAACCGTTGGTGGGCTCCAACACCTTATTACATTGATTGGAGTAGAGAGAATGTGAAGTTTATGAAAGACAATTCAGGTAAAAAAGGCGAAGGTATGCCAGTTGTTCGCAATCCACAATTCTACTTCAGAGAAGGTTTTTGCTGGAGTGATATTCACACTAAGTTCATAAAATGTAGAATAAAAGAAAGTGGCATTTACGATGTAAAAAGTATGAGTTTGTTCTCTTTAGATATGCAGAAATATCCTGATTATTATTTAGTTACAATTATTAATTCAACTTTCATTAGTGAATATGTGGAAGCTTTTATAAAAAATGCACAAACTTTCCAAATCAATGACGCTCGCCAACTTCCCATCATCATTCCAACTAAGGAACAGTTAAAGGAGTTTGAAAGTATTTTTAACCGAGCTGTCTTAATCCAAAAGCAAAAATTTTCAAACAAAATAACTGAGCAAGAAGCAGAAAAAAGATTAAATGAGATACAACGGGAGTTGGATGAGAAGGTATTGGAGTTATATAATTTGAAATAAAAAAGGAGGTGAATTATGAAAATTCAAAAAGTAATTTTAGAAAATTTTAGAAACTACTATGGCTTGCATACTATTATGATTAATAATCTAACAGCTTTTATTGGTAAAAATGATCAAGGCAAGTCCTCGGTTCTCGAAGCATTAGACATTTTTATTAATGAGGGAAAGGGTACTGTTAAAGTTGAATTAGATGACTTAAATGTGAAAGCAAAGAACGAAGGTGCAGATACTTTTCGCATCGGGGTTGTTTTCTCTGAATTCCCAGAGGAAGTAACAATTGATGCAACTAATCCAACAAATTTAAAAGATGAATTTTTACTTAATAATGAGGGATATCTTGAAGTATGGAAGTCATTCAGAAATGGAAAGTTAAAAGAAACCAGTATAAAGTGTAAACATCCTTCCAACGATGATGTTTTAAAAAACTTGTTGCGTACAAAACGTGATGAGTTAAAAAATATCGTTGAGACAAAACAGCTCTATTGTTCAGACAAACGTAAATCTGCATTATTGAGAAAAGCAATTAGAGATTCATATTCTAATCTTGAATTAAATGAAATTGAGGTGATAGTAGATGCTGAAGATGCCAAAAAGATATGGGAACAATTAACTAATTATTTACCTGTATTTGCTTTATTTCATTCTGATAGAAAAAACCAAGATTTAGATTCTGAAGTGCAAGACCCCTTGAAAATTTCTATTGAACAAATTTTTAAAAGAGAAGATATTCAAATGAAACTTAATGAAATAGCAACAGTAATTGAAGAAGAGATACGTAATATTTCTTACAATACTATTTCGAAATTTGAAGAAATCTCAAAACAAAAAACTTCAGTGAAACCTGATATTCCAGAAGTTGCATCATTGAAATGGAAAGATGTTTATAAAAATATAGGATTTAAAACTGATAACGATATACCTATGAATAAAAGAGGGAGTGGCTTTAGAAGATTGCTGTTATTAAGTTTTTTCCTTGCGGAAGTTGAAAAACGAAAAGATGAGAATAGAGCTCATACTATTTATGCAATAGAAGAGCCTGAGACTTCCTTACACCCCGACTTACAAAAAATTTTATTAAATAGCTTGCTAGAATTATCAGAACGAACCAATTACCAAATTCTAATAACAACTCACAGCCCACAATTCATCCGAATATTACCTAACGAAAGTATTCGCTATATTGAAAACGGTATTGTTGAAACTTTTAACGAGAGTGTACTGAATAAAATTATTGAAAATTTAGGGGTTTTGCCTAACCTTGGTAAAGTAATTTGGTGTGTCGAAGGGATAAACGATGAATTATTTTTAAGGAACATAAATCAAAATATTCCCGAGCTAAAGCAAATAATTGATGTTGAAGAACATATAAATTCAGGATTATTAGTTTTTAATCTTATGTATGGTTCTAATTGTGGAGATTATATTGATAGATACATAACTAAAAATACCAATGCTATTGAGTTTCATCTTTATGATAGAGACAAAGATGATAAGTATAAATCAGAAATTGAAAGAGTTAACAAAAGAAATGATGGGTCAAAAGGAATTTTAACTAATAAACGAGAAATTGAAAATTACATTCCTAAAAGCTTAGTCGAAACTGAATTTAATATCACAATTAGTAATTCTACTAATTGGGACGAATATGATGTCGCAAAAGAAGTGGCTAATCAAAAAAATATAAAGGAAACTGATGTAAAAAAAATATTAAATGGAAAAATATCAAAAAAAATAACTAAAAAAGATTTAGAAGGTTTGAATGCTTGGATTGAGGTAAAAGGATGGTTTGAAATTGTTAATTGTATGATTAATAAAGTATCAAACCAGCAGACAGCAAACATTAAGAAATAGATTAAATTGTGTATGAATTGTATGAATTAACAAAAAAAGAAATAAATATTAATAGAGGGTTAAATTGAACCCTACCAAAATCGAATGGACAGAAAAAGTTTGGAATCCAAGCATTGGATGCGATAAAGTTTCTGCAGGCTGTAAATTTTGTTATGCAGAATCATTTGCTAAAAGATTATGGTAATCCATCCCTTTGGGACAAGCTATGGGATTGTGGGTATCCATTCCTTTGGAAGAAGATTACAGCGATGGATTTAAGTTTAAGATTTTACCTCATCGTTTAGAAGAACCTTTGCGAATTAAAAAGCCAACTAAGTTTTTTGTTAATTCGATAAGCGACTTATTTCACGAAGAAATGCCTTTTGAATATCTTGATATGATTTTTGATGTAATTAAAAAAACACCACAGCACATTTATCAAATCCTTACCAAAAGAGAAAAAATAATGCTTGAGTATTTTTTTCCGAAGGAATGGATTCCCACAACTCATACAGTTCCGGAAAATGTTTGGCTTGGTGTCAGTGTAGAAAATGCGACATTCAAAAAGAGAATAGATTCCCTTAGAAGAATAAAAGCCGCAATCAGATTCATTTCATTTGAGCCGCTGATTGGTTCTGTTGGTAAATTAAATTTATCAGGAATTCATTGGGCAATAGTTGGTGGTGAATCAGGTAGAAAAGCAAGACCAATTAAAAAAGAATGGGTTGAAGAAATCTTTCATCAATGTAAAGAACAAATTGTTGCATTTTTCTTCAAGCAGTGGGGCACTTGGGGAGCTGATGAAATAATGGGTATCCATTCCTTTGGAAAAAGAAATAAAAAGGCAAATGGACGGGAATTTTGGGTATCCATTCCTTCGGAAAAAGGAAAAGAATGGAATGAATATCCTAGGATATTTTATTGACAAAAATAAGGGGTAAAAACTCTAAGTTTTATTGACAAAAGAAAATAAAAAATTGATAAGTCATTATTTCTCAATAAGTTTTATTGACAAAAGGTACAGGTAATAAAATTCAATTTTTATTCGCAAAGAAAAAAAGAACAATGAACCCAACCAAAATTGAATATACAGAAAAAGTCTTGTATCCGAGCAATGGATTCAGCAAAGTTTATTGGCAAAGAATGGATGAATATCCCCAAAAATATCAGCAAATATTTTATTAACAGAAATCAAAAAACGATTACAAAAAGTACATAAACGTTTATCCAAAGAAAGATGAATCTAAGATTCAAATGAATAAGGGTATATAATTTCCTGCAGTTCTGGATAAAATTTTAAAAGCTCTCTCTGAGCAACTTTTATAAAAAATTTTTATTATTGCCAAAAATTTTATAGTTAAAATGAAAACCCCTAATTATCATAAAATTGAGGGTTCATTATTTTTTGGTTTACAACTCTATTCACTTAAAATTGAACCTCACGATAGAAATGCAGTTGCTTATAAGAAAGAGTGGATTGATAATTA